>Ga0066605_10000012_pt1 | contig 88866 bp, 80 predicted proteins | sample SaaInlLV_DNA_10m_FD_60385 | JGI IMG/M metagenome (GOLD analysis project Ga0066605, IMG submission 60385) | Marine microbial communities from expanding oxygen minimum zones in the Saanich Inlet - SI075_LV_DNA_10m | ecosystem: Environmental > Aquatic > Marine > Unclassified | place: British... | reverse complement strand
CTCCAGGAGGACTACGAATCTCCTTTCCAGTCCAAGATCGAAGGGGCGATGCACGCCTGTGGCCATGACTCCCATGTCGCCATGTTGGCAAGTGCAGCCCGACTACTCAGCGAGAACAAGAGCGAACTGACTGGCAAGGTTCGCTTCATGTTTCAACCAGGAGAAGAGGGCTTTCACGGTGCCAAGTACATGATCGAAGAGGGTGTGCTCGACGGCGTCGACCGAGCCTTTGCCATTCACGTCTTCACCAACTTCGCCGACGGCGTGATCACCACCAGGGGCGGATCACTGATGGCCAGCGCCGATCGGTTCGAGATTACGGTCCACGGTGAGGGTGGTCACGCCTCGGCTCCGCACCACTGCGTCGATCCGATCCCCGCTGCAGCAGCAACAATCACCGGTCTCCACACGATGGTGAGCCGCTCGTTGGACCCCGCCCTGAGCGGGCTCGTGACCGTCGCCCATATCGAAGCGGGAACCACCAACAACGTGATTCCCCCGAGCGCGTACATGGAAGGAACCATTCGCGCTCTTGACGAAGGTACGCGGGCGACGATCCACTCGGACCTCGTTCGCGTTGCCGAGGGAACGGCGGCAGCCCATGGTTGCTCCTGCACATCGGAGATCATCCCCGGTTATCCCGTCACCATCAATCATCAGGAACAAGCCGATCTCACGTTGTCTGTGGCCGAGGGTGTGCTCGGATCACAACAGGTGACCGAGATGCCACGGCCACTGCTCGGAGCTGAGGATTTCAGCTATGTGCTGCAGCACGTTCCCGGAGCAATGGCATTCATGGGCGTGTGCCCCGAAGATCTGACGCCTGCGACCGCCGCTCCCAACCACTCCAACTTGATGCGGATCAGCGAGAAGAAGTTGGCCAACGGCGTTGCCCTGTATGCAGCAATGGCGATGGCGGCAGAATAGAGCCATGGCATTCTCTGGGCTTCCTGTCGATGGCATTGAGTTCTACGAGGAGCTCGTCGCTGACAACTCGAAAGCTTTCTGGCAGGCCAACAAGCATCGGTTCGTCGAACACGTCAAGACACCAATGGCGGAACTCGCTGAGGAACTTGCCGACTATGGACCGTTTCATATGTTCAGGCCCCACAACGACCTTCGGTTCTCGAAGAACAAGCCGCCCTACAAGACGCATCAGGGTGCCTATGGCGAACTCGAAGGCGGATCAGGTCACTACATCCAGTTCTCCGCCGAGGGCTTGATGACGGGAGCTGGCTACTACGCAATGGCAAAGGATCAGCTCCAGCGGTTTCGCGAGGTGATCGATGCGGAGAGTACCGGCGAGGAGATCACTGGAATGATCGTCGAGATGCGTCGGGCGAAATACGAGATCAGCGCCATCGATCAGCTCAAGACGGCGCCGCGTGGGTATCCGAAGGACCACCCTCGTATTGAGCTGCTCAGGATGAAGGGCTGTATCGCCGTGAAGAATTTCGGTGCGCCGAAGTGGATCCACGGGGCAGGTGCGGCGAAGAGAATTCGGGATGTCTGGGTTGGAGCGCAGCCGCTCACCGACTGGCTCGACGCCCACGTCGGTCCGAGCACGCTCCCTCCAGACGACCGGCCGTTCTGACCGAGGTGAGCGAAGAAATCTTCGATGGTGTCGCCCATTGCCGTGGACTTTGACAGAATGTAAAAGTGATCAATACCGACGAAGCTTCCGCTGCGACCACCGATGCCCTTGAGAACCAGTTCGGTTTGGCTGACAGGATTGTTGACGAGGCAGCGGTGGCCAACTCTGTGCAACGGTTTCGTGAGCAGGGCATCACCCTGCCGACATTTGCGCAGCTTGCCGATCCGTCCACGTTCGATCAGGCGGAGAAGGTGGGCGATGCCGACCCCCAGGGTCCTGACGCACGCAACCTGTGGCGCGTCCACTGGTACAACGACCTGCAGGGGAACCGCGTCGACGTCCCGGAGCACGTCGTGCTCCCATCAACGCTGACGGGGGTCGCGTCGCCGATCATCGTCGTGTTCGGCGACCGCTTCCCGATGATCACCGCCCACAAGGTGCTGGCTGCCTACTCGTGTCTCGCCCCTCGCGTCGTCACCGGCCAGTTTGACCCGACGGTGCACCGTGCCGTGTGGCCATCAACTGGCAACTACGCCCGAGGTGGCATCGCGATCTCGAAGATCATGGCGAGTCGTGGCGTTGCGATTCTGCCCGAAGGCATGAGTCAAGAGCGGTTCGACTGGCTCGACACATGGTGTGCCAATCCTGAAGAAGATGTGATCAAGACGCACGGCACCGAGTCGAACGTCAAAGAGATCTACGACGCCTGCAACGAGTTGGCAAAGGATCCGGGCAACTTCATCCTCAACCAGTTCTCGGAGTTCGGTAATCATCTCGGTCACTACAACGTGACGGGACGTGCGCTCGGCCACGTCTTCGAAACAGTGCGCGATGAGTATGGCCTCGTCGGACGCGACCTCGAGCTGGCGGCGTTCACCTCGGCGACCGGATCAGCCGGAACGATCGCCGCCGGCGACCGACTCAAGGAGGAGTACGGGGCCAAGATTGTGGCTGTCGAAGCCCTGGAATGCCCGACGATGCTCGAGAACGGGTACGGCGAGCACAACATTCAAGGCATCGGCGACAAGCACATCCCACTGATCCACAACATCGCGAACACCGACGTCGTCGTCGGTATCTCCGATAAGGCAACCGATGAGTTGGATCTGACGTTCAACACCGAGGCCGGACGGGCATATCTCGCTCAATCCCGAGGTGTCTCCCAGAGCCTCGTCGACAAACTCGAACACTTCGGTTTCTCGGCAATCGCAAATGTCCTCGCGGCAATCAAGACTGCGAAATTGCTCAACCTCGGCGAAAACCAAGCACTGATCACCGTCGCCACCGATGGCGCGGCGCTGTACCCGAGCGAGCGAGCCAAGCTGCTCGAACGGCAGTACGGCAACGAGTTCACCACGACCGATGCCGCTGCCGCGGTCGGCGAACATCTGGGTGCGGCATCCACCGACCACATGATCGACTGCACCGACCTCGACCGTCGCCGGCTGTTCAATCTCGGCTACTACACCTGGGTCGAGCAGCAGGGCACGCCGTTTGACCTGTTCGAGGCCCGGCGCTCCCAGGATTTCTGGCGAGGATTGCGTCGATACACCGGCGTCTGGGACGGCATGATCGACGACTTCAACGCGCAAGTCGCAGCAGGCTGAAAGCGCTGCACGCGCACATGGACGACACGCGGATGGCCGTGATCGGATGGCGCTGCGCCACGTGCGGCGCCGAGGTTCCCGTTGCGACGCCGCTCGCATTCCGCTGTCCAAACGCAACAGCCACTGACCGGTGCCACGTCCTGCAGATCGTGAGCGGTCCGCGGGTTGATCCGCCCGAGCGGCAGCCGAACACATTTGCCACCGACGACCAGAACTTGGCGTGGGCTGCCTTCGCCGACGCGCATGGCATGGATCGAGCACGCCGGAACGAGTTGGTCGAGGAACTCGACGCCGCAATCCGTGTCGTTGATGATGCCGGCTTTGTCGCCACGCCGTTTGCGCGATCCGCGTTCCTTTCCGACGAGCTCGGTCTGTCCGCTCGCGGTGGTATCTGGGTCAAGGACGAAACCGGGGGAGTGGGTGGCAGTCAGAAGGCGCGATTCCTCTTCTCGATCCTGCTCCACCTCCGAGCTGCCCAAGAGCTGGGGCTCTTGGCGGAGCGGCCACCGCTCGCGATTGCATCGTGTGGGAACGCCGCGCTCGCCGCAGCAATTCTGGCGAAGGCTGCCGACTGGCCGCTCGATGTGTACGTGCCCACGTGGATGAGCGATGGGTTCGGTGACCGGCTGGATGAACTTGGCGCACGTGTGCATCGCAGCGAGCGACGCAACGACGACCCGGCCGGCGACCCGGCGATGCTGCGTTTCCGAGATGCCGTTGCCGAGGGATCGGTGCCCTTCACCGTGCAGGGCCCCGAGAACGGGCTGTGTCTCGACGGCGGCCGAACGCTCGGCTGGGAAGTTTGCGAGCAAGCAGCGGCGGCTGGCATCGCGCAGATCGACCGTGTCTTCATTCAGGTCGGAGGTGGCGCGTTCGCCGCCGCCGTCGGAGCAGCAATGAACGATGTTTGTGGGCCTGCGCCGTTGTTCGCTGTGCAGACCGAGGGGTGCGCACCGTTCGAACGGGCATGGAGACGGTCTGAAGGCATTGAGCACCCGGCCGAGAACTGGGCCCAGATCATGACGGTCTGGGACGACCCGTCCTCGCTCGCTGACGGCATTCTCGACGATGAGACCTACGACTGGGTCGGCGTACTCGAAGCTGTGCGCTCAAGCGGTGGTCGCCCGGTCATTGCCACTGAAGAGCAGGTGCGCGAGGCCCATGCGCTGGCCCATCGAGCCGGCTTCGAGGCAAGCCCGACTGGCACCGCGGGTCTGGCCGGAGTTCTGGCCGCACGCACCGAGATTGGCGATGACGAGCAGATCGTGGTCGTGATGAGCGGTGTGACGCGCTGAGTCCCGCGCGGGGGAGGCGGCTCGACGTCTGCTGCAAACCAACCGCCACCTTGTCGGGCCCCGGACCTTCGTTGTTCTGTCCGAACAGCAAATCTCCGTGCGGGCCCGAGTGGGACCCGCACGGTCTGCGCAGCGGGGTTCCCGGGCGACGAGCCGATCGTCGAAGGTCGAAAGCTGGCGCCCACGGATATGACTTCTCAGGGGAGGAGTACGTCTGTCAAGTCGGCGTCTGGCGGTAGCCTGACCGGATGTCGGAACTCTCCATCTCACATGCGAATGCCGGTGCTCCTCACGCGCTCGAGGGCGGCTTCGATCCGCGATCGGCTGTGTTCGACCGGTTGCTCAAGAACCGTGTCGTGATGCTCGGGTCCGATGTCAACGATGACATCGCCAATCAGATCTGTGCGCAGCTCTTGTATCTCGAAGGCGAGGACCCCAACGCCGACATTTGGCTGTACGTCAACAGCCCCGGTGGTTCGGTCACCGCTGGCATGGCCATCTACGACACGATGCAGTTCGTCGGCTGTGACGTCGCAACGGTGTGCCTCGGGCTCGCCGCATCCATGGGGCAGTTCTTGCTCACAGCGGGCGCAGCAGGCAAACGCTATGTGTTGCCAAATGCCCGCGTCATGATGCACCAGCCGCTTGCGGGCCTCCGTGGTCAGGCCTCGGACATCCAGATCCAGGCTGAGCAGCTCCGGTACACCAAGCAGCGCATGGCCGAGCTCATCGCGTTCCACTCGGGCAAAGAGCTTGAGCAGATCCAGGAAGATTCCGAGCGCGATCGCTGGTTCACCGCCGAAGAGGCGAGGGACTACGGGTTGTGCGACAGCGTCATCTTGAAGCGCGGCGAAATCCTCGGCTGATTTCGCAAGCGGCTGAGTTCAGCTGTCTTGCGCCACGATCGTGAAGACCGGCCCGATGTCCACGGCGCAGTTTGTCTCAAGCCAGCTGTCGATGGCCGCTGCCGACTTTTCGGTTGAGAAAATCGCGGCAAGCGCAGATTGTTCTGACTCGGGATCACCCGGCACCACGGTGCTGGCGGTCTCGTAGGCATCAATCAACTGATCCCACTCGAGCTCGATCGCGATTGGCGCCAGCGCGCCAATCTCGCGATAGAGATTGAGGAACGGCTCGATGTCATCGGTGAACTGCAGGCCGGGCTGCGTAAGCCGTTCGGCGTTCACTTGCACCTCACCACAGAATCGTTCGGCGTCTCCTGCGTCATCGCCGCCGTTGCAGCCTGAGAGCAGCCCAACAGCCAGACACGTCGCCATGACGGGCAAGCGAGTTCGGATGCGGCGTAACACGGGCAGCATTGTCGCACGACGTTCTCCGAAAACCAGGGCGCCCATGAACTCTGTGAGCGCGCTCAGGTATGTTGGCCTTCTCGACGTACTGCTGTTGCGTCGATCGGTCGTGGGGCCCGGTTGTCCCTCCTCATTGTCAGGTGCGGTGCGCCGCGTCACAGAGGAGGCGCCATGTTCGCGTCGATTTCATCCGCCATTGTCGTGGGTGCTCAAGGTCATCCGGTTCGCGTCGAAGTACACGTGGGGCAGGGTCTTCCGGGTTTCTCGATCGGTGGCCGCCCCGACGACTCGGTCCGCGAGGCCCGCGATCGAACCCGTGCAGCGATCCTGAGTTCAGGCTTGCCGTTCCCCAAGATCAAGATCACCGTCAACTTGGCTCCCTCGGGCGACAGAAAAACAGGCGCTGGCCTCGATCTCGCCATCGCAATGGGGATTCTGGCGGCGAGCGAGGTCGTGTCACCGGAATCGATCGAACGCCTCGCATTCATTGGTGAAGTCGGCCTCGATGGTTCGGTTCGAGGCGTTGCGGGCGTGGCGCCCATGGTCGGGGCGCTCGGTGAACTCGATGTTGTTGTGCCGATCGCCAGTGCAGCAGAGGCGGGCGTGGCGGCACTGGGAGCAGTGCGTCTCGTCGCCAATCTTGGTGAGCTGGTTGCCGTGCTCAACGGTCTGATCCCGTGGCCAGATCACAACGTCCCGCAGTCTGAACCAGAACCCGAACGTCTCGCTGACCTCGCCGAGGTGCAAGGCCAGCCAATGGCTCGCCACGCACTCGAGATCGCTGCGGCAGGAGGCCACCACCTCCTGATGGTCGGGCCACCAGGTGCTGGTAAGACAATGTTGGCGTCACGCTTGCCCGGTCTGCTGCCGGTACTCGATCGTGATCAAGCACTCGAAGCAACGATGGTCATTTCCGCTGCCGGTGTTCCGCTGTCGCCCGGCGGATTGGTGACGCGGCCGCCATTCCGGGCTCCCCACCACACCGCCACAAGTGCGGCGCTCATCGGTGGCGGATCGGGCACCGCCCGGCCGGGTGAGGTGTCGTTGGCGCATGCGGGGGCGCTCTTTCTTGACGAGATCGCTGAATTTGCTCCCAAGGTGCTCGACGGTCTGCGCCAACCCCTTGAGGATCGGCGAATCGTCGTGTCGCGTTCAGGAATCAATGCGGTGTTGCCTGCCGATTTTCTGCTTGTTGCTGCGATGAATCCGTGTCCCTGCGGCGGCGGAGCACCGGGGGAGTGCTTGTGTAACCCAACGGAGCTCCATCGCTACGTTCGGCGACTGTCGGGTCCGTTGCTGGATCGATTTGATCTCCGAGTCAACGTGCATCGTCCGAGCGTCGACGATCTCCTCGCTCACGAACCTGCCGAATCGACCGCCGTCGTGGCCGAGCGAGTCCAAGCAGCCCGCGTGCGGGCGCTGAGCCGGCAGGGGTGTCTCAATCGTTCATTGTCTGGTTCACAGTTGGACGAGTTCGCCCCAATCAACGGGCCGGGTCGGGCTGTCCTGCGGCATGAACTCGAAAACGGTCGTCTCAGTGCTCGCGGGTATCACCGGATCCGGCGCGTCGCTCGGTCGATCGCCGATCTGCGCTCGACTTCCAGCGAAGTGGTGGACGACGAGGCTGTGCATCTCGCGCTCGGACTCCGAGCTGCGTTCACGAAAGTGCTGCCGATGGGGCGGGTCGCGTGAGCTCGGACGTGCCTGACGCCGGCTACTTGGCAGCCCTCGCTGGGTTCGATCGCATGACCGTGGGTCGCCTGCGCCATCTGGTGCGCGGGCGACCAGCTCCCGAGGCATACGGCATGGCGGCAGGAACACATCGCCCATCGCCCGCCATTGCGGCAGTGTTCGCGAAAGATTGCACCCTGGCCGAAGCGTGGCGGCAATCAGCCCAGCGGCGCGATCCACGGGAGTGCTGGGAGGCGTCGGTCGCAGCCGGTGTCCGCGTGTTGACTCCTGCAGACCCCTCGGTGCCGCCGCAGCTCTCCACCGATCCGGCGTGCCCGGCGGTGTTGTTCGTACGCGGCAACCTTGGCGCCCTCGATGCTCGACGAGTGGGCATCGTCGGCACTCGCAACGCCACGCAGGCAGGGCGTGCCACGGCCGCTCGTTTCGGCTGTGAATTGGCCGAGGCTGGCGTGGTGGTGCTGTCTGGCCTGGCGCGCGGCATCGATGCAGCTGCTCATCGGGGCGCACTGTCGTGCCCGACGGCGACCCCGGCAGCAGTCGTTGGATGCGGGCTGGATCGGCCGTACCCAAAGCAGAACAGTGACCTGTGGGACGCGATCGCGGCTCGGGGTGTGTTGATCTCCGAGTGGCCGGTCGGCACATCGCCTGATCCGTTTCGGTTTCCACTCCGCAACCGAATCTTGGCGGCGCTTGTCGAGGTGCTTGTCGTTGTCGAGAGCCGTGACCGCGGCGGCAGCCTGATCACGGTGCGCGAAGCCGCCGACCGATCCATTGATGTGATGGCCGTGCCCGGATCGGTGCATAGTCGGGCATCGGAAGGAACGAACAAGCTGTTGGCCGACGGGGCGATCGCGGCCACCGAGACCGCTGACGTCTTGATGGCTCTCGGCCTCGATCATCGCCGAGCCGGACGTGCTCGATTCGATGCGCGCACACCGCTCGCCGGCGTTGACGCCGACGTATATGCCGCCTGTCGCGAGTCGCCACGCACGATTGACGCCATCATGTTGCTCACCGGAGCAGCGATCGGTGAAGCAGCGATGCTCCTCGCCCGCCTCGAAGGGGCGGGATGGCTCATCGAGACCGGTGGCTGGTTCGAAGCCGTCGATGAGTGGGCTGAGCTGGCATGACGAGCATTGGTCGACGACCGCTGGGTGAACCTGGTGCAACCGTGACCCATCCCGAATTTGCCGAGCGGCAGACAATACGATCGCCATGTGGACCAGTGGCGGATCGACGACTTCGCGAGAGCGCTCACGTCGTTGTCCGACAACACGATCACCTCCTACGTCTCCGATCTGCGTTTGTTCGAGACATGGTGCGCACGCAGCGATCTCGTCGACCCGGCGAGCGTCACTCGGACGACCATTCGGCGGTACCTCGCCCATCTCACCACCCGCCAGTTCGCGCGTCGCACGATCGCCCGAAAAATTGCCGCCGTGCGTCGCTACTTCAAGTGGGCCGTGGCCAACAACGTTGCGGAACTCGATCCCACCAGCGGTGTTTCGGTCCCAGCTGGCAGCGGTCGCCTCCCGCGTGTGCTCGACGGCCGCGAAGTCACCGGACTGCTCGAAGCGGGTCCAGATGCCGACGAACCCGAGTGGCGACGGTGTCGCGACGATGCGGTGCTCGAAGTGCTCTACGGATCGGGGGTGCGTGTCAGCGAGCTGTGCGACCTCGACGTGTCGTCACTCGCATTGACGGTTGGTGCTGCCACCGTGTGGGGCAAGGGCGACAAGGAACGCCGCGTTCCGCTCAGCGAGCACGCTGTCCGCTCGCTCCGGCGGTGGATCGACGTGCGCCCCGAGGTGGTCACCGGTGATCAGGGCGATGCGTTGTTTGGTAACGAAGTGGGGAAACGTCTCACGCCACGGGACGTCCGTCGCATCATCGACCGCCGGTCGCCAACGCCGACCCATCCCCATGCGTTACGGCACAGTTTCGCGACGCATCTCCTCGACGGTGGTGCCGACCTGCGAGCCGTACAAGAGCTGTTGGGTCACGCCGATGTGGCCACAACGCAGCGTTACACCCACGTCAGTCGAGAGCGACTCTCTGCTGCCTATCGCGAGGCCCATCCCAGAGCATGAGCATTGTTCCCGAAGACGCAGACCTTCAGATGCAGTGGACGCGGTGGCTCAACCGCCGCAACTCGGCGGCTCGCGATCACCTCATCGTCCACTACTCGCCGTTGGTGAAGTTCGTGGCCGGCCGTGTCGGCGCTGGTCTTCCATCGAGCGTCGACTCTGGCGATCTCATCAGCTCCGGGGTTTTCGGGCTCATGGATGCGATCGAACGTTTCGATACCGGGCACGGGGTCAAGTTCGAAACCTTTGCGGTGCCGCGCATCCGCGGTGCGATCTACGATGGGCTACGCCAACTCGACTGGGTGCCCCGCTCGGTCCGCAGCCGGGCGCGAAGCGTCGAGAAGTCCTTCTCCGAACTCGAACACAAGCTGGGCCGAGGCCCGACCGACGAAGAGCTGGCCGAGCACCTCCGTATCACTCCGGCCGACCTCGCCAAGTGGCTGTCGGCAATCGCGAGCACCACGATCGGGCCACTCGATCGAGCGATCGCCGCAGGAGCCGAGCCGTCGGCACCCGACAACGCGATGTCGGGCTCGCCCACGGCCGTCGTTGAGAATCGCGAGCTCAGCCATGTCATGCGTGTCGAGATCAAGAAGCTCCCGGAGCGCGAGAAGCTGGTGCTGTCGCTCTATTACGACGAAGGCTTGACCTTGTCGGAAATCGGCGAGGTCCTCGGCGTGACCGAAAGCAGAGTCAGCCAGATCCATACCAAGTCGGTGCTGCACCTGCGAGCTCGACTTGGGGCGGCCGGGCTCACCTAACATCGGGCCAGTTCGCTGGCACCAGATGAGACTTCGGGCCGCTGGCCCCATCGACGCCCAGCGTCCATCAGATCACTCCGCCGAGAGGATTTATGATGCAAGGACGCGCCCTGCTCGCCGTTGGCACAGCGATGTCAATACTCACCTTCAGCTTCGGAGCCGTCGCCGAGGCGACTCCCTGCTGGCAGCCGCCGGTTACCGGGCCCATCGTCGACCCGTTCCGGGCGCCGCCGTGTCGATACTGCGCCGGGCATCGGGGTATTGACTTTCGGACTGGCGCGGCGAGTGCCGTTCGATCCGTTGCTGCTGGCAGGGTTGCCTTCAGTGGGCCCGTGGCGGGAACCATCTATGTCGTCGTCGAACACGCCAATGGCTGGAAGTTGACCTATGGCGAGTTGAGCGGTGTGCGAGTCAGGCGTGGTGTCAGCGTTGCGCGCGGCGCGGTACTCGGCACGGCCGACGGCAGATTCCACTTCGGACTTCGAGTGGACGGTCGGTATCGCGACCCCGAGCCTTACCTCGGCCACCTTGTCGGTCGGCCTCGACTCGTCCCAATCGACGGCACGGCCCGACGAAGCGGGCCGACTCCAGTCTGGTCGTGTGCCCGTTGAGCCGCGTGCCGCCGAGGCGTGGTGCAGGGCATCTGGCCCAAGGTGTGGGGCGAATGCAGCGCCGATAGTATTGGTCACGTCGTTTCAACCGAAATGGCACACACTCAAGGTCTCATCGATCAATCAGCGGTCGCCTCGCGGCGCCGATCGGTGGGAAAAACCGCACAAGGAGCACCACATGGCTGTTATCAGCATGCGTCAGATGTTGGAAGCCGGAGCGCACTTCGGCCACCAGACCCGTCGTTGGAACCCCAAGATGAAGCGTTTCATCTTCGGCGAGCGCGCCGGTATCTACATCATCGATCTCGAGCAAACGCTCGGTCGAGTTGAGACGGCCTACGGGTTCGTCCGTGACCTCGTCGCCGGAGGCGGCAACATTCTGTTCGTGGGCACCAAGAAGCAGGCCCAGGACCCGATCAAGAGCTACGCCGATAAGTGCGGGATGCCTTACGTGAACGAGCGCTGGCTCGGCGGCATGCTCACCAACTTCGAAACGATGAGCAAGCGCGTCAACAAGATGCTCGAGTACGAGCGCATGCAGGCCTCGGGCGAGTTTGACGTCATGATCAAGAAGGAAGCACTGCTCCTCGATCGCGAGCTCACCAAGTTGCAGCGCAACCTGGGTGGTCTGCGCAGTCTGAAGAAGGCTCCCGACGCAATCTTCGTGCTCGACACCAACAAGGAACACATCGCTGTCACCGAGGCTCGCAAGCTCGGTATCCCTGTCGTTGCTGTCGTCGACACCAACGTGAATCCTGAAGTGGTGACGTACCCGATCCCCGGCAACGACGACGCGATTCGCTCGAACAGCTTGTTCGCACGCGTGATCGCTGATGCCGTCGCCGAAGGCCGATTCATCGCGAACAAGCGCAACCCCGCGCCTGCCCCGGTTGCTGAGAAGACGCCGGAGCAAGAGGCCGCATTCGAAGCTGCGCAGGCCGCTGCGCGTAACGCAGCTGCTCAGCAGCAGGCCGAGCGCGATGCCAAGCTTGCTGCTGCCAAGGACGCGCCGGTTGCTGAAGCCGCTCCCGCAGCGGCCGAGGCTCCAGCCGAAGCCGTACCTGCAGAGGGAGCGCCAGTGGCTGAGGAAGCCCCTGCTGCCGCTGCGACGCCCGAAGTCGAAACGGAGAGCTGAAGAACATGTCATTCACTGCACAAGACGTCAAGGCGCTCCGCGTCTCTTCCGGCGCCGGCATGATGGACTGCAAGAAAGCCTTGCAGGAAAATGACGGCGACATGGAAGCCTCCAAGACGTGGCTCCGCGAAAAGGGCCTCGCAGCCAGCGCCAAGCGTGAGGATCGCGACGCCACGCAGGGCGTTGTCAGTCTCGTTATCACCGGCAACGTCGGTGCCATCGTCGAACTGAAGTGCGAGACCGACTTCAGCGCTGGTTCAGACCTCTTCAAGGCTGAGGCCGATGCTCTCGTCGCTCTGGTCGCTGAGAAGGGCGTTGAGTCCATCTCCGAGCGTCAGAGTGATCTCGAAGAGCTCAAGGTCACGCTGAAGGAGAACATCAGCATTGGCCAGGTCGCTCGTATCGAAGCTGCCGGCGACAACATCCTCGACAGCTACCAGCACATGCAGGGTGGCCGCGGCGTCAACGGCGTGCTCGTCGAAGTCGCCGGTGGGACGCCCGAGCTTGCCCACGACGTGGCAGTACACATCGCGTTCGCACGCCCGAAGTACCTCAGCCGTGACGATGTGCCGGCCGATGTCGTCGCAGCAGAGCGCGAGACCCTCACCGTCATCACCCGCAACGAAGGGAAGCCCGAAGCGGCACTCGACAAGATTGTCGAAGGCCGCATCGGTGGATTCTTCAAGGATGTGGCACTGCTCGATCAGCCGTACGCCAAGGACGACAAGCAGTCGGTCAGCCAGTTCATTGGCTCCGCATCGATCGTCGCCTTCGCCCAGGTCGAGATCGGTTGATCTGAAGTCCACGGTCAATTTGAACAGCCCCGTTGCGCGTCAAGTACGTTCAGCGGGGCTGTTTCGCGCCCGTACCTGATCCTGACGGAGACCTCAACGATGACTGAACGAGCACAACGTCCGAAATTCAAGCGCATCGTGTTCAAACCTTCGGGTGAGGCGCTTGCAGGCGATTCTGGCAAGGGCCTCGATGGCGCAACGCTTGAGGCCACGGCGAAGGAAATCATCGATCTCCGGCAGAATTTGAACGTCGATGTCGCTGTGGTCGTCGGTGGCGGCAACTTCTGGCGTGGTCGGGAGGGTTCGATGACCGGGATGGACGCAACACAGTCCGACCACATCGGAATGCTCGGCACCGTGATGAACGCGCTGGCGTTGCAGGATGCGCTCGAACGACAGGGCCAAGAGACGCGGGTGCAGTCGGCGATCGAGATGCCGCGCATTGCCGAGGCCTACATCCGCCGTCGGGCTGTTCGGCATCTCGAAAAGGGGCGCGTCGTCATCTTTGCCGCCGGGACGGGTAACCCATTTTTTACGACCGACACAGCGGCTGCGCTGCGCGCCGCCGAGATTGAAGCCGAAGTGTTGATTAAGGGAACGCACTCCGGCGTTGACGGGGTCTACAGCGCAGACCCTCGGACCGATGAGTCCGCGGAGAAGTACGAGCAGGTGAGCTACCTCGAGGTGATGACGAAAGACCTCAAGGTCATGGACGCGACCGCGATCGCCTTCTGCCGCGACAACGACATTCCGATCGTCGTGTTCGACATGTCGAAACCAGGTTCGCTGCGCAGCATCGTGCAAGGCGGCTCCGAAGGCACCTTGGTCAGCGGCTGAGACGCTGCAACCAGTTTCGATGAAAGTCCGCATGGTCCTGCGCCGACCTCTGTCCTGGGTACGATGGTCGACGTGATCGATGACACCCTTCTCGAGGCCATGGACAAGATGGACAAGGCTGTCGAGCACACTCAGACGCAGTTCGGCACGGTCCGAACCGGTCGGGCCAATCCCGGACTCGTCGAGCGCATCAATGTCGACTACTACGGCGCTCCAGTTCCGATTCTGCAGCTCGCTTCGATCTCCGTGCCTGAGGCCCGCCAGTTGCTCATCAAGCCGCATGACCGAACATCGCTCGAGGCCATCGAGAAGGCCATTCGAGAAAGCGACCTGGGTGTGAATCCGAACAACGACGGCATCGCGATTCGTCTGTCGCTGCCGCAGCTGACCGAAGAACGCCGCAAGGAATACGTGAAGGTTGCGAAGAACATGGCCGAGGACGGGCGTATTGTGCTGCGCAACCTGCGGCGCGATGCGCGCAAGGCGATGGAAGCTGAAGAGAAAGATGGTGATGTCTCCGAAGACGAATTGGAGCGCGCCGAGAAAGAACTCGATAAGACCACGAGCGAGCACGTCGACAGGATCGACGCGGCGCTTCACCGAAAAGAAGAAGAACTCCTCGAGATCTGAGGGGCCGGGGGAACAACGATGACCGACGACATTTGGCGACCTGAAGACAATGATTCCGCACGGCGTCGTCCGGGTCGGCTTGAGGCCGAAATGGATGCCTTCGACGACTCCGAGTTTGGTGGCCCGCTCTTTGGCAACACCTCCGAGCAGCAGGTCACACCCGGTCCAGAGGCTGCTGAGGCTCCGCTGTCGAACGACGACTGGCCAGAATCACCGTCCGGTGGATCTGGCCGTCTTCAACTCGACGAGGATGGCACCGGTGCGATGCCGCACTGGACTGAAGACGCCACCGGAGAAGTACCGGCCATTGCCCGTGCTACCCCTGAGGCTGATCCAACCGACGATCTTGACGTCTGGTCCCCGTTCACGTCCGACGCGCCCGTCTGGAAGGAAGGCGACCCGGTCGATACGCCGTCGGGATCGGTCCCGACGGCCCCCTCAGACCCGACCGGTGAGATCTCTTGGGAAGACGCTCCAGTCGAGCCGATTGCGGCAGCCGTCGATGCCGATACTGCTGGAGAGGCCACCGAACTGCACGAGGTCGTGGCCGCAGCACCGCGCGAACCGGCCCGAATCACGATTGGTACCGACCCGTCAGGGATGCCTCGCCGACCCGAGCCGCAGCGCCGGGGCGGTGGCGGTCAGGGCCAACGTCCACCCAGCGCAGGGGGCCCGCCACCCGGTGCCAAGCGTAATCTTCCGGTCGCCATCGCGAGCGGCTTGGTGCTGGCGGCAGTGTTTATCGCTGCTGCGATGTGGCGTCCGCTCGGCGCAATCATCTTTGTCTGCATTCTGCTTGGGCTTGCAGCCATCGAGTACTTCTCCAAGGTCACCGAAAAGGGCTACCGCCCTGCCGTTGCCGCTGGCGTCGTGGCCTGTGTCGCAGCACCGGCCGTTGCTTACTGGGTCGGCGAGAACGGTATTCCGCTGGTCCTGGCGCTGGCATTCTTTGCCGGAGCGATGGGTTTCATCGGCTCTGACTCGATCGAAGTTGGCCCGATGCCCAACATGGCCATCACGATGCTCGGCGTCGTATGGATCGGCGTGCTCGGCTCGTTCGCGGCGCTCATCATTCGTTACTCCAACTTCTTTGGTGGGCTGAGCATCGGTACCGACACCTTGGTGCTGCTCGCCGTGGGCGTGGTTGCCAACGACGTCGGCGCGTACTTCGTCGGCAGTGCGTTCGGGCGGACACCGCTGCGCGGCTGGATCAGCCCCAATAAGTCGGTCGAAGGATTTCTTGGCGGCACCATCTTGACCCTCGTGGTCATGCTGCTCGTCGGGATGCAAGATGCGAGCGACACGTGGTCTGACACCAGCCACCTCCTGATGCTCGGCATCGTCATCTCGATCTTCGCCCCGCTCGGTGATCTCACCGAGAGCATGTTCAAGCGGAACCTCGACGTCAAGGACTTCGGGACGTTGATCAAGGGCCACGGCGGTGTACTTGACCGCTTCGACGGCTTCTTGTTCGCACTGCCTGCCGTCTACTACTTGATGCGCGTTGTCGAGCCGTGGTCACAGCTCGGTTCCTGAGAAGATTGCACCGATGACCGTTGATCCGGTGCGAGTCGCGATTGCTGGCTCAACCGGCTCGATCGGTAGGCAAACGTTTGAGGTCATTCAGGCCGAGAACGATCGCGTCCCCGGCTCCTATGTCGTGACGGGCGTGAGTGTCAACAGCTCAGCGGACGCTGTCGTTGCCCAGGCGGCAGCTTTCGACATCCCCCTCATCGTCGTCGCCGACGAGGCGACACGTTGTGATGTGGCGTCGCGCACATCGGCCGCGGTCGAGGGTGATGCCACGGCATTGATCGCCGACGCGGATGTCGTGGTCAACGGTGTCGTCGGGTTTGCCGGTCTTGAGGTCACCGTGGAGACCCTCAGAGCTGGAAAGCGCCTAGCGCTTGCGAACAAAGAGAGCCTCATTGCTGCGGGCCCTGTGGTCCAGCCGCTCCGATCGACGCCAGGCGCCGAATTGGTGCCAGTCGACAGCGAACACTGTGCGCTCCACCAATGTCTGCGGGCGTCTTTCGAGAGCGATCGTGAGGTCAGTCGGCTGCTCTTGACCGCGAGCGGAGGTCCGTTCCGCGGTCGCACCGCTGATGACCTTGCTGCTGTGACCGTCGAAAATGCGCTGGCGCACCCGACGTGGAGTATGGGTCCGAAGATCACGATCGATTCGAGCACGTTGATGAACAAGGGTCTCGAAGTGATCGAGGCGCACGAGCTGTACGGAACGCCGTATGACCAGATTGAGGTGGTCGTGCACCCTCAATCTGTCGTCCATTCAATGGTCGAGTTCACCGATGGATCAACCATCGCCCAACTCAGTATGCCGACGATGAAGCTGCCGATCGGCTATGCGCTCGGCTACCCGAACCGCATCGCGACACCCTTCGGTCGCATCGATTGGGCCACGTTGGGCTCGCTCGACTTCGAGCCGCCAGATCTTGGCACCTTTCGCTGCTTGCAGCTCGCCTACGACGCTGGACGCTCAGGCGGTACGGCGCCAGCGTGGCTCAGCGCTGCGAACGAGGTGGCAGTTGAGACTTTTCTCACAGGAAATTTGCGATGGAATGAGATTGCTGACGTGTGCGAGGCGGTGTTGGAGCGCCATGATGGTGGGATCCCCCACACCGTCGACGATGTGATCCAAGCGGATCAAGAAGCTCGACGAATTGCCGATGAGGTATTGCAACGATGACTGATCAACTCACACCTCCGAAACCGACTGAAGATGAGCTGTCGCGAGTGGCGAAAGCCAAGAGCGAAATCATGGCGGGTGGCGCCGTCACCGAGAACCTCACCGAGGACGAACTCGCCGGCGGTTGGAGGGGAGCGCTTTCGATGCTTGGCATCGCTGCGCTTTTTGCTTGGCTCGGCTTTGCGAACTTCTGGATCTTCGTGTTCGTGGTGGGTGTCGTTATTTCGATCTTCCTCCACGAACTTGGCCACTACCTCACGGCCCGGTGGACGGGCATGAAGGTCACTCAATTCTTCTTGTTCTTCGGACCCAGACTTTGGAGCTTTCGTCGCGGAGAGACCGAGTACGGCGTTCGGGCGGTGCCGTTGGGGGCCTTCGTTCGCATTATCGGCATGAATCGTATGGACGAGGTCGAGCCAGGTGACGAAGCCCGCACCTACCGACAGAAAAGCTTTCCTCGCCGCCTCTTGGTGATCTCGGCTGGATCGATCATGCACATGCTGATCGCCATCGTGCTGCTGTTCGGTGTGTATGCGATAGCCGGAGAAGAATCATTCAGCGATGGCGCGCGCGTCAGCCAACTGTCCGCCGGTGGACCGGCCGATGGCGCTGGCGTACTGCCCGGTGACATCGTGGTTGCCGTTGATGGCGCAGCCATCGACAGTCCCGCCGAACTCGGCGAGGTAATCCGGACCAACCAGCCGGACGACAGTGTCGTTCTTGGCGTACTCCGCAATGGCGAACTCGTTGCTCTCACGCTCACGCTCGGTGTCAACGACAACGGCGATGCGCTGGCAGGAATCAGCAGCGGATCAGTGTTCGACACCATCGATCACTCGATCCCCGCGGCTGCTGGCAATGCAGTCACTGACATCTTCCCCTTTGCCTGGGAGTCGACCAAGGGTGTCGTGAAGGTGCTCAACCCGGTCAACATCATCAGCCACGTCACCGGAGACAACGAGGACCTGAGCAGCCGCCCGACGACCCTGTACGGAGTGGCTCAGGTCTCGGACGACGTCGGTGAATCCTCCGGCTGGGCAGGAATGATCCTGCTTCTTGCGGTGCTCAACGTCTTCGTCGGCGTGTTCAACATGTTCCCGCTGCTCCCACTCGACGGCGGACACGCTGCCATTGCGGTCTACGAGCGTGTGCGCGAAGCCGGGCGGGGTTCCAAACAGCGATATTTCGCCGACGTCGAGCGACTCATGCCCTTTGCGATGGGGGTGGTCACCGTGCTCGTCATGCTGATGTTTGCTGGCTTGTATCTGGACATCTCGCAGCCGTTGTAGTTCAGCGCTCGAAGCTCGCTGCGCTCGCCTCGCTGTCAGTGGCTTCATGACTCCGAGGTAGTGCTTGCTGGGGGACCCTGTCCGACCGCTGTCTCCATCCACCGCGTATCGTTGACTCCATGCAGGTCACCAGCTCGGTTCCTCGGAAGACCACTCGCCAGATCTCTGTCGGCGACGTCAAGGTCGGTGGCGACGCTCCGATCACCATTCAATCGATGACGATTACGAAGACGGCTGACGTCGAAGGCACGCTGCAGCAGATTTATGCCCTTGCCGCCGCTGGCGCTGACATCGTGCGGTGCACGTGTAACGAGATCGAGGCTGCTGAAGGGCTTGCCCAGATCGTGCCGCGATCACCGGTGCCGATCATCGCTGACATCCATCACCAGTACAAGATGGCAATGGCAGCCATGGAGGCGGGTGTCGACGGTTTGCGTCTGAACCCAGGCAACATCCGCAAGCCGGAACACATCAAGACCGTGGCAGCCGAAGCCAAGGACCGGAACCTCCCGATTCGCATCGGTGTCAACGCCGGTTCGCTCGACCCGAAGCTCTACGAAAAGTACGGTGGTGCCACGCCCGAGGCGATGGTCGAATCAGCCATGACCGAAATCGCTTACTTCGACGAAGTTGGTTTCGACCTCATCAAGATCTCGGTCAAGGCATCGAGTGTGCCGCTCATGGTCGATGCTTATCGCATGCTGTCCGAGGTCACTGACCATCCGCTCCACCTGGGCGTCACCGAAGCCGGTCCGCCGCCGGCCGGCTTGATTAAGGCCACAGCCGGTATTGCCACCCTGCTGCTGGAAGGCATCGGCGACACGATCCGCTACTCGCTCACTGCGGACCCAGTCCAAGAGGCCAAGGCCGGTCGTCAACTCCTCGAAGCTCTGGGACTGCGTGAACGCAAGAATATTGACCTCATTGCCTGCCCGTCGTGCGGCCGCGCTGAAGTCGATGTCATCAAGGTGGCGAATGAGGCAATGGAGGCGTTCGGCGAACGCAAGCTGCCACTTCAAGTCGCCGTGATGGGTTGCGTCGTGAACGGACCGGGCGAGGCGCGCGACGCCGACATCGGTATCGCTGCGGGGAACAAGCGCGGCCATCTGTTCATCAAGGGACAGAACGTCGCCGTCGTGCCCGAGGACGAGATGGTCGATCAACTCGTCGAATGGGCAGAGTTCATCAACGAGCACGGCATCGACGCCGCACTCGAGCGTGCCGACTTGGACAAAGCGCGTCGCGAGGCAGAAAAGGATCGTGCGAAGTTGCTCGAAGAGCAGGGTGACGATGCCAATGCCGCGAGCGAGAAAATCGTGGAGATTCGCAGGAAGGCCTGACCCGGCTGGATGCGGGTGACGCCGTTCAGGTCGAGGTGACGACAAACGTGTCCGCGGATGCGACGAATTCGGTGCTTGGTGCCAGGTAAAGCTGCTCGCCGGCGACGGAGAGAGCGAGTTCGTGGCCCGTCGAGGTGTGGTGTTCCCCGGCGTCGAGCCAGATCAACTGCACACCTGCCTCCGGGAGTTCGTACCGACCGTCGACCACCTGCATGACCGGTTCGGCCAGTGGCGTTGGATCGACGATGTCGAGGAGCAGGTCGATGTCGACATGCTTGACGGTGAGGCCGCCGCGGACGACGTTGTCGCTCGCTTGCATCAGCTCGATGCCAGAACCTCTCAGGTAGCCGTGCAGGTTCCCTGCGGTGAGGTGGAGGGCTTCGCCAGGCAGCAGTGAGACGTGATTGAGGAGCAGTGTCACGGCCACGCTTGGATCGCCGGGATACATGGTGTCCAGCTGCTGCACCCACATCGCTTCGGGCCGATCGCTTGACGCGCACGCCTGCACAGCTGAAGCTGGATCAAGCTCGCCGCGGTACAGGCGATGCATTGCTGTCCCGGCACCCTCGGCTGCCACCACATGGGCGAGATCGTCAGCACCGATTGCCTGCAGCAGTTCGATGGTTCGGGCTTCGGGCCTGACTCCACACAAGGCCTCGAATGGCGTGAGTGCGACGAGGAGTTCGGGCTTGGCATACGGGTCGGCGAACACGCCGCTGTCGAATCCCTCGCGTGCTTGTGCGATGGTGGGGTGTGCTTGCAGCGAGAGCGGTTCGGCCGCGCTGAGGACCTTCAAAAGGTAGGGCAACTCGCCGGTGAGGGTGGTCAGCGGTGATCCATCGGCGAGCTGCGTGGGGCCATTGGGGTGCGTGCCGAGCCATAACTCTGCCCACGGTTGGCCGTCGGGTACGAGCCCCAGGAGTTCTGGCAAGAAGTGCGTATCGCCCCAGGCGTAGTGTTGAACGAACCCCTTGACTGGGCGTCCCGAGGTCACAGGTTGAGTTCGGCGGCGCGGGCGAGGACGCCGGCGCGTTCGGCGCCGATGGTGGTGCTGTCGCCATGGCCGGTGTGGACGACGGTGTGGTCGGGCAGTTCGAGCAGCACGTTGCGGATTGTCGCGAGAATGGTCGGCTCGTCGGAGTAGACGCGGCCGGTAGCGCCAGGCCCGCCGCAGAACAGTGTGTCGCCACTGATAACGGCGCCGGTCGCGACGTCGTGGAAGCAACAGCAGCCCGGGGAGTGTCCGGGCGTGTGCAAGATGCCGAGCTCGTGACCGCCGGCGCTGATCGTGCGGCCCGGCTCGAGTGGGCCATCGAAGTCGTGATCGGGGTGGACGACATCCCAAAGAAATCGGTCGAACTCGTGGAGGAGGATCGGCGCATCAACTGCCTCGCGCAGCGCGACTGCGGCGTTGATGTGATCGTTGTGGCCATGCGTCAACACGATGCCGGTGACGTTGCGGCCGTTGACGGCGTCCAGGATCGGCTGATGATCATGCGCCGCGTCGAAGATCACGACTTCTTTGTCGTCGCCAACCAACCAGATGTTGTTGGTGACCTCCCACTCGCCGCCGTCGAGGGCGAAGATGCCGTCAGTGGTGACCAGCTCGATCGTCACAGCACCACCACGGAGCGGAGCACATCGCCGCGCTCCATCTTGTGAAACGCCTCTTCGACGTCGTCGAGTTTGATGGTCTCCGAGACGAAACCGCCGAGGTCGAGCCGTCCCTGCAGGTAGAGATCGATGAGCATCGGGAAGTCGCGCTCGGGCAAGCAGTCGCCGTACCACGACGACTTGAGCGAGCCGCCACGGCCGAAGATTTCGATGTACGGCAGCTCGATGGTCATCTCGGGATTGGGCACGCCGACGAGCACGACAGTGCCAGCAAGATCGCGCGCCTCGAAGCACTGCTTGTAGACGTCGGGATGGCCAATCGCTTCGATGCACACATCTGCACCGTTGCCGTCGGTCACGGACCGAATGAACTCGACTGGGTCGGTGTTCTTTGAATTGACCATGTGTGTTGCCCCGAACTGCTGAGCCCATTCGAGCTTGCGGTCGTCGATGTCGACGGCAATGATTTTTGATGCTCCGGCGAGCTTGGCGCCAGCTATCGCGGCATCGCCGACGCCACCGCAACCGAAGACGGCAACGCTTTGGCCGCGCGAGACCCCGCCCGTATTGATCGCTGCGCCGATGCCGGCCATGACGCCGCACCCGAGCAGCCCGGCCACGGTGGCCGGCGCTTCGGGGTTGACCTTGGTGCACTGTCCGGAGTGGACGAGCGTCTTCTCGCAGAAGGCGCCGATGCCGAGAGCGGGTGACAGCTCCGTGCCGTCGGTGAGCGTCATTTTCTGCTCAGCGTTGTGTGTGTCGAAGCAGTACTGCGGCTGTCCCCGCTTGCACGCCCGGCAGTTGCCGCACACAGCGCGCCAGTTGAGAATGACAAAATCACCGGGCACAACGTTGGTGACGCCCTCACCGATGGATTCGACGATGCCCGCCGCCTCGTGCCCGAGCAGAAAGGGGAACTCGTCGTTGATTCCACCTTCGCGGTAGTGGAGGTCGGTGTGGCAGACGCCGCAAGCCTGAATGGCGACGACGGCCTCGCCCGGACCGGGATCTGGAATGACGATGGTTTCGAGCGTGACTGGCTCGCCCTTGGCCTTGGCAATAATTCCGCGTACTTCCTGACTCATGGCGCAGACGGTAGCGCAGCGCGCTCAGTCGAGTGGGAACGACAGCTAATCTGCCAACGATGTACGGCGGGCGGTTCTTGCTGCTTCTGGCCGCCGCCGCGTTGACTGCAGCCTGCTCGTCTGATGGGCAGGCCGTCGAGTATCCAGACGGTGTTGCACTCCTTGTGAACGATGGCGACGAAAGTCGAGCCTCGAACACGCTCCTGGCTCCCGCTCTGCTGGTGGTGACTGATGACGGACGGGTGATCTATTCGGCTCCTGCGGGGCAAGCCCGAGCGGGGCTGTTGCTCGCCGATGTGTGGGAGCAATCGCTGACGACAGCGGGCGTCGCCCTCGTTGACGAAGCGGTTGCTCGGGGAGCAGCGCCGGAGGATCTCGCGGCGCTCTCTACCGTCGTTGGCGATGAGCTGGGCGACGTCTCATTCTTCCTCCCAGACCGCTACGACTACGTCGCTCGAGTGTTGGGGCCGGCGCAGGCCTTCTCGGAGTCTGAGAACCCGGTGATCGACTGGCCACAGAACGCGTCGCGGCGGCTTCGAGACGAGGGGTGTTTCTCTCTGCCTGACGTTGAGGTCGGTGAGCTCTTCGAGACCGCAGCAGCGGACAGCGTGTTCGTGGACGACGGCTTCGTCTATGTGGTCAATGCTCGACTGGCGTGGCCAGGCCTGTCCTGCTGACCGGATCGTCAGAACAGTCGGAGCTCGTCGGGTTTCATGCCGCGCAGCTCGTCGTAGTCGACTTCGACCCACGTGAAGCCGCGAGATTCAGCGAGCACCTTGGCTTGCGGTTTGACGACCTGCGCAACGAACACCCCGCGGATGTCGCCGAGCGAGGAGTCGAGCTTCAAGCGCTCGATGTAGCGAGTGAGCTGCTCGACGCCGTCGATCTCGCCGCGTCGTTTGACCTCGACGGCAACGACAATGTCCGCCTCGTCGCGACAGACGAGATCGATTGGTCCGATGGCGGTGGGGTACTCGCGTCGGACGAGCGTGAGTCCGTCCTCAATGGCCGCAGGGCTTGCTGCCAGTAACTCCTGGAGGTGTGCCTCAACGCCATCTTTCTGGAGGCCTGGGTCCGTGCCCAACTCATGGTCGGAATCGCTGAACACCTCGTGGAGTGTGATTGTCAGCGTTTCCTTCTTGGGATTCGTGACAATCCAACGATGACGGCCAGCTGATTCGTTGTGTTCTTCGACCACCTTGTTCGGCGCGTTCATCCAGTTCAGCGGCTTGTAGGCGCCACCGTCAGCATGGATGGCCACGCAGCCGTCGGCTTTGACCATGATCAACCGGTTGGCCTCAGGGAGGTGGGCAGCCAACTTGCCTGCGTAGTCAACGGAACAGCGGGCAATGACCAGGCGCACGGGGTGCGACGCTACCGCATTGATCAGCGAGTCGATTCGACGTGGGCCTGCATGCGCTTCTGGATCAGCGCTCGACGTTCCTGCAGTTCCTTGTACGTGATCGAGTTCACATCGGCTTCGAGGCCCATGCTCGCCTTGACACCATCGAGGTCGAACTCGACGGCGGACGGGTCAACACCGAGTTCGCGCCCCAGCCGTTCTCCATGCTTCTGCGCGAAGAGCATGGAAATGTTTGCCACTTCGCTGAGCAGATCAAGGTCGGGTGCGAGTCGAGCGATGGCGCCGTCGAGAAACACGAGGTTCTTGACGTAGAGCATCAACTCCTTGGGCAGCTTTGCGCCATACCCGAGCAAGGCCTTGACGATTCGCTGGACCTCGGTGACCATCTCTTCGCCGGTGAGCGTGGTCGGGTCGATCACGTCTCGGTCGAGTCGCAGGTCAGAAATGACCGCATCGAGATCTGTGTCGGCAGGAAGCGCACCGAGATCGCGTAACGCTGCCATCTGGCCTTTGACGTCGTTGGTGGTCGCACCCAACATGAGCCGTAAGAAGGCGTTGCGGCGCGGGCCGCTGAGACGACCGACGATGCCATAGTCGAGCAGGGCGGTTCGACCGTCTTCGAGAACGAAGAGGTTGCCGCCGTGGAGGTCGCCGTGGAAGATGCCCTCCACCACGGCTCCTTCCATGAAGGCGACCATCGCAGTACGCACCACGTCTTCGGTGTCGATCCCTGCATCTTGCATGCCAGCGACGTCGTCGAAGTTGAAGCCGTACACCCGCTCCATCACGAGTACTCGGCGCGTGACCAACGTGGGGTGAGGCCGCGGGACGACGTAGCGATCTTGCTCGAGGTCGTGCAGCATTGCCGCAACATCGAGCATGTTGGCCGCTTCCATCCGGAAGTCGAGTTCTTCGACGATCGTCTCGGCGAAAAGTTCGACGAGCGACGGAGGGTTGGCAAGGGCCGCGACCGGGATGCGGCCGACGAGGTGCGGGGCCAGCCAGGCCATGACGCGGAGGTCTTTACGGACGAATTGCGACACCGATGGTCGCTGTACCTTGACGACGACGTTTTCGCCGGTGAGCAGAGTTGCGCCATGGACCTGCGCGATTGAAGCTGCTGCCAGAGCAGTTTCGTCGAACGATGAAAAGACATCCTCGAGTCGAGCGCCCAGGTCTTCTTCGACCGTGCGCCGGACGACATCAAAGGGTTCGGCGGGCACCTGGTCACGGCACTTCTTGAATTCCTCGACCAATTCGGCGGGGAAGAGCCCTTCGCCGGACGAGATGATCTGACCGAGTTTGATGTAGGTCGGCCCGAGGTGCTCCGCAGCCTCACGGAGGCGCTGTGAGATGACGGCTCGGCTTGCCTCTGGTGTGTCGAAAGCGCCACGGCGTTTCTGGATCAACCACGGCACCACAGCGCGACCGAGGCGCGACGACACCGTCAGCACTCGCGACCCTGGTGGCAATCTTGAGGGCTTCGTCAGTTGCGGAACCTCGGCCTGCGCAGCTGCTCGCAGCGTCGCAGCAAGGCCGAGCCAGCGGACGTCGTCGCGCTGGACTTCCCACGGACCGGCCTCGGTGAACGCTGCCCAGGCCCGATCGGCGCCAGCAGTGTGGGCAGTAGTGGAGCCGGAGGCAGTCGACATGACCTCAAGGATGCCGGAAACCTGGGGAATGAGCATCGCTGAGGGTGACGGAATCGTGAGTCAAGCGACACGTCGATCGTGCCGAAACAATGTCATGAGCGCGATCTTCTTCACTGCCGCCGAAGTGTGTGTGCTGTCGGGCTTCGCTGCCGGCCTCTTCCGTAAACGAGCAGTTCTGCGTCCCGGGATTGCTCGAGTTCACCACTGATTGCCGCGCGCCGCCGCACAGCTGCCAACATTGGGCATGGCAGAACGCCCCTTCAACGTGCTCGGTATTCAGCAGATCGCGATCGGAGGTCTTGACAAATCTGCGCTCTCCGGCCTGTGGTCTGGTCTGTTCGGCGTCACCAAAGTGGGTGACTACGTCAGCGAGTCGGAAAACGTCGACGAAGACATCCTCCAGCTGGGGACCGGCCCGCACGCAGTCGAGATCGACCTGATGCAACCGCTCAACCCTGATGTGTCACCGAAGGTGCACGTGCCGACGCTCAATCATGTCGGTCTCTGGATTGACGATCTCGAAGCTGCCGTTGCCTGGTTGAGCGAGCAGGGTATGCGGTTCACGCCGGGCGGAATCCGCAAGGGGGCCTCCGGCCATGATGTGTGTTTCATCCACCCGAAGGGCAACGAAGCGACGCCGCAGTCAGGCGAGGGTGTGTTGATCGAGCTGGTTCAAGCGCCGTCTGATGTGATTGCTGCGCTGTCGTCCTGAGGCTCGGCAATGGTGTCGCCGGTGTCGCCGGTGCCGACCGTCGACGTTTTCCCGAGCGGTGAGGTGAACGCAAGGACGCCGCCCAGTACCAGGCCGACGACCGGAAGGACCACGACCAGGACACTGTCGAATGCGATGACACCGAAGATGATGAAGTCGACGGCGAGGAAAATGCCGAGCAGGAGCCCGAAAATCGGGCCGAGAATGCGCTTCACCATCATGCTGCGGCCTTGCTTCGAGCGGTCCAGGCCAACCCGCCGAGTGCCAATGCGGTTCCGCCCAACGACAACGGGGTGATCGGAGAATCCCAGGGGCTGCCATCGAACGAGACCTTGACCGACCCCTCGCAGAAGATGGCGCCATTCTCATTGTGTACGCCGCTGATGGTGAGTTCGACGTCGCGAGGCAACCAGTCGGAGAGTTCCCAGCTCACCGTGCCCGCCTTTCCGACGCCAGTCACCTCGGGTCCCCATGTCCATTGGTCGTCGAGGGTGATGCTGGGAATCCCAGGCGGCGTCTTGATCTCGACCTTCCCAGAAGCAGGCCGTGTGCCTTCGGCTACGGCGACGGACCCGGTGTAGTTCGCGGAGCCCGTGATTGGGACGACGTAGACGCCGCTGCTGGCATAGGGATCGATGGTGAACCCGCCAGCGATCGTTGCCGATGCGGTGCACTGGCCGGTCGCGTTGGGTGCCAGGGTGGCGTTCGGGTCGAGGACCGAATCGTCACTCTGCGCGAGTGCCACAGATCCCCAGCCAGCCAGGACTGCAACCCCTGCCGTGCCGAGCAGTAGCCGTCTCCAACGCGGTGGGCTCGGAGTGGGTTGCGTGGTGACACCATCGTCGCGGAGCGACAGCGAAGCGTCAACCCCCGGGTTGGGCGGGGCGGCGACTGTCTCGTATCGGAACGGCGCTCAGAGCGAGAAATTCGGGGGACGCTTCTCGCGGAGTGCCGCAATGCCTTCGGCGTATTCGGCGGTTCCCATCGCGACGTCGAGGAGGCGAATCGAGTCGTTGACAGACTGGGCCGGGTCGTGGCGCAGGAGATCATCAGCGATCTGCTGCTTGGTGGTTGCTACAGCGAGTGGTCCGGTTGAGGCTGCGAGGTCGCGGGCATACTGCTGGGCAGCCGCGAGTGAAGCATCACCGTCGGCTTCGACGCCGTTCCAAAGACCCCAGTCGGCGGTGTTAGCCACTGTGACGATGCGCCCTGAGAGCAGGAGATCAGTGGCCCGGGCCACGCCGACGAGTCGCGGTAGCGTCCAGCTCATGCCGTACTCGGCGGGCAGCCCCAGTTTGGGTGCAGCGGTGGTGAGCTTTGCAGCTGCCGCACCGAAACGCAGGTCGGAGAAAAGGGCGAGGGCCAGGCCGACTCCGGCGCAGGCTCCGTTGACGGCCGCGATGATCGGCAGCCGGTAGCCCAACTGCCACGCGAAGTCCGCGTCGAGTCGGTCGCCGCCCCCTGGTTGAGCGACCTCTGGCGGCAGCCCGGTGTCGTAACCGCCTTTATCGACGTGGCCAGCCAGCGCCTCGGAATCGCCACCGACGCAGAAGGCCGGGGGAGTACCGGTGACGACGACGGCACGGACGCCGTTGCGATGTTCGAGGTCGGCCATCACCTGGCGGTACTCGGCGTGCATCTTGCCTGTCCAGGCGTTGTGGCGGTGTGGGCGATGCAACCAGACGGTTGCCACCGGGCCGTCAACCGCCCAGCGAACCGCCGATGCTTCGCCAGCGGCTGGCAAGCCATCGTTCGGTGGGATCGTCGGTGGGATGGTTGGCGGGATGGTTGGCGGGATGGTTGGCGGGTCGGTCATCCCCAGATCGCTTTCAGCACGCCTTCGGCCAACTCGGGGCGGCACACGAAGAAGTCGGGCAGCCAGGGGTCGCGCTCGTTGTACACGAGCGGCGAACCGTCGACTCGGCTCGCGTGGAATCCCGCCGCCATCGCGACGGCAGCGGGCGCGGCAGAATCCCACTGATACATCCCGCCATCGTGCACGTAGATGTCGGCTTCACCCATCACGACGGCCATGGCCTTGGCTCCGGCAGACCCGAGTCGTACTGCATCGCAGCCGAGGCCCTCGGCAACGAGCACCGCCGCATAGGGGGCGCGGCTACGTGATGTGACAAGTCGCGGGCGGTCGCGGACCTGCTCCGGCATTGGGGCGGGTGGGTCGGTGGAGAAGACCAGGTCGACGGCCGGCAGACTGACCGCCGCGGCGCCGAAGTGTGTTCGTTCCCAGAGGGCGACATGCACCGCCCAGTCGTGGCGGCCCGGCTCGCCGTACTCGCGGGTGCCATCGAGCGGGTCGATGATCCACACCCGATCGGCTTCGTAGCGGCGAACGTCTTCGAGACCCTCCTCTGACAGCACCGCGTCATCGGCGCGGTGCGTGTGCAGTTCGCCCGCCAGGTACCGCTGAGCAGCAGCATCGCCAGCATCCCGTACGTCCCAGATCGAGGCACCCGCAGCAAACATTTCGGCGCGCAGCGCGACCAGCAGTTCGCCAGCTTCGACAGCGAGCCGGGTCGCCAACTGGGCATCCGTCTCGGTGACGGGTGGGGCGCTCGGCATCGGAGCATTCTGACTGGTCCGTGTGATCGAAACACCATCGCAATTTCGCGATCAGAATGGCGGGCAACGGCGGTGTCATCGTCGGACATCGCTGCGAGCCGTCCGGAGCCTCCGGGGAGAGGTGGTGCTGGGAGCGGGTGATGACATATCTTGACCGGCGTGAACGGCCTTCGACTGAGCAACTGCACCGGGCGATGACGGGGATGGCGACGGCAAGGCGAGCGCGGTCGTGATGAGGCGGACGCGCAAGGTCCGATACGGCCCGAGCCGGCATCAGGTCGGTGCGTACCGGTCCCCAGAGCGTCGGGAAACAGGCCGCCCAGCGGCACCAACGATCGTGCTCCTCCATGGTGGATCGTGGAGTTGGCCCTACAACCGGTGGGTGATGTGGCTGCTCGCGCGTGACGTGACTCGACGGGGCTGGGGGCTGTTCAACGTCGACTATCGCCGCGTGGGTCGCCTCGGAGGAGGCGGCGGCTGGCCCGAGACCTTCGACGATGCCCGGACTGCCATCGAGTTGATCACAGACAACATGTCGGGGCTGGATCTCGATGCAGATCGAGTCGTGGTCGTCGGGCATTCCGCTGGGGGCCACCTGGCCCTCATCGGGTCAGCGACCGCAAACATTGCTCCGGCGCTCGCTGTGTCGATGGCTGGCCCCACCGATCTCGAACGCATGTGGTCGAACGGCTCCCAGCCGGTCCGGGACCTCACCGCTCGCGCTCCGGAATCCAGCCGGTGGTCAACCACGTCACCAATCCACATGCTTCCGCTCGATGTACCGACCCTCTGCGTCCACGGCCAGGCCGACACCACGGTGCACCCGAGGCACTCGACTGCATTCGTCGAGGCAGCGCGATCCGCCGGCGATGTAGCGGATGCGGTGCTGGTGCCGGGCGAAACGCACAAGGACGCGCTCAAGCCGACTTCGGCAATTTGGGCGGTGGTGGTCAGCGCGATTCTCGATCGGTTTGAATCAAATACTCACGTTTGAGTCAACCGAGATGGTGGTGGCGCAGACTTGACGTCGACGTCGACGTCGACGTCGCGGCCAACAGGCTCAGTTCAGCTTCTTGTACTTAATGCGGTGGGGCTGATCGGCGCTGGAGCCGAGTTCTTGCTTGCGCCGCATTTCGTACTCGCTGAAGTTGCCTTCGAACCAGCGCACCTGACTGTCGCCCTCGAACGCGAGGACGTGGGTGGCGATGCGGTCGAGGAACCAGCGATCGTGGGAGATGACCACCGCGCACCCGGGGAACGACTCGAGGCCGGACTCGAGCGCCCGGAGCGTGTCGACGTCGAGGTCATTGGTCGGTTCGTCGAGCAGCAGCACATTGCCGCCCGATTTCAACAGCTTCGCGAGGTGGACCCTGTTGCGCTCGCCACCGGACAGATCTCCGACGCGCTTGCCGTGGTCGGTGCCCTTGAAGTTGAAGCTCGACACGTACGCGCGGCCGTGGATTTCACGACCACCGACTTCGAGCACTTCACCGCCGCCGGTGATCTCGTCATAGACGGTTGCGTCGGCGTCGAGGTCGTCGCGGTCCTGGTCGACGTAGCTGAGGTCGACGGTGTCGCCGATCTTGATGGAGCCGGAATCAGGTTCTTCGCGGCCGGCGAGCATCTTGAACAGGGTCGACTTGCCGGCGCCATTCGGGCCGATGATGCCGACGATGCCGGCAGGTGGGAGCGAGAACGACAGATCGTCGATCAGGAGACGATCACCGAAGCCCTTACTCAGTCCTTCGACCTCGATGACTTGGTCGCCGAGACGACGACCGGCAGGGATCGTGATCTGCAGCTTTGAGTCCTGCGTCTCGGCTGCCTTAGCCTCAGCATGCAGCTTTTCGTATGCCGCGAGACGGGCCTTGCCCTTTGCCTGACGTCCCTTTTGGCCCATCCGGACCCACTCGAGCTCACGCTCCAACGTGCGCTGACGAACCTCGTTGCCGCGCTCTTCACGAACGAGGCGGTCATGCTTCTGCTCAAGCCAGCTCGAGTAGTTGCCCTCAAACGGGATGCCGCGGCCGCGGTCGAGTTCGAGGATCCACTGGGCCACGTTGTCGAGGAAGTAACGGTCGTGGGTGATGGCGACCACGGTGCCTGCGTAGTCGCCGAGGAAACGTTCGAGCCAGTCGACTGACTCGGCATCGAGATGGTTGGTCGGCTCGTCGAGCAGCAGCAGGTCTGGCTGCGACAGCAGAAGGCGACACAGAGCAACTCGGCGGCGCTCGCCACCCGATAGCACGGTGACGTCGGCATCATCGGGTGGGCAACGCAAGGCGTCCATCGCGATTTCGACGTTGCGATCGAGGCTCCACGCGTCGGTCGCGGCGATCTTGTCTTCGAGCGCGGCCTGCTGCTTGCCGATCTTGTCGTAGTCGGCGTCTGGGTCGGCCCATTTCGCCATCACGGCGTTGTAATCGTCGATGATCGACTGGACTTCGGCGACGCCATCCATCACATTGCCGCGGACGGTCTTGTCAGGGTCGAGTTGTGGCTCTTGGGCTAGGTAGCCGACGGTGTGGCCAGCGGTGAGGCGAGCTTCGCCCTGAAAGCCGTCGTCGAGGCCAGCCATGATCTTGAGCAGCGACGACTTGCCCGCGCCGTTACTGCCGAGCACACCGATCTTGACGCCGGGATAGAAGGAGAGCGAGATGTTCTCGAGGACCGTTTTGTCCGGGGGGTAGACCCGCTTCAGCTTGTAGGCCTGATAGATGAACTCGTGCGCCATAGGTGCGCAGGCTACCGACGCCGGTCAGTCGTTGGCGGCGACCCCGACGCCACTCGAGCTGAACGGAACTGGACGTGTCCGGCCGGTCAGCCTTGGAGTCGCGCGACGGTTTCGGCAAAGCCGCGCACGGTCTCGGCGACGATGTCGGCAACCGATTCGACCGACTCGATGCGCCCGGCAACTTGGCCCGACAGTGCGATTGCGGCGTTCATGTCGCCACCGAAGTACAGGTCGAGGGCGTTGCCGAAGTCGCCGAATACGTTGTGCTCGACGTCGACGAGCGCCTCCGTCTTCTCGGTGCGGAGCGCACGGAGCGCAGGGGAGTGACGCTGATTGAGGAACAGCGTGTCGGTCTCGCGCGCTTCGATGATCGCCTGCTTCCAGTTGTGGTGGACCGGTGACTCAGCCGCTGAGACCATCCTCGTGCCCATCTGAACTCCTTCGGCACCAAGCGCAAAGGCAGCGGCCATCGTCGGGCCATCGGTGATGCCTCCAGCGGCGATGATGGGGACATCGACCTTCGACCGGATCAAAGGAAGCAGGACCATGGTCGCGACGGGAGTCGGTGACTTGAAGCCTCCCCCCTCGCCGCCCTCAACAACCAGGCCGTCGACTCCCGCGTCGACTGCCTTGAGCGCAGCTGCGAGCGTCGGCACCACGTGGTACACGGTGAGTCCGGCTGCTTTCAGAATCCCGGTGTACTTCGTCGGTGAGCCGGCCGAGGTGGTGACGAACTTGACGCCTTGGTCGATGACGAACTCGGCGATGGCCGGGTCCCGCACGAAGGCCTGCGCGATGTTGACGCCGAACGGCTTGTCGGTGAGATCGCGCATCTTGCGGATCTCGTCCTTGACTGCGTCGAGTTCCCCCGACGAGGTCTCGATGATGCCGCAGGCACCAGTCGCTGACATGGCCGACGCAAGTTGTGACCGGGCGATCCAGCCCATGGGGGCCTGCACGATTGGGATCTCGACGCCGAGATCCCGGGTCACGCGGTTGTCGAAAGCGGCGGGGCGAGTGATGTCGAAGGTCACCGAGCCATCTTGGTCAGCGGCCGTCGCTCGCATGAAGTCGAAGCGGTCGTCGCAACCACGCTGCCGAGGCTTGCCTGGGCTACGTTCGGCTCATGACGTCACTTCCGATTGCACCATTCGGCAAGACCGGACACGACTCGACGCGCGTGATTTTCGGTGCCGCCGCCCTCGGTGCGATGAGTCAAGCGCGCGCCGATGCAACGATGGCGTCGGTCAGTGAGTGGGGGATCAACCACATCGATACTGCAGCCTCGTACGGCGCCTCGGAAGACCGACTGAAGCCCTGGCTGGCAGAGCATCGCTCGGAGGTCTTTCTGGCAACGAAGACGGGGCGCCGCAGCGGTGCCGGTGCACGTGCCGAACTCGAAAAGTCGCTCGATCGAATGGGCGTTGACCACATCGACCTGGTGCAACTCCACAACCTCGTCGAAGAAGACGAGTGGGGACGCGCTCATGCACCGGGCGGTGCTGTCGAAGCGCTCGCAACCGCGCAGGAGGAAGGGCTGATCTCCCATGTCGGCATCACCGGCCACGGGTTGCGTATCGCCGGGATGCACCTGCGCAGTCTCGAACGGTTCGACTTCGCCTCGGTGCTGCTGCCGGTCAACTTTGTGCTGCTGGACAACCCGGCGTACCGCGCTGATGTCGAGGCGCTTCTCGAATTGTGTTCCGAGCGTGAGGTAGCGGTGCAGACGATCAAGGCCATTGCTCGCGGCCGGTGGTCAGACGGTGCGACCTCCGGGCCTGGAAAGTTCAGTTGGTATGACCCACTGACCGATCCTGAGCCGATCAGCCGGGCCGTTCGCTATGTGCTGTCACATTCGCAGATGTTCCTCAATACGACGAGTGATGCACGGCTGCTGCCGATGGTCGTCGCCGCAGCGTCAGGCAATCTCGTCGCGCCGAGCGCCGACGAGTTGCGTGCTGACGTCGCCGAGCAGGGCATCACGCCCTTGTTCGACGACGACGTGCTCGAACGAATCTGAGGGCTCAGTCCGCCGCAGGCGCCTTGCGTACCGGGCCGCGACGCTCGGTGATGTCGGCGTACTTGGCAACGATTTCCTTGATTGTCTGGCCTTCGAGCTCATCGTTGATGCAGAGCCCGTCCGCAATCTCGAGGAGGGCTTCGCGGTGCGTGCTGACCATCTCAGCCGCTCGGTCGGCCCCAACGGTCATGAACCCCTCGGCTGCCTCGCGGCTCGCGTCGTCGGCCAAGACCTTGGCGACCAGGTTGGCCGCAGTCGGCATTGCTGCAGCCTCGAGGCTGAGCAATCCGGGCCCGTTGCCGAGCTGACCGACGAGCTGTGCCGCGATGTTGGTGGCAAGTGCCAGGTCGGAAGAGATCCCGCTACTCGCTTCGCCGTATTCCTGAATCTCTGCAGCGCGCCCGGCAAGCGCCACGGCAATGAGGGCCCGAGCATCACCCGGCGTTTTGAGGAATCGTTCTTCCAAATCGCCGTGGGCAACCAAGCCGAGCGCCGATGAGCGCCGCAGAATCGAGGCCATCTTCACATCGCGACGAGTGAGCACAGCGGTGAGTGCGTGACCGGCCTCGTGAATGGCGATACGCCGACGCTCGTCGGGGTGATAGCCCATCTCCTGAGCGACGCCGACTTCGGTGACCAGTTGCGCTTGCAATACGTCCTTGGTCTGCATCGAGGTACGACCGGTTCGCAGTGCAATGATCAATGCTTCGTCGAGGAGCTTCTCGATTCGAACTGGGGTGTAGCCCGCTGTCAGGTCGGCGATGAGTTCCGACGTCACCTCGGCGTCGTGATTCTTGCGGGCCAGGTAGTACTCGGCGATGTCGACACGGTCGGTTCGAGGAGGCAGCGTGAATCCAATGACCCGGTCGAAACGGCCGGGTCGCATCAGCGCGGGGTCGAGGTCTGCTGCGCGGTTGGTTGCCGCGACGATCAGCACGTTTTCTTCCTTGTGCACCGGACGCTTGCGCTGACGGTGCGCCGGCATGAACTTGTTCCACCAGTCGATCAGCTTGGCCCGAAACTTCTCGCCGCCGGTCGGCAGGTCGAAGCTCTGCATCTGAACGAGCAGCTCGTTGACGATGCCGACGCTTCCTTCGCGCATTGAGCTGACGCCCATGCCGGAGCGGGCGCCGCCGATGGCGTCAAATTCTTCGATGTAACCGATGGCGCCGCCCTCTTCGCGAGCGAGTTTTCTGAGGCTCTTGAAGAACGAGCGGATCTTTTTGTTGGTCTGGCCGTAGTACATCGACTGGAACTCACTTGCCGACACGAACAAGAACGGCACTCCGGCCTCGGCCGCCATCGCCTTTGCCAAGTAGGTCTTGCCGGTTCCCGGAGGCCCTTCGAAGAGCACGCCGCGGCGGGCGGTGCCGCCCATCTCGCTTTTGAACGTCTCGCTCATCAGGAACAGGTTGAGGCTGTCGATTGCCTCACGTTTGGTCTGTTCTGCGCCGACCACATCATCGAGTCGAATTTTGGAGTCGCTGGCCCGCAGCACGGTGTGTGGCGAGCGGCCGGTGGTGAGGAGCGGGATGAGGATGACTGCGCCGAGCACCGAAATGAGGCCGACGGCGATGATGATCTCGGGCGAACCCGTGAGCCAGGCCGGGATACCGGGGCGAATGGGGTTGTCGGTGATCAAGCGATACAGAAGGAATGAGAAGACCACGGAGAAGATGACGAGCGGGCGGCGTAGGCGTCGCTGCCTGGTTCGTTCCCGATTTGTTGAGGCGTCAATGTCGCCACCGCTCACCATTTGGCCTGCAGACATCTGGGTCAAATCCATCGAACCGAACGTAGTGTTCGACCACTGCGCTCGGCCAGGGTGAAACAGTCAAGTGTTGTTCAAGTCGCTCCGGCCGCCGTCACCCGATGTCCGGCACGACCTCGCGGCGGGTGAGCTTCGAACGATGGTTCTCGTCGATCTTGACGAAGCCCAGTATCAGCGCCGAAGCAGCGGCAAGTGAGTGCGCGACGGTTTCCGCCTGCGTGATGAGTGCGGTATCGCATTGAGATGAGAGGGGGTGAAGCCAGGGAGGTAACCTGCAGGCCGTGTCAGTACCAGCCGATCAAGCGCAGAGTTCAGGATTCGGAGCCAACTCGTGGCTCGTCGAGGAGATGTACGAGCGATTCGTGGCCGATCCCGGCGCCGTGAGCGAGTCATGGCAGGAATTCTTCGCTGACTATCACTCCCAAGCCCCGAGCGTGGCCGCCGCTGCTGCTGCATCACCCCAGGTCAAGGCCAATGCCGAGGTGCATGGCGTGGCCGCCGAGACGCTGCCGGCACCCGCGCCAGCGGCGGCGCCAACAGCTGCGCCCGCTCCGGCAGCAACAAATGGTGCGCTGGCAAGTGCCGAGCCTGTTGAGGAACCGGGAAAACCGATCCGCGGCGCAGGTGCGGCCATTGCTCGCAACATGGAGGCCAGCCTCACGGTTCCGACCGCAACCAGCTTCCGCAACGTCCCTGCCAAGCTGCTTGAAGTCAACCGCAAGGTCATTAACGGTTTCAGGGCGCGTTCGGGCCAGACCAAAATCAGCTTTACCCACCTCATCGGCTGGGCGATTGTGCGGGCCATCGCCGACGCAGTGCCAGCGATGAAGAACACCTACGTCCTGGGCGAAGATGGCAAGCCACGCCTCATCGTGAATGATCACGTCAACATGAGTCTCGCTGTTGACGTCGAGAAGAAGGACGGTAGCCGGACGCTGTTGGTCCCCGTACTGCGCGACTGCGACCTGCTCGATTTCAACGGGTTTCTTGCGGCGTACGAGGAAGTCATCCGCAAGGTCAAGGGGAACAAGCTCACCGTCGACGACTTCCAGGGTGCAAACATCAGCCTCACCAACCCGGGGGGCATCGGTACCGTGCAGTCCGTCCCGCGACTCATGCCGGGCCAGGGCGTCATCGTCGGCGTCGGCTCGATCGATTACCCGGCCGAGTTCGAAGGTGCCGACACGCGCAACCTTTCGTCACTTGGCGTCAGCAAGGTCGTCACGGTCACCAGCACCTACGACCACCGGATTGTCCAAGGCGCCGAGTCGGGTCTGTTCCTGAAGCGCGTGCACGAACTGCTGCTCGGCGACCACAACTTCTACGACGACATTTTCGCTTCGCTCGACATGCCATACGAGGCTGTGAAGTGGCGGCCAGACACCAGCGCGATGAATCGCGAAGAGACGATGCTGGCAAAGCAGATGGCTGTCGCCAAGCTGATTCGCGTGCACCGCGTGCGCGGCCATCGCATTGCGGACCTTGACCCGCTGCGGTGGAAAGAGCCGCACATGCCGCGCGAGCTCGATCCGGCCACCTACGGGCTCACGATCTGGGACCTTGACCGCGAGTTCCTCACTGACGGTGTGGGCGGGGTCGACAAGATGCGCCTCGGTGACTTGCTCGGCGTGCTGCGTGATGCGTACTGCCGCACCATCGGCGTCGAGTACATGCACATTCAGAGCACGGACGAGCAACAGTGGGTCCAGGAGCGCGTCGAAAATGGCTACGAGCAGCCGACCAAAGACGAAAAGCACCGCATCCTCGAACGTTTGAACGCAGCAGAGTCGTTCGAGAAGTTCCTCGCCACGAAGTACGTCGGTACCAAGCGGTTCGGTATCGAAGGCGCCGAGTCGGCCATTCCGATCCTTGACGAAATTCTCAGCCATGCTGCCGACGACGGACTCGATTCGGCCGTGATGGGAATGGCGCACCGTGGACGGCTCAATGTGCTGTCGAACATCATGGGCAAGGACTACGAGGCCATCTTCTCCGAATTCGAGGGCCATCTCGACCCGTCGTCGGTGCAAGGGTCCGGCGACGTCAAGTACCACCTCGGCATCAAGGGCAAGTATGTCAGCCGTTCGGGAGCGGACATCTCGGTCGAGCTCGCCGCCAACCCGAGCCACCTTGAGACCGTCGACCCGATCGTGATGGGGATGGTTCGCGCCAAGCAAGACCAGATCGACCCGCCGGGCTCGTATCCCGTGCTGCCGTTGCTGATCCACGGCGATGCGGCGTTCGCCGGCCAGGGTGTCGTCGCTGAATGTCTGGCGATGAGCGACATCGGCGGGTACCGGATCGGTGGCACGATCCACCTCATCATCAACAACCAGATCGGCTTCACCACGGCACCGCAGTTCGCTCGATCTTCGATCTACTGCTCCGACGTCGCGAAGACAGTCCAGGCGCCGATCTTTCATGTCAACGGTGATGACCCCGAGGCCTGCGTCAAAGTTGCTCGGCTTGCGTGGGACTATCGCCAGCGCTTTCACAAAGACGTCGTCATCGACATGGTTTGCTACCGCCGCCACGGCCACAACGAGGGCGACGATCCGAGCTACACCCAGCCGCTCATGTACAAGGCCATCAGTGATCGGCGAAGCGTCCGCAAGCTCTACGTCGAAACGCTGGTGCGGCGGGGTGACATCACCATCGAAGAGGCCGAGCAAGCGCTCAGCGACTTTCATGGCAAGCTCCAGACCGCCCTTGATGAGACCCGTTCGCAGGACCCCGGCGACGTCAAGGCGGCCCGTCCGCCGAAGCCTGTCGGTGTGCTGCCGCACATTCCGACCGGAGTCGAGCGGTCGAGGTTGGACGAGATCTTCGCCAAGCTCACCGATTATCCCGAGGGCTTTACCGTTCACCCGAAGCTGGCAAAGCAGTTCGATACGCGGGCCAAGATGTACGCCGACGGTGATGTGGACTGGGCGCTTGCCGAAGCAATGGCGTACGGCTCGCTTGTGCAAGAGGGCCAACCGGTCCGACTGACCGGCGAAGATTCGCGGCGTGGCACCTTTAGCCACCGCCATGCGGCGCTGATCGACTACGAGAACGGCGATGCGTGGATCCCGCTCGACAATCTCGAGAGCGCCGACGCCAAGTTCTGGGTGTTCGATTCGTTGCTTTCCGAGTACGCCGCGCTGGGCTACGAGTACGGCTACAGCCACGCCAACCGCGAAGCACTCGTTGTCTGGGAGGCGCAGTTCGGTGACTTCATCAATGGCGCCCAGATCATCATCGACCAGTACATCGTTGCGGCTGAAGACAAGTGGAACCAGCAGAATGGCGTCGTCCTCCTGCTGCCACATGGCTATGAAGGCCAAGGTCCCGAGCACAGCTCGGCGCGCATCGAACGCTTCCTCACGCTCGCAGCGGAAGACAACATGCAGGTGGTCAATACCACCACCGCAGCAAACTTCTTCCACCTTCTGCGTCGTCAGGTCCACTCCGAACGACACACGCCACTCATCGTGTTCTCACCGAAATCTGGCCTGCGCCTGAAGCAGACGCGTTCACACATCGACGAGCTCACCTCAGGTTCGTTCCAAGAGGTCCTCGACGACCCGGGCGATCTCGATGCGAACGCTGTGCGGCGTATCGTGTTCTGCTCAGGCAAGGTGGCGTGGGATGCAATCGCTGAGCGCGACAAGCGCAATGAGCCGGTCGCTGTGGTCCGTATCGAGCAGCTCTACCCGCTGCCGACCGAGCAGATGCTGGCCATTCTGAGGAAGTATCCCAACGCGACGGAATTGCGTTGGCTCCAAGAAGAGCCCGAGAACATGGGTGCCTGGAACTTCATCGAGCACAACACATGGCGGGTCAAGGACCAAGGTTATGACCTGCGTCATGTGGCCCGAGTGGCGTCCGGCAGCCCGGCCACCGGTAGCAAGGCGATCCACGACCAAGAGCTTGCGCAGCTCATGGACGAAATGTTTGCTCCCTCCGAGGACTGATCCGTCAGTCTTTCAGAGGTATTCCGAGGATCGTTGTGAGCTCGTCCAAAGCCGGTCCGGGCTTGCCGACCTTGATCGTCTGCATGCCCATCGCCCGTGCCGGCTTCAAGTTGATGCCGAGGTCGTCGAGGAAGACACACTCATTCGGCTCGACTCCGGCGAGCTCACACGCGATTTCGTAGAATCGGGGTTCGGGCTTACGCACCCCGACCTTGCTCGACTCGACCACATGGTCGAACTTTGCCATGACCTGTGCGACATCTGGACGCTTGGTGGCGCCCGTGTCGTCAGAGACCACATTGTTTGTGAGGCAGGCCGTGATGTAGCCAGCAGCGATGACCGCGTCAAGAGCGGCTTCCATCTCGGGCCGCACCGATCCTGACAGGAGGGCGAGGATGTCGGCTCCTGGGATGCGGTGGCCAAGGGCCATTGACTCGGTGGCAAACAGCGTGTCGAATTCGCCTGGGTCGATGTCGTTTCTCTCGAGGAGCGCCCATGCATTCGTGTCCGGGTTGTGCGTGTTGACCGACCGGATGAAGTCGGCCGGGAGGCCGTGCGCCTCCTCGTAGTCGTTGAACGCATCGAACGGACTCGTCAGAATCACGCCGCCAAAATCCCAGAGAACCGCTCGCACCATGGTCGGGGAGCCTACGATGGAGATGTACGAAGTCTCGACTCGGCTTCGGGTCACCTGGTGCGAACACGGCCGGTGCCCGTCGCGATGTCGAATCCCTCGCACGGTCGCCCGCTCGGCGACCCGGAGGCCCGAACTTGTCGGGCCCCGTTCACAGGAACGAGACAACTGAATCATGAACGCCAGCAAGGGACCCGCCCACGTCGTGGTCGACGGGTCCAACCTCGCAACCGAAGGCCGGTCGATGCCGAGCCTGAAGCAACTCAGTGAAGCCGTGATGAGCTTCATGGAAGAGAACCCCGATACCGAGATCACGGTGGTGGTCGATGCGACGTTTGGTCACCGCATCGACAAGAAGGAATCCAAGGAGTTCGAGGAAGGCATCTCGAACAACGAACTGGTCGCCCCGCCAGCGGGTGCCGTCGGACGCGGCGACGCCTTCGTCCTGGGCATCGCCGACAAGGCTGGCTCGACTGTCCTCTCGAACGACTCCTTCCAGGAGTTTCACGGCGATTACGACTGGCTCTTCGACGAAGGTCGACTGATCGGCGGCAAACCGGTCCCGCATGTCGGTTGGGTCTGGGTGGCACGTACCCCGGTGCGCGGGCCGGTCAGCCGGAAGGCCACCCGTGGGTCGGGGAGCTCGGGTGCCGGCTCGGGTCGCGGTCGGGGTGGTCGGAGTCGCAGTCGCAAGCAAGAAGAAGAGGGCACCGCTCGCGTCGGGAGTCCCGAGGCGAACGCTCCGATGCCCGTTCCGAAGAGCCCGCCGCCCTCCGCCAAGAAGCAGGTGGCCAAGCAGGCTGAACCGAAGCAGCAGCAGGAAAGGCGCCCGTCGCGTGGCGGGGACCCGGTCAATGAATTGCTGCCGTTCCTTGAGTTTGTCGAGCATCACCCGGTGGGAACCAGCGTCACGGGCGTCGTCGACTCCTATTCGTCGCACGGCGCGTACATCGTGATTGGCGACGACGCACGTGGGTACATCCCGCTGCGAATGATGGCCGAACCGACGCCGCGGAGCGCGAAGTCAATCATGAAGGTCGGCGATTCGGTGACGGCAATTGTGGTGAGCTTCAACGGCAGTCGGCGCAGCATTGATTGTGCTCTCCCCGATATGGCCGAGGCGGCGATCACCGAGGCTGAAGCAGACCAGGCCAGAGAAGACGCCGAGGAGATCGACGGGGCCGCAGCGCCCGAAGCGGCTCCTGCCAAGCAGACCTCGAATCGAAGAACGGCGGCTGTGAAGAAGACTCCTGCAAAGAAAGCGGTAGCGAAAAAGGTGCCAGCGAAAAAGGTGCCAGCGAAGAAGGCGGGAGCGAAGAAAACTGCCGCCAAGCAGGCTGCAACGCCCAGTGCTGGCACCGTCGAGCGGATTCCCGCCAAGAAGACTCCAATCAAGCAGGCGCCAGCGAAGAAGGTGCCGGCCAAGAAGACTCCAATCAAGCAGGCGCCAGCGAAGAGGGTGCCGGCCAAGAAGGCCGCAGCGAAGCAGGCGCCAGCGAAGAAGGTGCCGGCCAAGAAGACCGCAGCCAAGAAGACCGCAGCCAAGAAGACCGCAGCGAAGAAGGTGCCGGCCAAGAAGACCGCAGCGAAGCGGGTGCCAGCGAAGAAGGTGCCCGCCAACAAGGCAGCAGCAGCCAAGAAAATGCCAGCGAAGAAGGTGCCCGCCAAGAAGAAAGCTGCCGCGAAGAAGGCCACTGCGAAGAAGGAATCCTGACGATGCGTATTGTCACGTGGAACGTCAACTCACTGCGCGCCCGTCAGGAACGTGTCGAGGCCTGGCTTGAGGAGGTGCAACCCGACGTCCTCCTGATTCAGGAGACGAAGCTTGCTGATGACGCCTTCCCAACTCTTGCTTTCGAGGCAATGGGGTATACGTGCGCCCATCATGGCCAAGGCCAATGGAACGGTGTCGCCATTCTGTCGAAGGTCGGCCTCACCGACGTGGTGTCAAATTTCGCTGACGGCATCGAACCCGACCCCGATGCTCGCATCATCACCGCAACCTGCGGCGGCGTCCGGGTCGCCAGTGTCTACGTGCCGAACGGCCGGTCGCTCGACGACGATCACTACACCTACAAGCTCGACTGGCTCGGTCGCCTGAAGCAGCACCTCGACGCGGATACCTCTCCGGATCAGGACGTCATCATTGGCGGCGACTACAACATCGCTCCCGATGACCGAGACGTGCCTGATCCGGCGAAGCTTGAAGGAGCGACGCACGTCAGTCAAGCTGAGCGGGATCGTCTGACTGAACTCGAGGCATGGGGACTGACCGATGCCTTCCGTCATTTTCATGACGGCGACAGGATGTACTCCTGGTGGGACTATCGCGGTGGCGATTTCCACCAAGGTCGTGGCATGCGGATCGACCTGTTGATGTGCAGTTCATCCGTCATCGAGCGCGCCAACTGGTGCGTTGTCGACCGCAATGCGCGCAAGGGCAAGTCGCCCAGCGATCACGCACCCGTCATGGTCGATATCGACTGACTGACGAGCGGCAGGATCTGATCTGCCAATCGAGCGGCCATGATGGGGCCGAACGAGGTGATGGCCTCCAACTCGGCCACGGTCGTCGGCTTACTCCTGGCGATCGAATTGAGATCGCGGTCGCTGCACAACTGCGACGGCAGCACGTCAGCCTGGCGGGCTGCTTCGTCGCGCCACGTACGGAGCGCGGCCAGCGTCGGGTCGACCCGCGCTCGTCGCCGCCTCCGAAGCTCACCGGGCAGGGGAGCAGCCACGGGTTCGGCAAGGTCGAGATCGATCACGAACGGGCTCGGCGTGCGGGCATACCCGCCACGACGTTCCGCTCGGGTGAGCACCAATCGGTCAGATGCCCGCGTGGCTGCGACGTACAGCAGGCGAGCCTCCTCAGCCTTGGCCTCGTTGGTGGTTGCTGACTTATGCGGGACCAAGCTTGACTCGACACCGGTGACGAACACCGTGTGCCATTCGCGGCCCTTCGATGCATGGAACGACAAGAGGTCGACGCCGCCATTTGACTCGTCATCAAACGGATTGGTCATTGCAACCCAGGCCCTGAATCCGGCGCCATCGCCGAGTTGCTGATCGCGCAGGTAGTCGAGCAGCGTGGCCGCCACCCGCCGCTCGGCTTCGAGGTCTTCGACGGCTTTGTCAGCGCGGGCTGCGGCCCGCTTGTCTCCCTCGCTGGTCGCAAGTGCCTGTTCGGCGCGAGCGGTCGTGAGCGCGTCGTAGGCATCGAGAGTGTCGTGGGCCCAGGCGCGCAGCTGAGACGCTGAGCCGAGCGTTGTGACCTGGCGGACCACTGCCTGGAGTGGTGTGCCAGCCGCCGTCGCTGAACGTCGAACCGGAATGCCATGTGCTTCGAGCGCTTGCGCGAAGCCGCCGAGCTGAGCATTCGTTCTCGCGAGGACGGCCACTTCTCCAGCTCGAATGAGGTTGGGGTCGATTCTGACCATTTCGTCTGCGGCGTGGCGCGCCTCGGCGGTCTCGTCCGCGCCCACAAACTGCTCAACGGGCGCGCCATCTCCTCGATGTGAGACGAGTTCGTTTGGTTGACTGGCGGCAGCGAGCACGTGTACGCCAGCCCGAACGATTTGCGGGGTACACCGGTGGTTGACCGGAAGGCGCACGATTTCGATACCAGGGAAGCGGGTCTCGACATCGACGAGCAGGGCCGGATCCGCGCCGTTGAACCCATAGATCGCCTGAGCTGGATCACCAACGAGAAACAGGTCGTCGCGCCCGGTTCGCAGCAGGTCGACGAGGCGATGCTGGAGCGGGTTGAGATCCTGAGCTTCGTCGACGAGCAGGTGCCGGAATCGCCATCGCAACGTGTCGGCAAACTCGCGGTCGTACTCCATGTCGCGAATGACGAGGGCGAGCACGTCATCGAAGTCGATGATGCCGCGCTTGCGCTTGAGGAGTTCGAAGTCCCCGAACACCGTGGCTGCCCGCTCGACACCGGCGTGTGGCTTGCGGCCCTCGCGACGCGCTGTCGCGGCGTATCGATCGGCGCTCACGCCGCGTGCCGTCGCCCAGTCGATTTCGTTGATGAGACCATCGATACCGCGGCGCTGTGATGGCTCGAGCACGTCGCCGACAAGGCGGCGGCGATCGGCAACGATGGTCTTCGCTGGCCTCCCGGTGTCATCCCATCGCTGCTTCAGGACGGCGAGCATGACCGAGTGGAACGTGCCGGCCTCGACCCGTTCGCGCATGCCAAGGCGGGTGAGGCGTCGGCGCAACTCACCCGCCGCTTCTCGAGTGAAGGTCAGCGCCAAGGTGTGCCGAGCATCAGCCTGTTCAGTGGCGATTCGCCATGCGATACGTCGGGTGAGCACGCGTGTCTTACCGGAGCCGGCACCGGCGATGACCGCAACAAGGTGCGACTCCGCGGTGACCGCGGTGCGTTGATCCGGGTCGAGATCAGCGAGGAGGGCAGCGGCGTCCACAGCGGTCACCCTAGGCCCGCTTTGGATACGCTGCGATCATGCCCTACCCGAGGAAGCTGCTCAACGATTATGAAACCGTTGCAGTCGACCTCCACCCGCATTGGTGGTACTTCGCACAGCCGGTTGCGGCGCTCGTCGGGTCGATCATTCTCGGTGTTCTTGCGAGGATCTACACCGACGGGACCGGCACGCCGCGCGCTGCGCTCGTGTACCTCGTCATCGCACTCATCGTCGCCAGCATGATCTGGGTCGTCGTCCGGTACCTCAAGTGGATGACGACGAGCTTCGTGATCACGTCTGACCGTTTGATCTTTCGCGCTGGGGTCATTTCGAAGATGGGCGTCGAGATCCCGCTTGAGCGGGTCAACACCATCCACTTCAGCCAGAGCATCTTCGAACGCATCACCGGTTCCGGGGACCTGATCATCGAGTCAGGGGGCGAAGATGGCCAGCAACGATTCACTGACATCCGGCGCCCGGATCAGGTGCAGAAGGCCATTCACGCTCAGAAAGAAGCGCACGACAAACGTCGTTTCACGGTGAGCGGAGTTGATGTTGGCGGTGGCGATGTGGCCAGCCAGCTCGAAAAGCTCGAGGGGATGCTTGAACGGGGCACGCTGACCGCTGAAGAGTTCCAGGGACAGAAGGACAGGTTGCTCGGTCGCTGATGCGCGTTGTCAGCCTCGTTCCATCGAGTACCGAGACGCTGCTTCACCTCGGAGCCGACGTCATTGCGTGCACGCGATTCTGCGAACAACCGCGCATCAGCCACGTCGGCGGGACCAAGAATCCTGACATCGATGCAATCGTCGCCCTGGCGCCCGACGTCGTCGTCCTGGATCGCGAGGAGAATCGTCAGGAGGATGCTGCGGCCTTGAAGGAAGCTGGGGTCGAACTCTTCGTCAGCGACGTGACCACGCTTGCTGGAGCGTTGAAGGTGGTCCGTGAGTTGGCGACGTTGGTCGGTGGAACGTCGGCACCGGACGTTGCGACTGCCGTCGCGCCCATCGGACGGTCTGTTTTCGTGCCGATCTGGCGCCGGCCGTGGATGTCGATCAATGGCCAGACCTACGGTGCCTCGCTGCTCGAACATCTCGGGTGCACGCTGGTCACAGCGGAGATGGACGACGCCTATCCGGAAGTCGAGCTTGAGCAGCTCAGTGCGTGGGCACCTGATGTGGTCGCCGTGCCGAGCGAACCGTACGAGTTCAACGACGCGCACCTCGCTGAACTCCAGGAGGCATCACCGAAATCGACCGTCGTCCGCGTCGACGGACAAGATCTCTTCTGGTGGGGAAGTAGAACTCAGCGCGCGATCACACGCCTGCATGCTGCGCTCGGCTCACTGTGACAACCGGGACCTCAATGAACGCGGCGCGCTCCGGCGGACGGGGAGACGACCCAGCCGTCGGTCAGGGCTCCTGGCTGACAGATGGCGACGATGCAGCCACCGAACCCGCCGCCGGTCATTCGTGTGCCGAAGACACCTGGGATGGCATTGAGCCTGTCGACCGCGTCATCCATCTGTGGGGTCGACACATCGAAATCGTCGCGCAGGCTGGCGTGGCCCTCGGTCATGATCCGGCCGGCCTCGACGTAATCGCCACCGGCGAGCGCAGCGGCGAAGTCGCGAACGCGCTGATTCTCGTTGATGACGTGGCGGGCGCGGCGTCGAGCGATGTCTTCGGTGATGCGCCCGACGTCGTCGAGTGTCGCCAGTCGGAGCGGCCCAATCTTGTCCTCGGCGCGAGCGCACTCGGCAACACGGTCGGCGTATTCGGACCCTTCGAGGGTGCGATGAGCGATGAACTTGACCACCACATCGATGTCGTCGGGGACGACGTGCGGGGTGACGCTGAGGCCGTGGCAGTCAATGAGCGTTGCATGCCCAGCGACTCCGGCGGCGATCGAAAGCTGGTCCATGATGCCGGTTGGCACGCCAGTTGCCCGGTGCTCAGCACGTTGGGCTGCCTGGCTCAGTTCGAGCGGGGTGCCGTCAAAGCCGAGTGCGAGACCGATCGCGCATTCGAGCGCGGCGCTGGAGGACAGCCCAGCACCGGCCGGAATGTCCGACACGATGTGGCCGCGTAAGCCTTGCGTCGCGCCGAGTTCGGCCGACATTGCAGCGATGTAGGAGCCCCAATGTGGCTCAACGGTGTTCGGCTCGCCATCGAACGGCAGCGAAATTGAGAGCGCTCCAGGCGCACCGTCGGAGGTCAATTCGATGACGCCGTCAGCAGCGGTGTAGGTGAGCGTGGTTCCTCGATCAATCGCCATGGGGAACACCAACCCGCCGGTGTAGTCGGTGTGTTCGCCGATCAGGTTCACTCGACCAGGGGCGTGCACGCGCAGTGTTTCAGACACGCTGAGAAGGTATCGGCTGACTTCTGCCACACTGCTTTCTATGCCACGCGCCGCTCTGGAATCTGGAATCGAACTCGAGTACACCACCTTCGGCGACTCCGGAAATCCGTCTCTGCTCCTGGTCAATGGGTACACGAGTCAGATGATCGTGTGGGAGCAAGAATTTCTTGACGGCCTCGTGGCGCAGGGATTGCATGTTGTCATCTACGACAATCGAGACGTTGGCTTGTCCACCAAGTTCGACGGCCAACTCGTGGACCCGATGCAGGTGCTGCAGTCGTTGATGGCCGGCGAGCAGGTCGATGTGCCGTACACGCTGAGCGACATGGCCGCCGATGGTATGGATCTGCTGAGCTACCTGGGCATCGATCGCGCGCACATCGCCGGCGTATCGATGGGTGGAATGATCGTGCAGATGATGGCAATCGAACATCCAGCGCGCATCATCAGCTTGACATCGATCATGAGTAGCCCTGGCGACCCGAAGGTCGGTCAGCCGTCGGCGGAAGCGCGCGCTGCACTCCTGGCGCCGCCAGCCATCGAGCGCGAGGCCTACATCGAAGAAGCCACTCGCGCTCGGGTCTGGTTGTCGAGGAAGTACTACTCCGAGGAAGCAACCAAGAATCGGTCGGCACGGCAATTCGATCGCGTCTTCTATCCCGAAGGATTCACCCGGCAGCTCGCGGCGATCTATGCAACGGGCGACAGGAGCGATCGGCTGCGGGCGCTTGATGTTCCGACGCTCGTGATGCACGGTCGCGACGACCAGCTGATCACTCCGTCGGGTGGCGAACGAACCGCTGAGCTCATTGCCGGGGCCAACTATCTTCTGGTGTCCGACATGGGCCATGACTTGCCCGTCCCGCTCGCCCCCGTCTTCGCCGAAGCCATCGGCGGACATACCCGTACCGCAGCCCACTGAACCCGAAACCCACTGAACTGAGGAACCAATGCCTGGACCACTCGCAGGACTCCGCGTCATCGAAATTGCCGGAATCGGACCCGGACCGTTCGCCGCCATGTTGCTGAGCGACCTCGGCGCCGAAGTCATTCGCGTCGAACGAGCCGGAGCGGTGCGCGGCGCTGCGCCGGACAAGCCAGCAGGCGATGTCAGCCTGCGTGGCCGGAGAAACATTGCCATCGACCTGAAGCATCCTGACGGTGTTGCGACGCTGCTCGATCTCGTTGGCGCCGCCGACGCGCTGATCGAAGGCTTCCGCCCCGGAGTGATGGAGCGACTCGGAGTCGGACCGGACGAGTGCTTGGAGCGCAACCCAAAGCTGGTGTTCGGTCGCATGACCGGTTGGGGTCAAGACGGTCCGTATGCGCACGCCGCTGGACATGACATCAATTACATCTCGCTGGCTGGCGCACTTGCGCACTTCGGGCGCGCCGGCGAGGCGCCGGTCCCGCCGCTCAACATGGTGGGCGATTTCGGTGGGGGCGGCATGTTCCTCGCGCTCGGTGTGGTCGCAGCGATGCTGGAGGCCAAGGGGAGCGGGCAGGGCCAGGTTGTCGACACGGCGATGGTCGACGGAACCGCCATTCTGATGACGATGTTCTGGTCCATGAAGGCTGCTGGCATCTTTGACGAACAGCAGCGCGGCACCAACCTGCTCGACACAGGAGCGCATTTCTATGACGTGTACGAGTGCGCTGACGGTCGATACATCTCCATCGGCTCGATCGAGCCGCAGTTCTACGCAGAGTTGATGCGGCTCACAGGGCTCGAGGGTGACGAGCAATTCGCTCGCCAGATGGATGCGACGCAGTGGCCCGAACTCAAGGTGCGGATCGCCGAACTCTTCAAGACCAAGACGTGTGATAAGTGGTGTGAGCTGATGGAGATGACCGACGTGTGCTTCGCCCCCGTCCTCACTATGAGCGAGGCAGCAGAGCACCCGCACAACGTCGACCGGCAGACGTTCATCGAACTTGGCGGCGTTACTCAACCAGCGCCGGCGCCGCGGTTCAGTCGCACGGCGGCCGTCGTTGACCAGCTGCCGGCTCACCCTGGCCAACACAGTAGAGAAATCCTGGTCGATTGGGGAGTCGCTGCAGACCACGTCGACGCACTTCTCACATCGGGGGCCGTGCGCCACGCCGAGTAGTCGTCGGGTAGGGATGGCAGTCCCGAGGTGCCACACTGTCGGCGATGTCGACTCTCGTCTGCTTTCATGCCCACCCCGATGACGAGGCCATCTCCACCGGTGGCGCCATGGCTCGCGCTGCGGCGGAAGGGCACCGAGTGGTGCTCGTCGTTGCGACAGACGGCGCGCACGGCGAGGTCCCCGATGATCTTGCTGATGGCGAAACACTGGTGGATCGTCGCAAACAGGAGACGGACGGATCGGTCGCTGCGCTCGGCGCGCATCGCGTCGTGTTCCTCGGCTATACAGACTCGGGGATGACGGGCTGGGACCAGAATTCCGATCCCGATTGCTTTTTCCAGGCCGAACTGGCCGACGCTGCCGAACGTCTTGCTGTCATCCTCCGCGAGGAGAACGCTGACGTGCTGACTGCCTACGACTGGCACGGCAACTACGGCCATCCTGATCACATCAAGGTGCATGAGGTCGGTCATGCAGCAGTTGACCTGTTGATCTCGGAAGGTCGTGGGATTCGGCTCTTCGAGGCGACGATGAACCGCGACCGTGTCGTCACGATGATGCAGCAGGCCATGGAAATGGGCGTCACCCCGCCGCAGGACGGGGCCGATGGTGAGGCGTTTGACCCCGCAGGGCCGGCTGACGACGGCAACCCGTTTGGGATGCTCGAGGCGGAGTTGACCCTCGAGATCGACGTCAGTGGCTTCGTTGCTCAGAAGCGTGCTGCGATCGCCTGTCACCGCAGCCAGATCAGTGACCAGTCGTTCTTCCTCGAAATGCCAGAGGAAGCGTTCACCGCGATGTTCGGGATTGAGTCGTACATCGAACGCGGCGTCGAGCCACCGATGCGTCCCGGCTGGCTCTTCGCTTGAGGTGCACCATTTTCACGCGAGCCCGCGGCCAAGATGTTGCTATGCGTCGAAGACTGATTGCCGGGTCGACTGCGTTGGCGTTCGCCCTGGCAGCATGTGGTGGCAGCGAAGGCTCGGTCGCTGGACCGACAACAAAGCTGACGCTGTTCCCGACCACCACAACAACGCAACCTGTCGCGAGCACCACAACGGTGCAGACCAACCTGACCGCGGTGCCGACGACGAAGGCCGACGCGGTCGACGTCACCACGACGACTGAGGCCGCTCCTACGACGACGGCGGTTCCCGTCGATCCGGCCGTCGAGGCGCTGGTGCTCAGCGACGAGGGAATCGGCGCCGCAGTGTTCAGTGGCGACCCCGATGGCGTGGTCGCATTCCTCAGTTCGTTTCTTGGACCGCCAACGGCTGACACTGGTTGGGTCGACCCGTTCGAGATCGGCAATTGCGCAGGCACGCAATTGCGCGTGGTGTCATTTGGCAGCCTGAACCTCACCTTCGGCGATGTGTCGCCGGTGCTCGAGGGCCGTCCACACTTTTTCGCGTACACGTACGGCACCTATGACTTCGACGGCACCACAGTGGTGGTGAGCGATCAAACACCGTTGGGCCTGGTCACCGAGAACAGCGTTGGTCTCGGAACCGAGCTGATCCTGCTCGAGGCGGCACACCCTGGCCTTCGACTGAATCCCGCAGACGACTTCTTCCCCGAGACCTTCGTCATCAACGACAACTTGCGCGGCGCGGTCACCGGCCTCGCTGATGATTCCGAGGTGGTCAGCATCATCGGTGGCCAGGACTGCGCCGACCCGACGTGATCGACCTGCACACAGGCCTCGGCTGGTTTCTGATCGTGTCGAACGCTGCGGTTGGTCTGTGGGCCCTCGCGGCGCAATACGTGGAACTGCTCCGGTTGCGTGCAATGTGGTGGGCGATTGGAGTGGCGCAGATGTCGGTCTTCGCCGTCGCAATTGTTGGCGTGCTGCTCGCCAACGAAGACGGTCGGGTGCTCGACGATTTCCATGCCTTGTACGGCTTCACCGCCATCGTCGCTGTCGGAATTCTGTACAGCTATCGAACGAGCCCGTTCATCAGAGACAAGCAGTACCTGTTGTATGGCTGCGGCAGTCTCTTCATTATGGGCCTCGGTATTCGAGCCCTCTTCCTCGACGGTGGCTGAGACAAGACGACGGTGGCTGAGACAAGACGTCCTTGCGGCGCGGTGTCACATGCCGATGCCGGCGGGCAGCTTGCTCGGATCCCAGTTGAGTTGGGCCAGGCCCTGTTGGCAGGCGAATCGGTCGGTCATCCCGGCGACGTAGCCGACTGCGGCACGTAAGGCTGCGGCGCTGCCCGCGTCGATGTGGGCCACATCGATGCCATCGCCGAGAACAGCGGCCGTGGTGGCTTGGGGGAGTGCGTGGGGGCGGTCGGCGTAGTGCTCGACCAAGGCCCGAAGGAGCGCGATGACCGCATCGCTCTGGCGCTCGCTGGCAGGGCGCAGGTAGATGTGCTCGTAGTTGAACTTGCGGAACGCCGCCAGCGCCTCGGCGATGTCGGGCGTCATGCCGACTCGACCGGATGTCATGGTCGCGGTCACCATCGCTCGGACAAATGTGCCCAGCTGAGTTGAGCGATCGCGGCCACATCGCTCGGCAACGATCGATGGCAGCATTTCCTCGGTCACGATTCCAGCGGCGACCGCGTCTTCGAAGTCGTGGCAGACGTAGGCGATCCGGTCGGCCCATGACACCACCTCGCCTTCGGGAGTCTGCGGAGCCGGCAGGCTCCACGAGTGATTGCGAATACCGTCAAGGGTCTCGGCGCAGAGATTGAGCGGCTGCAGTGTGACGTCGGCGCCCCACGGGGCATGATCAAACCCGCCATCGAGGTAGGGCGACAGAGCATCTTCGCTGGCATGTCCGCCCGGCCCGTGACCACAATCGTGACCGATAGCCATCGCTTCGACGAGTGGCACATTGAGGCTCAGCGCGGCGGCGACCGACCGTCCGACCTGGGCGACTTCGAGTGCATGGGTCATTCGCGTCCGCTGATGATCTTCGGGAAACACAAAGACCTGTGTCTTGCCGGCGAGTCGGCGGAAGGACGAATCGTGCAGGATGCGGTCGCGGTCACGTTCGAAGCACGTGCGATGCGGGTCTGGTGCTTCCTCGATCGCCCGATTTCCGGCCCCATCGGACCGCGTTGCATGCTCGGCAAGGATCGCGTCTTCCCGTTCCTCACGGATCTCGCGTCGGAGAATCGTTGTTGCGCCGACTTCGGCTCGGGAGTCGGCATGGGCCAGAACGATCTCAGCATTGGCGTGGCCGGCCATCGTTGAGGCCCAGCGATCAGCGCGCTTGTCGGCAGCGTCAGCGTATGGCAAGTCGTCCATATGGTGAGGGTACGAGATACGAGCCGGGGCCGGTCGACAATGCGGCGTTAGCCTTGACCCGATGTCCCAGTTCGTCGACGAATGCCAATTGAACGTAAAGGCAGGCGATGGCGGTGCAGGCTGCGTGAGCTTCCGACGCGAAGGGCCCGTCGTCTACGGCGGCCCGAACGGTGGCGATGGCGGTAACGGCGGCGACATTTGGTTCGTCGCCGACCACAACGTTGCGTCCTTGCTGGCCTTTCGCGACTACCCCCACCGCAAGGCGGGAAGCGGTGTGCACGGCAAGGGCAAAGACATGCACGGCCGGCGCGGCGAGTCACTCGAGATTTCGGTCCCGATGGGGACGGTCATCTCCGACATGTACGGCGGCGAACTTCTTGCCGAACTGGTCAACCACGGTGACCGTTGGCTGGCAGTAGCTGGCGGTCGTGGGGGCCGCGGTAACGCGAAGTTCCTGTCGAACAAGCGTCGCGCACCAAATTTTGCTGAGCAGGGCGAACACGGCGAAGAACGCTGGCTCAAGATGGAACTGCGGCTCATGGCCGACGTTGCCCTCGTTGGGTTTCCCAACGTTGGCAAGTCGACGTTGATCAGCGTCATCTCCCAGGCCAAGCCGAAGATTGCCAACTACCCGTTCACCACGCTTGAACCGAACCTCGGTGTCGTTGCGCTGGACGAGGACACAGAGTTTGTCGTCGCGGACATCCCCGGTCTGATCGAAGGCGCAAGTGAGGGCAAGGGCCTGGGTCATCAGTTCCTGCGCCACATCGAACGGGCGCTGGTGTTGTGCATCATGCTCGATCTGGCTCCGATGGATGGCGTGTCGCCGCAAGAGCAGGAGCGGGTGCTGCTCCAAGAACTGGGCCAGTACCAGCCTGACCTGCTCGACCGCCCGCGGGTGGTCGTTGGGACCAAGGGCGATGCCGTCCAGCCTGAAGAACTCCAGGCAATGGGATGGGAAGGCGACGTCATCTCGTCGGTCACCAGGTCCGGCCTCAATGATTTGGTTGGCAAGCTCGCCCAGCGAGTGCACGATGCCCGCCAGGCCATTGAGTACGCCGAAGGTGTCGTCACGATTCGCCCGGAGGCCAAGGGTGCCATGGTCGAAGTGGTCGAACCCGGCCATTTCCGGCTCGTCGGTCGTGAGGTCGAGCGCATCGTCGCACTCAACGATGTGACCACTCCCGAAGCGCTGTCGTACATCGATCACCGTCTCGAACGCCTCGGTGTGCCCAAGATGCTTGCAAAGGCTGGAGCGCAAGAAGGCGACGTCATCTGGATTGCCGGCTTCAGCTTCGAGTACTCGCCGGACGTCTGATCGTGCGCGTCGTTGCCAAGATCGGAACTGCGTCGGTCACCGACGACAACGGCGTGATCGATCGCGGTGCGATCGCAAAGCTGTGCGGCGAGGTCGCGGTGCTGCGCAAACAGGGACACGAAGCGATCATTGTCTCCTCGGGTGCTGTGGCGGCTGGGGTCGCCGCGGTCGGGCTGCACGCCCGGCCCACCGACATGCCCACGCTCCAAGCGATCTCCGCAGCGGGACAGAGCCGCCTCCTCGAGGTGTACAACGCAGAACTGGAACGGCACGGTCTGGTCGGAGCGCAGCTCCTCGTCGATTCGATGGACTTTGTGACGCGCAATCAGTACTTGCACCTGAGGTCGACCATGAATCGACTGCTCGAACTGGGTTGCGTGCCGATTGTCAATGAAAACGACGCGATCGCAAATGACGAACTTCGGTACGGAGACAACGATCGAATCGCTGCACTCATTGCGAATGGCGTTGGCGCGGATGTCCTGGTGCTGCTGACAGACACCGACGGTGTCTTCACCGCCGATCCGCGCACGGACAGCACGGCGACGCTGGTTCCGTTCGTCAAGGCTGACGACCCGTTGCTCTCGATCAGCGCCGACGCCAACGGCAGCGCACGTGGCAGCGGTGGAATGGCCAGCAAGCTGACTGCGGCACGGATGGCGTCGTGGAGCGGTATCCGGTCGGTCATTGCGCCTGCCAACCGTCGAGGCGTGCTTTCCGGCGCTGTCTCGGACGAGCTTGTGGGCACCACGTTTGCACCGCATGACCGAACTTTGTCGGCTCGCAAGCTCTGGATCGCGTTTGCCGCGGAGGTCTCCGGCACGGTCGTGGTCGATGCTGGGGCTCGACGAGCACTCACCGATCGACCGAACAGTTTGCTGCCCGCTGGCGTGACCGGCGTGTCCGGCACCTTCGAGCTCGGTCAGGTCGTCGACATCACCGACGGCGATGCCGTGTTTGCGCGTGGCATGGCAGCGATGAGCGCAGCTGATGCGACTCTGGCGGTTGGCGAATCAGGCGTGGGCCACGTTGTTCATCGCGACGACCTCGTGATTCTGGCCTGAAGCGATCTTAGGCCTCAGGGGCGGGGAGCGGCTGGCCCTCCGCTGAGGCGGTCGGTGCGGCTTCGACGGCGGGTGGGCTGTCGAGACCGAGTTCTGCGCGCAGCTCGCTGAGGCGGCTCTGGGCCTCGACGTTGGCGGTTGCCTGTTCGATTTCAAGCACGCGACTCTCGACGGTGACGTCAGTCAGTTCGGCGGAGGCCTTGGCCTTGGCGTACCGGGCCTCGATCTTCTCGGTGACCTCGTTGAGCGTTGGGACGTCATCGCCAACGGTCTCGGTGAGCTGACTCATCGCCGAGTTCATCTCTTCTTGCATCTTGGCCTGCTCGAGCTGGCTCAGGAGCTTCGACTTCTCGGCGATTTTCTCTTGCAGGAGCCGACTGTTCTGCTTGACCGCTGCCTTGGCCTGATCGGACGCCTGCGCTGATTCGAGGACCATTGACTTGAGGCTCTCGACATCGGACTCGATGCTGAGGAGCCTGTCGGCGATGGTTTCTGCAGCGCTCGTGTACTGGGCGGCCTTCTCGGCATTGCCGGCCTTCTGGGCATCGGCTGCCATGATCAGCGCCTGACGGGCGTTGCCGTTGAGCTTCTCCAGCTCGGTCATCTTCTTGTTCAAGCGGATCTCGGCCTGCTTCTGGCCCGCAATGACATTGGCAGCTTGCTCTTTGAGCTGCTTGTGTTGAGTTTGCGCTGAGCTGATTGCCTGTTCGAGCTGCACCTTGGGATCTGCGTTGTCGTTGAAGCGGCCGGTCAGCTTCGCGACGAGGTAGTTCCACTGCTTCTTGATGTACTTGAACATGGAGAACAGCTTATCGGTGGCGAAGGCGACGCTTGAGCGCTTCGAGTTCAGGAGCTCCCATCGCCGCGAGGAGCCCGAAGTAGATGATCACGCCAACCGTTGCGCCAACCGCCAGCCGAAGCAGGGCCTCGACGCCCACGTTGCCGCCGACGTGACGCGTCATGAACCAGACCGATTCGCCCATCAGCGCGGCGGCAACGGTCATGCGCCAGATGCTGGCGAGGATCGGTCGGAGTTCAAATCCCGGGACCTTGTAGCTGAGGACCTGCAGCGCCCAGAACGCGGCAAGCACGTAGGCGATGGCGAAAGCGGCACCGAGACCGAGGACCCCGTACGCGCCGACGAGGACGAAAGCGAGCACGATGTTGATCGTGTTCTCAACGACGTTGACCTTGAACGGGGTCTTGGTGTCCTTGTGGGCGTAGAAGCCGCGCAACACGAAGAGGTAGATCGAGAAGGCGCCGAGGCCCAAGGCGAAGCCGGCGAGCGCTCGAGAGGCGTTGAGTGCGCCTTCGGCACCGAACTTGCCGTTCTCAAGAGCGAGCCCGACCAACGGTCGTCGGAGCACAAACAGCCCGACGCCCGCCGGAATGGTGAGGAGCGCTGTCATTCGGACACCCAATGACATCGTGGTGATAAACGCCGCCTTTTCTTTGCGTGCCACCGAGCGCGCCAGCTCGGGTTGGAATGTGGTCGCGATTGAGACGCCGAGCAGACCCTGGGGGAGCACGAAGTAGGTGAACGCAGCGAAGTAGGCGAAGGTGTCCGACGTTCCCGGCTCGGTGAGGTTCCGCACGACGATGAGAGCGATGATGTTGGAGGCGACAAACCCGAAGGTCCAGAACGACAGGGTCAGCAAACGCTTGACGGCGGGATGTTTGGGTTGCCAGTCAAATCGAAACTTGAAGCCTGTTGCCAGCGCCGCGGGAATCAGCGTCAGCGCCATCGCCCCAATACCGAGCGTTGCTCCCCAGCCGAGCGTGAGGCGAAGTCGGGTATCGGTGACCACATCGCTCAGTTGCCACACGCCGTCAGTCGGGTCCGGCAAGGACAGCAGCGTGACGATGATGATCAGGTTGGGCAGGATTGGACTCCACGCAGCTGCGAAGAAACGGCGGCGACTGTTCAGGAACGCGTTCGCAAGCCCGGTCAATCCGTAGAAAAAGATCTGTATGAGAAAGACCCGGGACAGGGTCGTTCCGACCGACCGGAACAGATCAGCATCGATGTCGTCAGCGATGTTGAGTGAGAAGACACGGAAGATCAGGGGTGCGCCGAGCACGGCGATGAACGTCAGCACCGACAGGAGAACGACACCCACGGTGATGACGACGTTCGTGGACTCGCGCCCGGACACTTCGTCGTCTTCTTCGGCAAACGTGGAGAACAGCGGCACGAGGGTGGCGGAGAGCACGCCTCCCAGCAGAAGCTCGTACACGATGTTCGGTGTCTCGTTGCCCAGAATGTAGGCGTCGTTGAGCGCGGTGCTTCCGAGGACTCCAGCGAGCACGGTGACACGGAGCATGCCGGTGACGCGCGACAACGACGTGCCGGCCGCAACGACAAGGTTGCTCTTCAGTAAGTTGCTCACGCGGTTCGGGTCTCCTCGACAGCGAGCCGCAGTCCTTCGAGTTCGTCGACGAGATCTTCGACGTCGTGTTCGTAGGCATCAGTGTCCCCGGCGCCGATGCTGACCTCGGCTGCCCGTGCTACGAGTTCGTCGACGCGGGTCTGGGCCAGGCGCAGCCGATTGGAGGTGCGCGTCGACTGTTCCTTCAGCCGATCAACGCTCGCCAGTTGAGATTCGACAGATGCAATCGACGCATCGGCATCGTCTTGCTGATGCAGGGTGTCGAGCCTGGAGCGGAGGGCGGTCGGGTCGAGGCGACGAATGGCTTGGTCGATCTCATGGCCGCGGCGCGCAATCTGCCAGGTCTCGTCCAAACCGTGTTCGAGCTTCTCGCGGACCGCCTGCATGCGTTCCTTCACCGGTCCGTCGCCGGTTGCCTCGATGGTCTGCTGCAGCTTGACGGCTGCACCCTGGGCGCTTTGGACAAACTGTCGCCAAGGTTCTTGCACCGTGAAGGGATCGATCCGTGTGCGTTGGTTCCGAGGCATCGCTGCGACGACTGAGGCGCCGTATGTCGCGGCGCCGAAGACCACGCTGAGCACCGGATTGAGGCCGAGGAATATTGCGAGGGCAGTGACGCCGATGCCCAGCAGGATGCGCCACGAAAGAATGGCCCGCGCGGTCTTCGGTGTGTAGAAACCGTCTCTGAATCCCACGCTGTGAGCTTACGGACTCGTGAGAGTGGGTCAGGGGTACTCTGAGATCGAGATCGAGGTGCATCATTGAAGCTTGTGATCTGCTCGATGCTCCCGAGACGACGTTCCCGTCTTTCCAGACACTGAGAATGGGTGGGCGCCAGGCGGCCCTGAACCTCAGCGGCTACGGTCATCCCCTCGCAATGCAATCTTGAATTTGAGGAGACAACGATGGCGCAAGATCCCCGTATCGGACGAGAGATCCTCCCGATTCCAGATCTGCCCGTCAGGGCTGAACCGGCGCTCCATGCAAAGGATGCCAAGGCACCGCCGATCGTTCCCTTACGGCCCCGGAGGGCGCGCCGAATGTGCTGATCGTCTTGATCGACGACATGGGGTTTGGTGCGACGTCAGCTTTCGGTGGGCCGTGCGAGATGCCGACGCTCGAGCGGCTCGCGGCCGGCGGGCTGTCGTACAGCCGGTTCCACACGACTGCGCTGTGCTCGCCGACGCGGCAGGCATTACTCACGGGCCGCAACCACCATTCTGCTGAGATGGGCTCGGTGGGCGAGGTTGCGACCTCGATGCCGGGCAATACGTCGGTTCGGCCGAACACGGTGTCGACTGTGGCCGAAATGTTGCGGCTCAATGGCTACAGCACGTCGGCGTTCGGCAAGATGCACCAGACACCGGTGTGGGAAACCTCGGTGTCAGGGCCATTTGATCGGTGGCCAACGGGTGACGGGTTCGAGAAGTTCTGGGGATTCGTTGCCGGCGAGACCAACCAGTGGGAACCGACGTTGTACGAGGGGACGACGCCGACCGAACCACGCGCCACCGCCGAAGAGGGATACCACATCACCGAGGAACAGGTCGACCAGGCGATCGCTTGGATCACGGCCCAGCAGACGATGACGCCGGACAAGCCGTTCTTCACGTACATGTCCTACGGCGCAACTCACGCTCCGCACCACGCCCCGCCGGAATGGATCGAGAAATACCGCGGCAAGTTCGACAAGGGCTGGGATGCTGTTCGCGCGGAGACCCTCGCAAATCAGATCGACAAGGGTCTGGTTCCGGCAGACACGGAATTAACCGACCGGCCACCAGGTGTTCAAGGGTGGGACGAGCTGTCCGATGACCAACGCCTGGTGGGTGCCCGTCTGATGGAGACGTATGCCGGCTTTGCCGAGCACACCGACTTCCATACAGGCCGGTTGATCGATGAGATCGGCGTGCTCGATGACACCATTGTCATCTACATTGCGGGTGACAACGGAGCATCCGCTGAAGGTGGACTGGATGGAACATTCAACGAGTTGAAGGCGCTGAACGGCATCCCTGAGACGGTTGAGGAGATCCTGCCTCATCTCGATGAGATCGGGTCGGCATCGGCATTCAACCACTATCCGGTCGGCTGGGCGCATGCGATGAACACGCCATATCAGTGGACCAAGCAGGTTGCGTCGCACTTTGGCGGCACCCGCAATGGCACCGTGATTCATTGGCCGAATGGGATTGCCGCGAAGGGCGAGGTTCGCAATCAATTCCATCACGTGATCGACATTGTTCCCACCATGCTCGAGGCCGCCGGCCTGCCACAGCCGTACATGGTCAACGGCATTGCGCAGAAGCCGATCGAGGGGGTGTCGATGGCCTACAGCTTTGATCATCCGGACGCTCCAGACCGCCACACCACGCAGTATTTCGAGATGTTCGGCAATCGTGGTCTGTACCACCGTGGCTGGACAGCGGTCACGAAGCACCGCACACCATGGGAGATGGGCGAAGGGGCAACCGTGCCCGCGCTTGCGGACGATGTCTGGGAGCTCTACGACACAACAACGGACTGGTCGCAGGCCCGCGATCTGTCAAGCGAAATGCCCGAAAAGCTGGCAGAACTCCAACAGCTCTTTTTGTTGGAAGCTGCAAAATACAACGTCTTCCCAATCGATGATCGCACCGGTGAACGCTTCAATGCCACGATCGCCGGGCGCCCTGAGCTGCAGACCGGCCGGAAGAGCATGCGAATGAGTCCGGGGATGACGCACATGGGCGAGAACACCGTGCTCAATGTCAAGAACCGCTCGCACACTGTTACCGCGCAGTTTGAGGTCGGATCAGATGGTGCTGACGGTGTGCTCGTTGCCCAGGGCGGCCGGTTCGCAGGATGGTCGCTCTACGTCGTCGAGGGACGTCCTGCGTACTGTCACAACTGGTTCAACTCCGAGTACTACTACGTCAAGGGTTCCGATGTCTTGCCCCGAGGTGAGGTAACGATCCAGTACCAGTTCGACCTCGATGGTGGCACTCCCGGCGCTGGCGGCACCGGCACCCTGTTGGTCAACGGCGCCGTCGTTGCGGAGGAACGGATCGACAAGACCGTGCCGTTCGTGTTCTCGGCGGATGAAACCATGGACATCGGTGAGGACAGTGCATCGCCGGTCACATCGGACTATCCAGCGGGCGATTTGAACAAGTTCGCGGGCGATCTTGCGTGGGTGCAGATTGACATCGAAGATGACGATGTCAGTCACCTGGAAGCTCCAGAGGCCACGTACCATCGCATTCTCGCTCGCCAGTAGCAGCGACGCTGGGGCTCGGTGATCAGGGACGAATCGCTGTCCCCCGCTCGGGGGACTGGAGATCGTCGGCGGTCAAGGTGGTCAACTGTTCGTCGGTGGGGACCTCGACGTGGGCGAGCCGGAGTGCGTGGTGGCCAATTGCAGCTTCGAACACGTTGCGCACGAAGCGGGCGTTGCCGAAGCCGCGGCCGCGCGGCTCGGCTTCGATGATGGTGCCCAGCTCGACTTTCCCGCCGGCATCGAGGTGGTACTCCTTGCTTCCGCTGATGAGGCCAAAGATGGCGATCAGTTCTTCGGTGTCGTAGTCGGGGAATTCCACCGTCCTGGTGAATCGACTCTTCAAGCCGGGATTGGTGTCGATGAGTTCGCTCATCTCGGCCGGATAGCCAGCAGCGATGACCGACAAGTCGTCGCGGTGGTCCTCCATGAACTTGACAATGGTGTCGACCGCTTCGAGACCGAAGTCATTCTCGCCGCCACGCGCCAGTGCATACGCCTCGTCGATCAACAAGGTGCCGCCGAGCGCCGACTCCATCACCTGCTTGGTGGTGGAGGCGGTCTGCCCGACGAATCCAGCGACCAGACCTGACCGATCAGTTTCGACGAGGTGGCCCTTGGAGACGATCCCGAGCGCGCGGAAAATCTGTGAGAGCAAGCGAGCCACGGTGGTCTTACCGGTACCAGGGTTTCCGGTAAAGACCAGATGTTTACTCGTCTCGATGACGGGCAGGTCGCGTTCTGCTCGAAGCTCTTGCACCCGGAGCAACGACGTGAGACGACGAACCTCGGCCTTGACGTGATCGAGTCCCACGAGCGCGTCGAGTTCGGCCAACAGCTCCTCAATCGATCGCTCGGGCGGGAGTTCGACCTCGACGACCGCCGGCGGCGTTTTGCCGGCGGCGACCTCCGCCTGAGCGGGGGCATCGGGCTGCCCCGGTCGGGGCACGGCGTGCTCATCCATCACGCCGAGCATCATCATGCGGAAGCGGTCGATTGCCGAGATCTCGTCTGCCGACGGCACCATGTCGAGCGCAGCAGTCGCATGGGCGACCGACAGCGCATGTGTGTAATAGGCATGGGAGCGTCGCTGGTTGTCGTGTGCGTCCGCCTTGACGAGAAGGTCAAACATGGTGCTCGGCTTGGAGAGCCAGGCAGCGGAACCGCCCAAGGTGTCGTCGGTGCGTAGTTGCGTCGGCGTCAGGATCATGGGTGGCGTGAGCTTGCGTCCGAGCGCATCGACCCACGACTCGAGTTCCTGAGAGGTGTGGCGGCCGTCCGCATCGACGACGCCAGACACGAGATGGGCTGCCTCGATCGTGCATTCACCACGATGATCGGATCCTCCTGACAGCTCTTTCAGCAGGGAGTTCATCGTCTCGACAAACTCGTCAGACTTGTCTTCGAAGGCAGCGGGCATGGCCGTCGAGCGTAGATCACCAGGTCTGCCACACTGATTTCATGACTGATTGGACCGCACCCGGACCCGGCACGTGGGAGCTCGATACCGCGCACTTCGAAGCGACGGTGTCGCGCCCGATGCGTGACCTGATGTCCGAAGCGATGGGTGCAGGGCTCAGTGTGGGCTTTGAGCTCGCTGGAGCGCCATTGTCGTCGGTCCAAGCACGCTTTGTGAACGGGCGCATGTACACCCGTCTCGTTCCGCTCGTCGGCGGGAACTCGACGCGACCCACACCGCCGGACAAGGTGTTGTGGCTGGTCACTCGGCTCCATCCGAGGTTCCGGCGGCGGGCCAAGCAATCGGCACGGGCAATCGACGGCAAGTTCTGGATGAGCGAGTTCGCCCGATGGGAACGAGAGTGGAAGCCTGAACTGCAGGCGACAAATCGTCGGCTTGGCGAGGTCCCGGTTGCCGATCTGTCCGATGCTGACCTGGCAAAGCACCTCGATGCGGTCTGGAAGCACGCGGCCTGGGCGGCAGCGTTGCACTTCCGACTTCATACTTCCGATCTGGCGCCGATCGGTCGCCTGCTTGTCGCGGCCGAAGATTGGGGCCTCGACGCCAAGGAGGTGATGGCAACGCTTGCCGGAGCGTCGCCTGCGACGAGTGCGCCGGCGAGAGCACTGGCTGCGGTCCGCGCCGAACTCGCACGTGTCGAGTCGCTGCCTCAAACATTGGACGATGTCCGCTCAGCCAGTCCTGAGGCCGCAGCCTTGCTCAGCGCCTACCTTGCCGAATTCGGTAATCGAGTCACGACGGGGTACGACCTTCGCAACCGCACGCTCCGAGAACTGCCCGACGTCGTGCTTGCATCGATCAACGCATCGGATGTCGATCTCGACGCAGCCGAGCTGGCTGGCGATCGAGCGTTCTCGGCGATGTCGAGCCAGCTTGCCGAGGCGGACCGGGCCGAGTTTACCAGCCTGGTCGAGGAGGCCAGGACGCTCTACGGCCTCAGAGATGAAAACGGTCCGTTGACCGCAGAGTGGCCAGCTGGCATCGCCCGCTACGCGGTACTCGAAGCCGGCCGCCGGTTGCGGGCGTCGGGCAGCATCGACGACCTCGAGCACATTTTCGATGCGTCGATTCCTGAGATCGTCGGTCTGCTGCGCGACGGCAAGTACCCGCTTGCCGCGGAGCTGAAGACCCGCTGCGATGAACGAATGGGCTGGGAAGCGCTCGACGCACCCGACCGGCTCGGTCCTCCGAGTGCGCCGCCGCCGGTCGACATCTTGCCCGGTCGCATGCCTGAGCTGATGCGCGCAGTGCTCATGGTGACGTCACTCTTCGACCCTCCTGCTGGGGAAGAGAGTGACGGTGCTGCTGCAACGCTGTCTGGGGTGGGTGTCGGAACCGAGCCCGTGCGCGGTATTGCACGAGTGGTGGGCAACGCCGACGAAGCGTTCGAACGAGCGGAGCCGGGCGACATCATTGTCACTCGGCTCACCGTGCCCACGTTCAATTCGGTGTTGGCAATGGCCGGGGGAGTGGTGACCGAAGGCGGTGGCCTCCTCAGCCATACGGCGGTCATCGCTCGCGAGCTCGGGCTTCCTGCAATCATCGGCGTCGTCGGGGCGCTGACCGGCATCCCAGACGGAGCCGAGATCGAACTCGACCCGGTGCAGGGCACCGTGACGCTTGTCCGTTGATTCCAATTGCTGATGGCCGCAGCTTGAGAACTAGCGTCATCGCCCATGACGACTGACACCGGCGCTGTTGCCGACACCAATCGCTTCCAGGATGTGCAGGGGGTCCGCGACGCCCTCAAGGAAGTGAACTACCTGGCAGACGATGGCATTGCCGGCGTGGCATTCCTCGCCGACCGCCTCGGCAAGCCGATCCTCGTCGAAGGGCCCGCCGGAACCGGCAAGACCCAGCTCGCCAAGTCCATTGCCGAGATCACCGGCTCGCGGCTGATCCGGCTCCAGTGCTACGAGGGGCTCGACGAGAGCAAAGCGCTCTACGAGTGGAACTACAAGAAGCAACTCTTGCGCATCCAGACCGAGCGCGGCGACAACGAAGACTGGACGGAGATGAAGGACGACATCTTCTCCGACGAGTTCCTGCTGACACGCCCGCTGCTGGAGGCGATTACCGCGGACGAGCCTGTTGTCTTGCTGATCGACGAAGTCGACCGCGTCGAAGTCGAGACCGAGGCGTTGCTGCTCGAGATCCTCTCCGATTACCAGGTCTCGATCCCTGAGCTGGGCACGATTACCGCGAAGCAGATTCCGCTGGTGTTCCTCACGTCGAACAACACACGTGAGCTGTCCGAGGCGCTCAAGCGTCGCTGTCTCTACTTGCACGTCGACTATCCCGAGCTCGACCGCGAACGTGAAATCGTGCTCGCCAAGGTGCCGGACATCACCGAGTCGCTGGCCGACCAGGTTGCCCGCATTGTGCGGTCGATCCGTCAACTCGATCTGAAGAAGGCCCCGAGCGTCTCGGAGACCCTCGACTGGGCCCGCACGCTGATGATCCTCAACATCGACACGATCGACGAGCAGACCGCCAAAGAAACGCTCAACATCCTGCTGAAGTACCAGACCGACATCGCCAAGGCCACCAAAGAGTTGTCGGTCGACGACTGAGTCATGCTGGAACTCCTGAACGGCTTCGTCGTCGAACTCCGCAACGCCGGCCTCCCGGTCAGCCTGACGGAGAACCTCGATGCAATGGAAGCGGTGCAACACATCCCGATTGAGGATCGCGACGCGTTCAAGTACGCGCTCGGGGCCACACTGATCAAGAATCACGCGCATTGGCGCAGCTTCGAGACGGTGTTCGAGGTCTACTTCAGCCTGCGCGGCCCTGAGTACAAGATCGGCGACGGTGACGGTGAGACCGACATCGACGAGATGTGGCGCGAAATGCAGGAGCAGCAGCAGGAGGGCAACGGCGGCCAGGGCGGCATGGACGGAATGACGCCCGAAGAGATCGCCCAGATGCTCATGCAGGCGTTGATGAACGGCGACCAGGGCATGATGCGCGCCATGGCCAAGCAAAGCGTCCAACGCTTTGCTGGAATGGAGCCGGGACGCCCTGTCGGTGGGACGTACTATCTCTACCGCACACTGCGGAACCTCGATCTCGACGGCATGCTCGACAAGATGATGGAGCAGTCGCGAGAGGACGCTCCCGATGACTTGACCTCCCTTGAGGAACGGTTGGAGAAAGAGGAGTACGCCGACCGGATCGAAAAGTTCAAGGGTGAGATCGAGGCCGAAATCCGTCGACGCCTCGTGGCGGACCGTGGCGCCGAAGCGATGGCCAAGACGCTCCGCAAGCCGCTGCCCGAAGACGTCGAGTTCATGCACGCCTCCCGTGATGAGATGACGGCACTGAAGAAGTCGCTGCAACCGTTGACTCGCAAGCTCGCGGCTCGCTTGGCTCGCAAGCGTAAGCACGGCCGCAAGGGCCCGCTCGATTTCCGCAATACCGTCCGACACTCACTCAGCTACGGCGGTGTGCCGGCTGAGCCGAAGTTCAAGTATCCGCGGCCAGCAAAACCCGAACTCATGGTGGTTGCCGACATCTCTGGTTCCGTCGCGGCCTTCGCACGGTTCACGCTGATGCTCGTCTATGCGATCTCTGGCCAGTTCAGCAAGGTTCGTTCGTTCGTCTTCATCGACGGCCTCGACGAAGTCACCGACTACTTCAAGGCCACCGAAGACATCACCGAAGCCATTCACCGCGTCAACACCGAGGCCGATGTGGTGTGGGTCGACGGGCACTCCGACTATGGCCACGCCTTCGAAGTCTTCTGGAACAAGTACGGCAAGGACGTCGGCCCGAAGACCACGGTGCTGCTGCTTGGCGATGCTCGGAACAACTATCACGCCAGCCAGAGCTGGGTGGTCAAAGAGATTCAGCAGAAGGCACGCCACGTGTACTGGCTGAATCCAGAACCGAAGAGCTACTGGAATACCGGTGACTCCATCGTTGGCGAGTACGGCACCTACACCGACGGTGTCTATGAATGTCGCAACTTGCGCCAACTCGAAGGCTTCGTCGAGAAGCTCGCCTAATTCGTCAAAGGGTCGGCCGACCTCATTGCGGATCGGGACCGATGATGGTCAACACCTGATCGAGCGGCTTGCGAGCCAATCGGGGGACTTGGCAATCCTCAACCGGAAAGCCGACAGGGAACAACACGAACGGGCGCTCATGTGCGCCGCGTCCGAGCAGCTTGGTCAGAAACGCCATCGGAGTTGGCGTGTGGGTCAGCGTTGCCAAGCCCATGTTGTGCAGCGCTGTGATGAACATGCCCGCGGCGATACCGCAGCTCTCCTTGACGTAGTAGTGCGTCCGCTTGGAACCGTCGTCGCGAATTCCGTAGCGCTCTTCGAACAACACCACGATCCATGGCGCGATCTCGAGGAACTCCTTGTGCCAGTCCGTGCCGAGCGGTGCGAGTTCGTGTTGCCACGCATCGTTCATCCGGTGTTCTTCGTAGTTGATTCGCTCTTCGGCTTCGGCCGCGAGGCGGATCTCGCGCTTCGTCGCCGGGTCAGAGATCGCGATGAACTGCCAAGGTTGTTGGTGTGCGCCCGACGGCGCTGTCGACGCAGTCCTGACGGCCGCCTCGATCAGCCCAACCGGCACAGGTTCGTCGGACAGCATGCGCACGCTTCGGCGGCGGTCCATCAACTGATGAAGATCATCGGCCCGGCCCGCCATTTCTGCAGATGAGTACCGACGAAAGTCGAGACGGTCGAACGGGTGCTCGGCGACAGCAGCAGGGGAGGGGTACGGGAACTCGTAGCGATCGATGCTCACGACCGCACTGTTGCACATCTCACTGGCATCGGTCGGTGGCGTCGAGTGGACGCTCGCTGAGCAGACGCTCCAACTCGCCGTCGTCCGTCGCAAAGGCGGTCTGGGGCCGCGGTCGTGACCGTGCGTAAATGATTCCGACGACGTCGCCGGACCCGTCAACGACCGCACCGCCTGAATCGCCGACGGAGATGTCGCCGACCAGTTCGAGGCCGGACCGGCGGACCTCATCTTCGACATAGATGTCCTCAATGGTGATGTCGAGTCTGCGGGTGATCATCACGCTCACTGGGCGCACGCCGTTGTCGGGCGACCAGACAACAGCAAGTGCGTCGCCGACTTCGGCTCGGCCGACGGCGAGCGGTGGTGCAGCGAGGCCTGGAACGTCGAGCAGTGCGAGGTCCGCGTCTTTGTCAAAGGACACGACGGTGGCAGGAAACTCGACGCCGAAGGAGTCGACAACGGTGATCGCCGTCGCGCCCGCGACTGTATGGGCGGTGGTGACGACATGCCCTGGGCGGTCCACGGCGATCCCACTCCCAAATTCTTTGGTGGTTCCTGCGCAGCCCTCAGCCACGATGCCGACGCCGGACTGGACAACGTCTGGTGCCGAGTCGCCGTCGCACCCGAGCAGCGCGACGGCCATCAGCGCGGCAACGAGATGCTTCACCGTCGAGCGTCGAGGAGTCGCCCGTCGCCCGCCGCGCTCTGCGTGGCGAGGTCGATGAGATGCTGCACGATCGCGCCTTCCGCGATGTCTGGTTCGATCGGCCTGCCAGCGCGCACCGCGTCGACCCAGTCGCCGACCATTGCACCGCCTGCGCGGAACACATCACGGTAAGTGTCATGGACGCGGTCGCGACGTGCGCCATTCCAGATGTCGTCCGGAACGTCGAGCACCTGCGCTGGACCGGGCTGATCGGCTCGGACCCCACTCACTTGCTGCAGGTTCGACCAATCGTTGACCGCGTAGATCGTCCCATCTGTTCCGTGCAGATCAAGGTGGTGTGTCTGGTTGAACTCAGTACCTTCCCAGCTCGCGGCGCACACTTGGAGCGAGCCATGGGCTCCGTTCGCGAACCGAACGGTCATCAGAGCGGAATCTTCGTTCTGCTCGTATGGCGAGCCATCTGGTCGTGGGCCGCGCTGATAGAAACTGTCGCTGACGCAGCCGATGTGGGTGATCTCGCCAAGCAGCCAGCGCGCGACGTGGAGCCAGTGACTTCCGAGGTCGCCGAGGACGCCCGAACCCGCCAACTCCTGATCGAATCGCCAGTTGTACTCGTGATCGCGGGCGTACCCCGTGAAGTAGCGCATGTTGAGATGGAATGGCGTGCCGACGTATCCGGTGTCGATCAGTCGCTTCACGAACTGGTTGGTCGGCATGTACCGATACGTGAACGGGACGAGCGTGATCGCTCCGGTCTCGGCGGCCCGTCGGGCCATGCGATCTGCAGCAGCGACGTCAGGGGCAAGCGGCTTTTCGCACAGCACGTGGAGTCCGCGGTCGAGTGCGGTCATCGTCAGCTCTTCATGGCTATCCGTGCCGGTCGCCACCACCACTGCATCGAGCCGCTCGGGGTCAAGGAAGTCGTCGCTGTCGACCGAGAACCACGGCACATCCCACGTGGCTGCAAGCGCTTCAGCGGTGGCGGCGGTACGCCCGCAGAGGCCGACCACGCTGGCGCCGGGATGGGCAGCGAAGGCTGGCAAGTACATCGAGTCTGCCCACCAACTGGTCCCGACGATGCCGACTCGAAGCGGCGTGGGGTCGGTGGTCATGTTGATTCTCCTGCTGTCAGGCGGCTGCTCGTCTTACGTTTGACCAGGGCCGGTGCAATCATGTGGTGGACCGAGTCGGTGCGCTCGTCGCGGAGTCGTTCGAGTATGAACCCCACCGCCAGGCGCCCGAGCTCGTCTCGCGGTTGGTTCACCGTCGTCAGAGACAGATGCTGCATTGCGGCGAGTGCCGTATTGTCGTAGCCGACGATGGAGACGTCATCCGGCACGGCGAGACCTGCGTCCTCGATGCGATCGAGCGCGCCTGCCGCGGACAAGTCATTCGCCGCAAAGATGGCGGTGGGTCGGCTGGATTGGTTCAGCAGTTCGCTGGCCGCGTGATATCCGCCAGACTCGGTGAAGTCTCCGCCGGCCGTGACAATCTCGGCGGACAATCCATGATCCGTCATCGCCTGTGAGTAGCCGCGTCGACGCGCTTCGGCGCCCGCTCCGGTGCCGCCGTCGATGTGTGCGATGCGACGGTGTCCAAGCTCGACCAGATAGTCGACCGCGAGACGCGCTCCGGTGACATCGTCGGTGTTGACCGAATCGATGACCTGGCTTCGACTGCTCCGACCGACCACCACCATCTTGGTGCTCTCCGAAGCTGCCTCGATGGTCGACATCGGCATCGTTGCGCCGGCGGTGATGATGCCGTCGACTCGGAACTGGAGAAAGGTTTCCACCATCTCCGCTTCGCCCGACGGTGAACGTTTTCCGTTGCCGATGAGGACGCGGTAACCGGCTTCGTCGGAAGCAGCCTGGATGCCGTCGATGATCTCCGCGAAGAAAGGGTTGTGGATGTCGTTGAGGACCACACCGATCGTGTTGGTCCGGCGACTCGCCAGGTTTCGAGCGAGGACGTTGGGGCGGTAGCCGAGATGTTCGGCAGCATCGAGGACGAGCTGGCGGCGGTAGTCCGAGACGTTCGGTGCCTGCCGCATGACGAGCGAGACGAGCGCGAGTGAAACCCCAGCGCGCTCGGCGACTTGTTGCATCGTGGGTTGTGACATATGAGGGGGTCCGGTCCGTTGATGCCAGCTGGGCTTGACACGTCGTAGTGACAAGAGCCATAGTAGCCACATCGGAAATTAGAGCGCTCTAATTTTTCGCGACGGGGGGAGAGAAACGTGACAGATTTTTTGACGCGGCTCGCTGGTGCCCCAATCAGCTGGGGGGTCTGCGAAGTCCCCGGTTGGGGTCTTGAATTGCAGCCGCGCCGCGTGCTCGGCGAGATGCAGCAGCTTGGTTTGACTGCGACCGAGCTCGGCTCAGATGGCTACCTTCCGACCGACCCAGCCGAACTGAAGGATCTCTGTGCAGAGTTCGGCCTCGAGATGATCGGCGGCTTCGTCCCGCTCGTGCTGCATGAGGCAGCAGAACTCGACGCGACCATCGAAGCCGCTCGCCGCACAGCTGAGTTGATGTCGGCCGCTGGTGCCACCGTCTTCGTTACGTCGGCTGTGACCGATTGGGATTGGGGTCCGCGCACGGCCCTGACATCTGACGACTGGAACTTCACGGCCAAGACGCTGTCGATTGTTGACGACATCCTGGGCGAGTTCGGCATGACGCAAGCCATTCATCCTCACCTGCGGACAGTGGTCGAAACTCGCGCCGACATCGAAGCATTGCTTGACGTTTCTGATGTCGGCTGGACCTTCGACATGGGCCACATGCAAATCGGTGGAATGGATCCACTCGAGTTCATCGACATCGCCTTTGACCGCATCCGCCATGTCCACCTCAAAGACGTCGTCATGGATCTCGCTGGACCAGTGTTCGCCGGCGACCAGTCGATTATGGACGGCGTGCAGGCCGGGATGTTCTGCAACCTGGGACGTGGCGACGTCCCGATCGGTGCCATCGTCACCGAACTCGAAGCTCGCGGGTACGACCAATGGTATGTACTCGAACAAGACGCTGCCATCACTGCGGGTGAACCTGCAGTCGGTGCTGGCCCACTTCTCGATGTTCTTGCGAGCATCGAGTTCCTCAAGGGGATCGAGGCACCCGCCTCGGCTGACGAGGAAATCCACACCTGACAAAGGGGAGAACATGAAGACATCCAAGAAGCTGCTGGCACTCCTGCCGGCAATCGCACTCGTCGCTGCATCCTGCGGCGGCTCTGACGACGACAGCAGCAGTGAGGCTTCGACCGACACTGCCGCATCGACCGACACGGCAGCGCCGGTTGAGACCGATGCACCCGAAGAAGTCGATCAAACTCAGGCCGGCGACCTCACCTTCCATATGATCACTCACTCCGACGACGGCCCGTTCTGGTCCGTGGTACAGCGCGGCGCCGATGCCGCCGCTGAAGACCTCGGCGTGACGCTGGTGTGGAAGCCGGGCGTCAACGACGCACAGGTGATGGTGCAGGACATCGAAGCAGCCGTTGCGGAAGGTTCTGACGGCATCGCTGCATCGCTGCCCGATCCCGACGCACTCGTCGGACCGCTGCAGGCCGCAGTTGCCGAAGGAATCCCCGTGATCACCCTCAACTCGGGTGCGAACGACTACCAGGCAATCGGCGCGCTGACCCACGTTGGCCAGTCCGAAGACGTTGCTGGCAACGGTGCCGGTGAGCGTTTCAACGATGCTGGAGCAACCAAGGTTCTCTGCGCATTCCAGGAACAGGGCAACGTCGGCCTCGAAGAACGGTGCAACGGCCTCGCTGAGACATTCGGCGGCGAAACCGTGATTGAGTTCATGGGCCTCGACGCAGACACCACCGAGCAGCAGAACACCATCAACGCCTTCCTGGCCGCTGATCCGGACATCGACGGCGTCCTCGGCGTCGGCCCGGTCATCACCATGTCGGCACTGCGCGCAGCGCAGGACCTCGGTCGCGACCTCACCATCGGCGGATTCGACATGACGCCGGATCTCCTCGGCGCAATCGAAGCAGGCGACGTGGCCTTCACGGTCGACCAGCAGCAGTACCTGCAGGGCTACATGCCGGTCCTGCTCATGTACCTCAACGTCACCAACCAGAACACTCTGGGCGGCGGCCTGCCGATCCTTACGGGTCCGGGTTTTGTGACAACTGACAATGCAACTGCTGTTATCGAATTGAGCGCGGCAGGTACCCGCTGATCTGATCAGCACCAGACGTTCAGTACATCGATGATGTGTTGAACGTGACGTGAATGGCGGTGGGATCGGACTTTTCCGATCCCACCGCCGTCGCACCACTTCCCCCCACGCACTCCGAGTATTAACGTGGCCCGAGGGTCACATGACCAGTTCTTGCAAGGGACCCTGTGAACGAGCACGACTCACCCGACACTGCAACCGTGACACCGACTGAGGCGCCAAGCGGTGAGATCTCGACGGATGCTGCCGTTGCTGCATCGGCAGCCGGCGGCGACGAGCGCCTCGCCTACCGCTCAGTATTCCAACGGCTCTTCGTCCGCCCGGAAGTGGGCGGCCTCATTGGAGCTGCTGGCATCTGGATTTTCTTCTGGGCGGCCTCGGGCACGTTCGGCACGGTCGGGCAGACCTTTACGTGGCTCGATACCGCGGCGACGCTCGGCATCATGGCGGTTGCCGTCTCGATGCTGATGATCGGCGGCGAATTTGACCTGTCATCGGGCGCCATGACTGGGGCAATGGGGATGTTGATCATCTACCTGGTCAAAGAGACGGGCGAACTCGGTGGCCTCGGATTCCCGATGCTGCTCGCCATTCCGTTGTCGCTCTTGGTCGCGCTGGGCATCGGCTACCTCAATGGGTTCATGGTCGAACGAACCGGTCAGCCAAGCTTTATCATCACACTCGGAACCTTCTTCGCACTCATTGGGCTGAAGCTCGGCCTGTCGAAGCGATTCGTCGGCCAGATTCAAATCGGCCGAACCGACGAGGCAAGCGACTTCGACTTCTTCCGACCGATCTTCGCTGCCGAATGGGCTCGCAATGAGCACCCGTTCGAGCTGCGCGACCTCTTCTACATTTCAATCTTTGCTGCTGGTGTCATCATCGTCCTGCTCGCGATCTGTGAACTCTGGTTCCAGCGTGCCGAGGAGCGCAAGTCATCCGGCCTCATTGAGTTCATCGTCGGCCTTGGGCTTGGCATTGCTGCTGCGATTGCGCTCCATCTCACCGACGGTGTCGGAGTCAACGCCGCGATTGCGGTCGTCATGGCCGTTGCCGTCTTTCTCGGAATGCACGGCTGGGTCAGCTGGCGGTACGAGCCGATTGAGGACCGGGGGGCTGTCATCCTTGACGAGAAGATGCGCAAGTTCTTGGGGCTCGGATTCGGACTCGTCGTGCTCGGCGCGGTCATCGCAGTGCTGATCGATTCTTCGTCGACCCACGAATTCTTCTTCCCGTTCACCACGCAGGGTATTCGAGTCATCCTGTTGCTTGCGTTCGTAACCGCTGGTATGGCCTTGATCGCCATGGCGTCGCAGGCTGCCCTGTCAGCGAGTCCGGCCACCAAGGGTGCCGTGACCTCGGTACTGGCACTCGCGGTTGTCGTCATCGCAGCCCTCACCTTCATCGACTCCGAAGCAGCGAAGTTCCGGGCCTCGCTGTTCTCGGTTCTGCTCTTCGCTGCGGTCGTCGTGTTCGTGTGGGGATTCGTCGTCTCGCGATTCGTCGAGCGTCGAGTCAAATCGGCCAGCGCTGACCACCTCGGTGGCCGAATGTTGATCCTCGGCATTGTTTCGATCTTTGTCGGACTTGCTTTCCGCATGCTGTTCATCACCGAGGCGGAACTACTTGCGGAGGTGCCCCCGGCCAAGACGTCGATTCGTCTCTTCTGGTTCGTCGCATTCACCGCAACAATGATGTGGGTGCTGGCCCGGACGCGTTTCGGGAGCTGGACGGTCGCTGTGGGTGGCAACAAAGAAGCCGCTCGTCAAGTCGGTGTGCCCGCAGCCAGGACAAAGACACAGTTGTTCATGCTGGTCTCCGTCGCTGCTTGGTTCGTCGGCTTGCTCGTTGCGTTCCGCATCAACTCGATTCAATCAAATGCTGGTGATGGTCAGGAGTTCTTCTTCATCATCGCTGCAGTGGTTGGTGGCACGTTGCTCACTGGGGGCTACGGAACAGCCTTTGGTGGCGCGATCGGCGCCTGCATCATGTCGATGCCGTTGGCCGGCATCTCTGCTGCCCGCTGGAACACTGACTGGAGATTCCTGATTATTGGCGTGATCCTCCTGCTGGCTGTGGTTTCCAACAAGTACCTCCGCAACCGAGCCGAGGCGATCCGCCGATGAACCCAACCTCTGACATGGCCCTCGATTCACTCACGGAGAACAACGATGTCTGATCAGCCGCTTCTGCAACTCGACAGCGTCTCGAAGTTCTATGGCAGCATCACTGCCCTGAGTGGCGTCAGTACGTCGGTCGCCGCCGGTGAGGTGACGTGTGTGCTCGGTGATAACGGTGCCGGCAAGTCGACCTTCATCAAGATCCTTGCCGGTGTGCACCAGCAGACCGAGGGAACCATCCGTCTTGCAGGCGAAAAGGTCACCTTCGACTCTCCGCGTGACGCACTCGACAGTGGTATCGCCACCGTGTACCAGGACCTCGCGATGGTTCCGATGATGTCGGTGTGGCGCAACTTCTTTCTCGGATCCGAGCCCACCAAGAGCATCGGGCCGTTGAAGTGGATCGACACGAAAGAGGCGAAGCGGATCGCCAAGGACGAAATGGCAAAGATGGGCATCGACATCCGTGACACCGAACAGCCGGTCGGCACGCTCTCTGGTGGAGAACGGCAGTCTGTCGCCATCGCCCGTGCTGGGTACTTCGGCGCGAAGGTGCTGATTCTCGATGAGCCCACGTCGGCCCTCGGTGTCAAACAATCGGGCGTGGTGCTCAAGCGCATCGTCGAGGCCCGAAATCAGGGTCTGGCCGTGATCTTCATCACTCACAATCCGCGTCACGCGTACCCTGTGGGGAACCGGTTCCTCATCCTCAATCGGGGTCGGTCGATGGGTTCGTTCGCCAAGGACGAGATCGATGTCAACGACCTCACGCGTCTCATGTCGGGCGGAGCAGAACTCGAAGCTCTTGAACACGAACTCCGCGACTCGGGCGCGACAAGTTGAACCCTTCGGAGCCTTTCGATTTGGAGGACCTCGAGATCTTGACATTTGGCCGGTCATCGGTCGACATGTATCCCGAGCAACACAATGTTGCCCTTGCTGACGTTTCGACGTTCCGCAAATCGATCGGTGGCAGTCCCACCAACGTCGCAGTCGCGGCTGCGCGGCTCGGTCGCAAAGCCGCCGTCATCAATCGCGTCGGAGACGACGCGTTTGGTGCCTATGTTCGACAGGGTCTTCGCGAATTCGGCGTGCACGACGAGTTCATTTCGACTGATCCCGATCTGCTGACTCCGGTCGTATTTTGCGAACTGATGCCGCCCGAAGAGCCGTCGATCTACTTCTATCGGGAGCCGCGAGGTCCGGATATGGATATCTCGGTTGCGGACATGCCGATGGATGCCATCCGCTCGGCGCCACTGTTCTGGTTGGCTGGGTCACGGTTTGCCGAAGAGCCTTCCCGCTCAGCAGCTATGGCAGCACTTGAGGCTCGCGGTCGCAAGCAACACACGGTGATCGACCTCGACTACCGACCCATGTTCTGGGACTCTCCGGAGCAGGCTGCTGAGTACATCTCGCCGTCAATTGACCACTGCACGGTGGCAGTCGGCAACAAAAACGAATGTGAGATTGCCGTCGGCACGCGCATTCCTGACGAAGCAGCGGACCGCATGCTCGAACGTGGCGTGCAGATCGCCATCGTCAAGCAGGGTGGCGATGGGGTGATGGTTGCGACTGCTGACTCACGCACCGTCGTCGACCCGATCCGCGTCCCCGTCGTGTGCGGGCTCGGGGCGGGCGATGCGTTCGGTGGCTCGTTGGCTCATGGGCTGCTCGCGGGTTGGGACCCAGCAGAGATCGTGACCCGCGCCAACGCTGCAGGGGCGATTGTCGCCGGTCGCCTGATGTGCTCGGACGAGATGCCGACATCAGCCGAAATCGATCACCTGCTGGCGACCGGTGAGGTCCCCGATCGAGTGATCCGGTGATCATCAGCAACGAGGCATGGAGCGGTCTGCTTGAGACTCGCGCGACTGATCCAGGTGCGATCGCCACAGCACTTGGCGCGCGAACGACTCGACCGCTGCTCGCCGCTGACGGCAACACGTTCATCATTGCGATCGATCACCCTGCCCGCGGCATGGTCGGGGTGTCTGGTCAACCGTTTGTCATGGCCGACCGTCGAGATGTGCTCGAGCGGACGATGACAGCGCTGGCCGACCCGGGCGTCGATGGCGTCATGGCGACGCCCGACATTCTCGATGACCTCGCGCTGCTCGGTGCACTCGATGGCAAAGTTGCAATCGGTTCGATCAACCGTGGCGGCCTGATGGGTTCGGCCTGGGAACTCGATGATCAGTTGACGGGCCATACCGTGCCATCAATCGTCGAACAAGGCCTCGACGGCGCCAAGATGTTGCTCCGCATCGACCTGGACGACGAACGCTCAAAGCCAACGATCGAGGCCTGCGCCCGTTGGATCACCGAGCTTGCAGCCGTCCGGAAGCTGGCGATGCTCGAACCGCTCCCGTACACAACAGATGCACGCGGTCACAAGGTGCTCGACACCGACGACGACACGCTCGTGAAGTGCGTCGGGATCGCTAATGCACTCGGTGCAAGCTCTGCCTACACCTGGCTCAAGCTTCCCGCGACCGCCCAGGTCGAGCGCGTCATGGCCGCAACTTCGATGCCTGGACTGATCCTCGGCGGAACGCCTGGCCCCCGCCCTGAGACCGCATTTGACGAGTGGCGTCGAGCAATGGATGTCCCCAACGTTCGTGGCCTTGTTGTCGGCCGCTCTCTGCTCTACCCCTCCGACGGAGATGTCGCTGGAGCCGTCGCAACGGCTGCAGCGATCGTTCACCCCCATCAACAAGGACCACAATGACCCGCAAGAAGATCGGCGTTGCCGTGATCGGCTTCGGCTGGATGGGCCAAGCCCACACGCGCTCGTACCTCCGCATTCCGACGCTGTTCCCAGAGCGTGACTACGACCCGGAGCTGATCATCATCAGCGACAATTTGCAAGAACGGGTCGACGAGGCCGTCGAATCGTTCGGCTTCCGTGAGGGAACGACTGATTGGAACGTGGCGGTCAACCACCCCGATGTCGACGTTGTCTGTGTCTGCGCGCCGAACATGTTGCATGAGCCGATCGCCATCGCAGCGGCCGCAGCCGGAAAGCACGTGTTCTGTGAGAAGCCGGTCGGCGGGACGCCCGAGCAGACGGTACGTATCGAAGCTGCTTCGCGAGCCGCAGGTGTGATCACTGGCGTTGGCTACAACTATCGGTGGGCGCCGCTCGTGCAGTACGCCAAGCAGTTGATCGAAGACGGAACGCTCGGCGACATCACGAACTACAACGGCCGATTCTTCACGATGTACGGATCGGACCCGATGGGTCTGCTCTCGTGGCGCTTCCAACTCGACGGGGCGGGACACGGCGTGTCGTCTGACATCCTCAGTCACTCGATCGATCTCGCGCACATGCTCGTGGGACCGATCGAAAAAGTCGTCGGGACCGGCCACACCTACATTCCTGACCGTCCCATCCCACAACCCGGTGGCACCCATTACGACCTCGGTTCGCCCGAAGACCCGACTGGTCCGGTGGAGAACGAGGACTACTTCGGGGCCATGGTGAAGTTCGAGAACGGAGCGCGCGGCACTTTCGAGGCGAGCCGCACCATTGTCGGGCCAGAAAGCCAGTGCGCCTTCGAGATCTATGGAACCAAGGGTTCGCTCAAGTGGAATCTTGAGACGATGAATCAACTCCAGCTCAACCTGGTCGGCGACAAGGCTCGCGGATACACCACGGTGTACGCCGGTGATCGATATCCGTACCACGGCAACTTTGTGCCCGGTGATGCCAACTCGATCGGCTACGAGGACCTCAAGGTCATCGAAGACTACGAATTTCTGTCGAGCGTCGCCGCTGGCCGCCAACACGAGCCCGGCTTTGCTGAGGCAATCGACTACGTCAGCGTTCAGGCTGCCCTGTTGCAGAGCTGGGAGTCCGAGCGCTGGGAACCCGTGCAGCGTCTCGCTTGAACTCTGGTCGAACACGAATCGAAAACGAATCGAACGAAAGAAGTCACCCAATGGGGACCCAACGATTGACGGTCGCTCAGGCGATCGTTGCCCATCTCATCGCTCAAACCACCGAACTTGGTGACGGCAGCACAGCGTCGCTGTTTCCAGGGGTCTACGGCATCTTCGGTCACGGCAACGTCACCTGCCTCGGGCACGCCCTTGAAGAACGCAAGGACGAACTGCCGACGTGGCGCGGCCAGAACGAGCAGGGCATGGCGCTTGCCGCGACCGCGTACAACAAGGCGGTCAGGCGCCGGCAAATCATGACGGCGACATCGTCGATCGGGCCCGGCGCGACCAACATGGTCACGGCCGCAGGAGTGGCTCACTCGAATCGCTTGCCATTGTTGCTGCTCGCGGGTGACACCTTTGCCTCGCGAACTCCGGATCCGGTCTTGCAGCAGGTCGAACATTTCGGGGTGCCGTCGACCACGGTGAACGATTCGTTCCGACCGGTCGCTCGTTACTGGGACCGCATCACCATGCCCGACCAGCTGCTCACGTCGCTGCCTCAGGCGATCGACACCATGCTCGATCCCGCTGACTGTGGCCCGGCATTCCTCGGTCTGCCTCAAGATGTGCAAGCCATGGCATTTGACGTGCCTGACGAGTTTGTTGCTGCACAGCATCATCGGATCGTTCGGGCCCGACCCGATCGGGGTCAACTCGCAGCAGCGGTCGATGCGTTGCGCAGCGCCAAGCAACCACTGATCCTCGCTGGCGGTGGTGTCCACTACTCCTTTGCTGAAGCAGCGCTCCTCGCATTTGCCGAGCGGCATCGCATTCCGGTGGTCGAGACCGTTGCGGGCAAGGCAAGCCTCGTCGCAGCACACGAACTGAACGCGGGACCCATTGGCGTCACAGGCTGCGAATCCGCCAATGCGCTTGCAGCCCAGGCCGATGTGGTTCTTGCAGTCGGAAGCCGCCTGGAAGACTTCACCACTGGTTCGTGGACGCTGTTCCAGCACCCGGACGTGACGATCATTGGGCTCAACGCTGCGAGGTTCGACGCCCGCAAGCGGCGTTCCTTGCCACTGGTTGCTGACGCCCGCGCTGGGCTCGAGGAACTCACTGACGCTCTTGCCGACTGGGTCGTCGATGCAGCATGGACCGAGCGAGCAGCCACAGAGCGGGCCGGCTACCACGCGTACATCGACAAGATTGCTGCGCCAAGCGACGACTCCGTCGCGGCCGGGGAACCCGTGACCTACGCTCAAGTCGTGGGCGCTGTCGACCGCAACAAGCAACCTGGCGACTATGTGTTGGCGGCTGCCGGTGGATTCCCGGGCGAGGTCAACAACGGGTGGCGCGCCGACGAGATCAACAGCTTCGACTGTGAATACGGCTTCAGCTGTATGGGCTACGAGATTGCCGGTGGCTGGGGCGCCAAGATGGCGATGCCAGACCGCGAGGTCATCGTGTTTGTCGGTGACGGCTCGACGATGATGCTCAACTCCGACCTGTACAGCTCGGTCATCGGTGGTCACAAAATGATCGTGATCATCTGCGACAACGGCGGGTACGCGGTCATCAATCGGTTGCAGATCAATCAGGGTGGCGTGCCGTTCAACAATCTCCTCGACGACTGCAAGGGGCCCAACACCGAGGTCCGCGTCGATTTCGAGATGCTGGCCAAGGCGCAAGGATGCAACGCCGAGACCGTGCACACGGTCACGGAATTGGAGTCGGCGATGGATCGAGCTCGAGCATCTGATCGGACCTACGTGATTGCGCTGCAGACCCATCGCTACGAATGGACTGAGGGCGGAACGTACTGGGAAGTGGGCGTCCCCGAAGTGTCGAATCGTCCCTCCGTCGTCGCTGCCCACGATGACGTTGCCACTGGAAAGCAGGGCCAACGTCGTGCCTGACACTCCCGTTCGATTCGCCGTGCTCGGCTGTGGCCGCATCGGCAAGATGCATGCTGAGATGCTTGCTCGCCAGGTTCCCGGAGCCTCCGTCAGCGTCGTCTTCGATGTCGTGGAGGCCGCGGCGCAGGCCGTGGCTGGCGACCTCGGCGTTCGAGTCGCCTCGTCACTCGATGATGCCGTCAACGCAGAAGACGTTGACGCAGTAGCGATCTGCACCAGCACCGACACCCATGTCGATGCCATGGTCGCTGCGGCAGTCGCCGGCCGAGCGATCTTCTGCGAGAAGCCGATCTCGCTTGACCTGGCAGAGGTCGACCGTGGTCTCAACGCCGTCGCCGATGCTGGCGTCAAGCTCCAGATCGGTTTCAACCGGCGGTTCGACCCGAGCCACAAAGCCGTCGCCGACGCAGTGCAACACGGAGCCGTTGGCGACGTGCACCTGTGCAGCATCACCAGCCGCGACCCAGGACCACCGCCCATCGAGTACATCCGCGTCTCTGGCGGAATGTTCAACGACATGACAATTCACGACTTTGACATGGCGCGGTACGTCACCGGCAGCGATGTCGTCGAGGTCTACGCGCGCGGAGCTGTTCGTGTCGACCCGGCCATTGGCGAGGCAGGCGACATCGACACGGGCGTTGTGTTGCTCACCCACGCAAACGGCGCCCTGACCACCATCGACAACAGCAGACGTGCGGCATATGGCTACGACCAGCGCGTCGAGGCATTCGGCAATCTGGGCAAGGCAGCCTCGGACAACTACCACGACTTCAACAGCGTGCTGGCCACAGAGGCTGGGTATCGGCGGCCGCCGCTCCAGAACTTCTTCCTCGAGCGTTATGGGCAGAGCTATCTCGACCAGTGGGCTGCCTTCCTCGACTACGTGCGCAGCGACGTGGCGAGCCCGGCCTCGGGGGCAGACGGTCGAGCCCCACTCGTGATCGCCCAAGCGGCGCAGCGCTCGATGACCGAAAACCGCCCGGTCCGCATTGCCGAGATCGACAACTGAACGGAAGACCCTGAGATGAGCGAACCACTGTCACACTCCGGCCAGCCACTGCGTCACGCCCGCCCGGTCGGCCCGATGCGCAACACCGACCTGGCCCACCATCGCGCCCGCAACCCGGATGGCTCAGTCCGCATTGACATCACGCCCGACAACGCCGGGTGGGACTTTTTGAGCTTCGCCGTCGTCGAGTTGGAGGCAGGCGACACCCACACGTCCACGCGGCCCGACGAAGAGACCGCAATCGTGCCAATCTCAGGAGCCGGCACAGTGACCGCCGGAGGGCAGACCTTCGAGATCAGCCGAACTTCGGTGTTCGAAGAGATGCCCCACATCGTCTACGTCACGCCGGGCGACGCCATCAACGTGGTCGCCTCCGAGGGCGGGTTCGAATTCTCCATCGGCTCAGCGCCGGCGGAGGGCAAGTACCCGACCCGGTTGATCGAGCCCAAGGAGATGAAGCAGGAGCTCCGCGGTGGCGGTTCGGCATACCGCCATGTCAACCACGTGCTCGCCCCGCCGATTGACGCCGAACGGCTCATTCTCTATGAGGTCTACGTCCCGCGAGGCACCTGGTCGGGCTGGGCGCCGCATTGCCACGACGGTCGTGACGGATCGCCCTACCTCGAAGAGGTCTACTACTTCCGAGTCACACCGGACAACGGATTCGTCATGCAGCGCAACTGGCGCGACGACGAAGACTTCGACGAGCTGTTCAGCGCCCGTGATGGCGAGGCGGTGCTGGTGACCAAGGGGTATCACTCCTCGGTCGCGTGTCCGAGTTCGCACATGATGTTCCTCAACTATCTCGCAGGCGAGTTGTACGACGACGAACGTACGACGCCGCCGTGTTTCGACCCCGCGCACCTGTGGATCCAAGACAACTGGGACCACGAAGCATGGGATCTTCCCGTCGTCTCGAAACCAGAATGACCACACCGGGTCTGACCGACAGCGCGGGCCGCTTCTCGATCTTGGCGATCGACCATCGCGATTCGCTCCGCGAGTTCCTTGCTCCCGACGCTCCAGCGTCGATCGATGCCGCATCGATCACGGATCTGAAGATCGAAGTGGTGGAAAGCCTCGCGGATCTCGCCACCGGGGTGATGCTCGAACCCGAGTACTCGATCCCGCAGGTGCTCGACGCAGGGGTTCTTCCCGCAGGGGTCGGGTTCCTGGCAGCTCTCGAAGCGCAGGGTTACCTCGATGATCCGGAGGCGGAACCAACGCGGTTGCTCGACGGGTGGTCGCCGGAATTGGCCAAAGCCTCCGGCGCGTCGTCGGCAAAGTTGCTGCTGCCGTACCGCCCCGACGGACGGCTGGTTGGCGAACAGGAGGCGTTCGCCATCCAGATGGTCGAGGAGTGCCACGCCCACGACTTACCGATCGCGCTCGAGCCGCTGTTCTATGGTCTGGCCACCCCCGGCCGTCGATCCGAGCTGATCGTTGAGACCGCTGAGCGCTTTGCTGCCTTCGGTGCGGATCTGCTCAAGCTGCCGTTTCCCGGTTCGCCGGCAGCGTGCGAACAGGTCACCGCCGCAGTTGAGGTCCCGTGGGCGATGTTGTCGGGGGGCGGATCGTTCGATGACTTCGCCGATCAGATCGCGGTGGCCAACGCGGCGGGTTGCTCGGGGTTTATGGTAGGTCGTGCGCTGTGGGGCGAGGCTGTTCGCGCTCCAGCTGCAGATCGAGCTGATCTGTTGCAGACGCTCGTTCGGCCACGGTTCGAGCGACTCGTCGCACTCAACAAGGAGGCCAATCATGGCTGATGCATGGTTCGAAGCTGCTCGATGCTCGCTCGACGAGTTCCGTGCGATCGTCGAGCGTCCAACCGACATCGATGACTACCCGCATGCGAGCCGTAGCGAGCAGGGCGTGGTCATCTATGACGCTGCGGCGCTGACCCCGAGTAAAGAATGCCTCGGTGAGATCGCCGAGGTGCTCAGCAATGGTCCGGGAATCGTGGTTCTGGAGGGGGCAGTCGCACCTGGGACCATCGATGCAGCAACGGTTGCGTTCGAGTCAATCATTGATGGCGAACGCGAGACCAAGGGTGAGGTGGGTGACCACTTCGCGACGGCGGGCGACAACGATCGGGTATGGAACGCGCTCGAGAAACTGGCCATTGCCGACCCGGACGTGTTCGTCGACTACTACGCCAACGATGCGATTGCGTTGGCCTCGCTCGCGTGGCTCGGCCCCAACTATCAGATGACCTCACAGGTCAACGTTGTCAACCCGGGTGGGAAAGCGCAGCAGCCTCACCGCGATTACCACCTCGGGTTCATGGAGGACGACGTCGCCGAAGAATACCCGGCGCACATTCACCGATTGTCTCCGTTGCTCACGTTGCAGGGCGCGGTGGCGCACTGCGACATGCCGATCGAGACGGGACCAACGATGTACATGCCGCATTCCCAGAAGTACGACGCCGGCTACGTGGCGTGGCGTCGCGATGATTTCAAGGAGTACTTCGCGGAGCACCATCGCCAGTTGCCGCTCGCAAAAGGTGATGCAGTGTTCTTCAACCCGGCTGTGTTCCACGGCGCTGGAACGAACCGCACCGCCGATGTCCGTCGTATGGCGAACCTGCTGCAGGTCAGTACCGCATTTGGGCGAGCCATGGAGGCGATCGACCGGCGGGCCATGGTCAGAGCGATCTATCCGAGTTTGCTCGCGCGACTCGATGCTGGCGTCGATCGAGCCTGTCTCGATCGGGCGATTTCGGCCTCCGCGGAGGGATACGCTTTTCCGGGTGACCTCGACGCCGATCAACCGGTCGACGGACTCTCCTCGCCCTCCGACGCAGCGATCGTGCGTCGTGCGCTCGACGAGCGCCGGACACCTCAACAACTCGATGAACAACTGAAGGAACCAACGCCATGAACCGAATCAGTCACTGGATCGACGGTCGCGTCGTCGCGTCGACGTCAGGCAACTCCGCTCCGGTCTATGACCCGGCGACCGGAACTCAGACCGGCGCGGTCGATCTCGCTTCGATTGCCGAAGTTGATGCCGCCGTTGCCGCGGCGGCCGCAGCGTTCCCGGCGTGGCGATCGACGTCGCTCTCGCGGCGCGCCGAAGTCCTTTTCCGCATGCGTGAGCTCGTCGACGCAAACCGCAAGGAAATCGCGATGCTGCTCACTGCTGAGCATGGCAAGGTCCTGTCCGACTCGCTCGGCGAGGTCGCGCGCGGTCTCGAGAACATCGAGTTTGCATGTGGCGTCCCGCAGCTCATCAAGGGTGACTACTCCGAGCAGGCAGCGACTGGTGTCGACGTGTATTCGATCCGTCAACCGCTCGGCGTCGTCGCCGGCATCACGCCGTTCAACTTCCCGGCGATGGTTCCCATGTGGATGTTTGCCAATGCCCTCGCCTGCGGCAACACCTTCGTGCTCAAGCCGAGTGAGAAGGACCCCTCGGTGACGATGTTTATCGCCGAACTGCTCTCGAAGGCAGGGCTCCCGGACGGGTGCTTCAACATTGTGCAGGGTGACAAGGTGGCGGTTGACCGCTTGCTCGAACACGACGATGTCCAAGCAGTGAGCTTCGTGGGCTCGACGCCGATCGCGAAGTACATCTACGAAACCGGTACGAGCAACGGCAAGCGCGTGCAGGCGCTCGGCGGAGCGAAGAACCACATGCTGGTACTCGCTGACGCCGACATCTCGATGGCCGCCGACGCGGCGGTCAGCGCAGCCTACGGTTCGGCAGGGGAGCGCTGTATGGCAATCAGCGTCGTTCTGGCCGCCGACGGCATTGCTGACGAACTGGTTGACGCCATCGCCGACCGCATCCCGAAAATCAAGGTCGGGAATGGAATGGAGTCAGACAGCGAGATGGGCCCACTGATCACCGCTGAGTCGCGTGATCGTGTGGTTGGCTACATCGACGGAGCACCCAACGAGGGCGCGACGGTCGTTGTCGACGGCCGCGAGAGCGTGCCTGCTGAGGGCTATTTCGTCAACCCGACGCTGCTCGACAACGTGACGACCGAGATGGCGTCGTACCGCGACGAGATCTTTGGTCCGGTCCTCGGTGTGATGCGCGTGTCCGGCTTCGAAGAGGGCATCGACATCATCAACGCCAACCAGTACGCCAACGGCACGGCGATCTTCACCCGTGACGGCGGGGCCGCGCGTCAGTTCCAGTTCGACGTCCAGGTCGGTATGGTCGGCGTCAACGTGCCGGTTCCGGTGCCAGTGAGCTACTACAGCTTCGGCGGTTGGAAGGCGAGCCTGTTCGGCGACACGCACATGTACGGACCCGAGGGCATCAACTTCTACACCCGGGCCAAGGTCGTGACGAGCCGTTGGCCAGACCCGGCGACCAGTTCAGTCGATCTCGGGTTCCCCGAGACTCGCTGACGACACAAAGTCGCGTACTTGGCGCGACGATCGGAGTCGGCGGACGTCGGCGTGGGCCCAGAAGTCGCCCGCGGCGAACCCGGTGTAGCGCTGTGTATGCACACCGTGGTACGTCCACGCCCAGACGATGATGTTGTCCTCAGGGTCGCGCTTGATCAGGTTCCGCCATCGCTCGCGGTTGCCGTTCCACAGTTCCTCGCGTTTCGCGGCACGGTGAATGCTGCGTTTGATCACGCGCCAGGTGACGAGCCAGCGCGGCATGTCAAGCCACACGATCGTGTCGGCGCTGCCCTGGGTCAGGTCCATCACGACGGAGTAATTGCCCGCCACGACCCAACGATCCGTGTCGAGCGCCGCTGCGACTTCGGCACGGAACTGCGGCGTCGGCGTCGGCGTCCAGTCGGGCTTGTGGAAGATCGCGTCGAGTTCGACGAGGCGGGCGTCGAGTTGTGCGGCGAGTTGTGCTGCGAGCGTCGACTTACCTGACCCGGACGCGCCGACGATCGTCACTCGTCGCACAGCGCGTCGACGATCATTGCGGTGATGGTGTGAACCGGCGGTCTCAAGAACGGTCCGGCAAGGTGCCCCATAGCTGCAGAGTCTGCCATTCAGGACGAAAGTCCCTTCAATCGTTAAGGCCTTAATGATTATGTTGGTCGCCATGGCCCCAAAGACGCAACTCGCACTCGAGATGGAACTTCCGCCGACAACCGACCAGCCGAACGTGTTTCCGCTGAGCTGGCACGCTGGCACCGCGAAGATGGAAGAGATCTGGTCGGCGAGCCAACGTGAGGTGTGGGATCCAGCCCAGCTGTCGTGGGACACCTTCGACCCCGAGTCGTACACGTGGGAAGAGCGCGAGGCAATCGCCTACTGGTGGACGCTGCTCTCGGTCTTCGATGCGTCGGCACCTCCGGTGTTTGCTGAAGCGTTTGTCAAGACGTACGAAGTGCATGAGGAAGACGCGGTGCGTCGGTGCTTCTTTTCCGTCACCCGTGACGAGCAGAACCACGAGCAAATGTGCGGCATGGCCATCACCAAGATGCTCGGCTGGCCCGACCCGCTCACCTACGAACCGAAGACCGACCTCGGCATGCGGGCCCAGCGCAATGTGAAGTGGCTGTACTTCAACGGCGGTCGCTACTGGGACGGTTTCAAGCAGGCGGTACCGAAGTACTCGCTCGCTGTGTTGTTCTCGTCGTTCCTGATGGGAGAGATCGCGGCAGCGACCATCTTCCACCAGATGGCCGAAGGTGCCCGCGAGCCAGTCTTCGAAGAAGCGTTCACGCATATCGGACGCGATGAGGGTCGTCACATGGCGATCTGCATGGCGCTCATGGAGCGTGACTACCCACATCTTGACGTCACCGACCGCGAGCTGATCACGAAGCAAATCCGAGCCGGTTACCTCTTCCTGTCGGCCGTGCTGTTCGAGCCGCCGGAAGCTTTTTGGGACCTGCCGTCTGACTTCATCGAGGTGCAGCGGAGTTGTGAGGCGGTCGCCCGCGATGCCGGGTTCCATATCCCCGAGTTCAACGAGAAGAAAGAGAACTGGCGCCAGGCAATCCTGAACCTGAAGGCAGTGCTCGACAAGTACGACATCCCCTTCCCGGCGATTCCTGAGCTGGAGATCAGCGGCCAGGAGGTCAACGACATCGATCTCGAAGACATCATCCCCGTCTTCTGATGAGTGCAGGGGAACAGGTCATCCGGCTCGCACCGTCGGGCAAGGATGTGCGCTGCGAGCCAGGTGACACGGTCTTGGGCGCGCTCGAACGGGGCGGCTACGCGCTGCCGAACAACTGTCGAGCCGGGGCCTGCGGTGAGTGCAAAACCAAGGTGGTCGGTGGCGACGTCGATCAGGGCATGGTGCTGGATATGGCGCTTTCGGCTGACGAGCGCGCCGATGGATATCGACTGATGTGCATGGCCAAGCCGACGACCGATGTGGTCGAGATCGAGTTCGGCACCGACGACGCCATGCCGAAGCTCTTTCCGCCACGCGACCGCGTGCTGTCGGTCGTGACCGAGAAGATCGTGCGGACACCCAAGATTGTCGAGCTGCGAATCCGGCCGATCGGTGACCCGATTCGGTACTGGCCGGGCCAGTACCTGATGGTGGGTGACGACAATGCCGGCGCCCCGCCGCGCCCATACTCAATCGCCAACGCGCCGCGGCCCGACGGCGAAGTGGTGCTGCTTGTGGCTCGGGTTCCTGACGGAGCAACGAGCAATTGGATTCACGATCAGCTCGCCGTGGGTGATCGCATCGCCGTCGCCGGCCCCTATGGCACCTTTATCGGCGATCCGGGCACTGACACGCCGGTGCTGTGCCTTGCAGCCGGATCCGGACTCGCCCCAATTCTGGCGCTCGCTGACGGTGCTCTTCGACGCGGTTTCAAACATCCGGTGACGCTGCTGTATTCGGCGCGGACGCACGACGACGTGTTCGACGAAGGCCTCATGGCGTGGTGGAGAGCGAAACACCGACGCTTCGAATTTCGAGTGACCTACACCGGTGAGGATCCTCCGGACGGGGCGAAGTTCACGGGCCGCATTCCCGACATGCTCAGCGACGCGTTCGCTGACCTGAGCGGGCACAGCATCTTCATTGCCGGCAGCCCTGACTTCGTTGATGCGTCGGCCGAAGCGGCACGCCTGCTCGGCGCGACCAGCGAGCAGATCTTTGTCGAGCGCTACCACCCGCAGTCCCCGGCCGTGACAGCGTCGCCCGAGCGTTTGGCTCGTTCATGACGCTGTTGTGCGACACCACGGCGCGCGTGGCTTAGGGTCGCAGTCATGCATGTACTGGTCGCAACGGACGGCACCTTGGACACCACTCTGGCTGCGACGATGGTCGCGCGCCTCGCCGGTGACACAGGACGAGTCACGGTCTTCACCGCCGTCGAGGTGCCGCGACAAATTCTGAGTGACCTGCGCAGTGCATCGTCGCCGGATGCTGATCCTGCAGATGCCGGTGTGGCCTACCGCCGAGAACAAGCTGGTGATGCCGCCGCTGGCCATTGGGTTGGCGACGATGCGTTCATTGCGCAATATGTCGACCGTGTCGTGGCGAGCCGCACAGCTGCACTTGTCGCTGAACTCAAAGCCGCTGGTGTTGACGTCATCGCCACTGGTGTTGAAGGCGAGAGCGCCGCGCGATCCGTGCTCGAAGCGGTGAGCGAGCACAAGCCGGACTTGTTGTGCGTCGGGACGCACGGCCTTGGACGTTTTGAAGGACTGCTCGGTTCATTGTCGACCAAGTTGGCGCGGCTTGCGCCCTGCCCGGTCCTGCTGCTGCGCTGAGTCGTCGGTCAGTTGATCCGACCGGCTGCCCGGGCCGCCTCTTCGGCTGCGTTCAGTTGGCCTTCCACGATCTTGATGCCATTGGCCCAAAAGTTTGGATCAGCGAGGTCGCAGCGGACGATCTTGCCGAGTTCTTCAGGGGACCGGCTCCCTCCAGCGCGAAGGAGGTCGAGGTATGCGGGAACGAACGCATCGCCCTCTTCGACATATCGGGCGTACACCGACAACGCGAGCAGCTGCCCGTACGCGTAGGCGTAGACGTAGCCAGGCGTCCCCATGAAGTGAGGAACGTAGCTCCACCAACTGCGGTACCCCTCGGTGACCTCGACCGAGTCGCCGAGCATGTCGTGTTGGCTCTGTGCCCAGAGCTCACCGAACTGCTCCACAGACAACTCGCCGTCGTTGCGCCGCGCCGTGTGGCACGAGTCTTCAAAGCGATTCATTGCCACCTGTCGGAAGACGGTGGCAATGGAATCTTCGAGCGTGCTGGCGAGGAGCGCGAAGCGTTCCGTCGGGTCGTCAAGGGTTGCAAGCAATCGACTGCTGGTGACGGTCTCGCCAAAGACTGATGCAGTTTCGGCAACAGTGAGCGGCGTCGACTGGTGGAAGATGCCTTGCTCGCGGGCGAGCTGAAAATGCGCTCCATGTCCGAGTTCGTGGGCGAGTGTTGCAACGTCGCGTGACGTGCCGGTCCAATTGAGGAACACGTACGGGTGGTGCGATGGGGTGACAGGCGCAGCGAACGCACCGCCGCGCTTTCCGGGTCGGACCGGGGCGTCGATCCACGGCTCGTCAAGGAAGCGCCCGACGACGTCGGCGAGTTCGGGCGAGAACGAGTTGTAGGCGTCGCGAACGATGCTCACGCCTTCATCCCAACCAAACTCTTGCTCGGTGTCGGCCACCGACGCCATGCGGTCGTAGTCGGCGAGCTTGTCGATTCCCAGGACTTGTGCTTTGAGCCGATACCAGCGCTGAGGGAGCGAGTAGTTGCTCACCACTGCCTCAATCAGGGCGTTGACCGATTCGTCGGAGGCCTCGTTGGCGAGGTTGCGGGATGAAATCCAGGTGTTGTAGCCGCGCTGGCGATCGCTGATCGACTTGTCGAGCAGCAGTGTGTTGAACACGTAGGCCCGT
>Ga0066605_10000009_pt1 | contig 96057 bp, 90 predicted proteins | sample SaaInlLV_DNA_10m_FD_60385 | JGI IMG/M metagenome (GOLD analysis project Ga0066605, IMG submission 60385) | Marine microbial communities from expanding oxygen minimum zones in the Saanich Inlet - SI075_LV_DNA_10m | ecosystem: Environmental > Aquatic > Marine > Unclassified | place: British... | reverse complement strand
TCTTTCCATCCCGAACAGAGAAGTTAAGCCCATTAGCGCCGATGGTACTACACTAGTGGAAGAGTAGGTCACCGCCTTTTTTAAAAATCCCTCACAGAAATGTGAGGGATTTTTTTGTTTAATGGAATCTAGGAAGCTTACAACTGGATCGTTGTATTTAACTTGCGAAAGATTTGTAAGGAAGCTTAATATTTCACTTCTTATAATTGGTATTTATTAGCGTTATAGTGCTAACTATGTTTTTTTTTCTTAATTTGACACAGCCTTTAACCAAATCTAAGAGACTATGATCTTTTCATTAACTGAACAAATTCCCATCAAAAGTTTCAAAGAGTTAGGTTTATCTAGATTTTATAAATGAAAAAGTCTGTTGTAAAAACCAGAAAATCTGTTTATTGCCTAAATTGTGATACCACTTTTGAAGGTAATTATTGTCCAAATTGCGGGCAGCAACTCAAAGAGTTTCAAAAGCCGTTTAAGTTTTTATTGGTAGATTTGGCTGGAAATATCTTTTCCTTTGACACACGCCTTTTACGCTCCTTAAAGAATCTCATCATTAAGCCTGGAAATTATGCCCTAGAATATATTAATGGCCGTCGCATGCGCTATGTGCCACCTCTGCGTTTGTATGTGTTTATTAGTTTTTCATTTTTCTTGTTGTTCTCAATTTTTATTAATAGAAATATAACCATTAGTGAAGAAACAAAGTCTTCTATTAGTTCTGAAATAGAAAGCGGATTGAAGGAGGGTACTATTTCAGTTGATAAGGAAATTTTAAAGATACAAGGGGATAATAATTCATTTCAAAGAGTAGAAATTGTCAATATTGTAAAGGCAGTAATTAATGATCCGAGTCGGTACATGAACAGTTTTCTGACATTCGTGTCTTGAACTTTATTTTTACTGATGCCATTGTATGCTTTTATTTTGTGGTTATTTTTCAGAAAGAGTCAACCTTATTATTACTGCCATCTTATTTTTGCGGTGAACCAACATGCATTCATATTCTTGTTAGGTGCATTCGTTCTTGGAATCAATCTTTTGTTTCCAAATCGACTCTCTCAACCCGAAAACTATATGCTATGGTTGATTCCTGTTTATATATTTATTGGTAAAAAACAATTGTACAAAAAAGGATGGATTAGCACTTTTTTTAGAATATTGGCAGCCTTCATTTTATATTCAATGTTTTTCTTTTTGGCTATTGTAGTGTTGTTTGTATTGTGGTTTAAATTGAAGTTTTTATATAATCATCATTAGTTTTATATTTTCTACTTCAATTTTCTTAGCACATCTGAATTGAGTTGAGTTTTGAAAAAAAACTATTAAATTATTAGGACTTTGAGTCTTAAGACCAAGATGTTACTGGTTTACATTTTTGTTTTAGTTCTTCTCTTATTTTACGTTTCCATTCAGTCTTTATAATACTTAAAACAATGCTGTCTCTTCTCGTGCCATCGGATTTAGGGCCGTTGCTTCTTAAGACTCCCTCTGTAGTACAGCCTATATTTTTCATTGCAGTGATACTTCTTTTATTCTCATTATCTGCTCTGAATTCAACTCTTTCAGCTTCCAGAATTTTAAACGCAAATTCTAATAAAAGAAATTTACAATGTCTGTTCAGTCCAGTTCTTTGAAATTGTTTTCCGTACCAAGTATATCCAATTTGTATGTTTGAATTTTGGAGTTGAATATCATAAAATCGGGTGCTGCCTGCGTAGCATTTGTTTACTTTATCATAGATAATGAATGGGTATGCTGTTTTGTTTTTTTTTCCTTTTAAAGCGTGGTTTAAATAGTTTTTTAAGTTTAGTTTAGTGTCCGCCTTTACTAAAGAGTACCTCCACAATTCAGGTTCATTTAACGAAAATTTCAGCAAATCATCATAATGACTTGCTTCTAGTGGTTCTAAAATTATAAAATCATTTTCAAGGAAATAAGAGTTGTCAAAATTGAATTTCATAAGTAGGTTATTTAATTTGGAATATTTGACTAAACCATGGGTTTTAAATTAAATCATATTTAGGTTGTTTCAGTCTGCATCATATCAATATTTCATATTTTTTTAATTCTTCTATTTAATTTCTCTTGGGTTAGATTAGTTTTAATATGAAGGGGAGGTATGTTATTAAAAATATTATAACGAATGTGATTGCGGCAAAACTAACCGCCCCTGCCGAAATATCTTTTATAAACCCAATTTTTGGATGCTGTTCTTTATGTATAAAATCCGCTAATTTTTCAACGGCAGTGTTCATTCCTTCAACACCCATAACCAAACCCATTGCTAACGATTGATTGATCCAATCTTGCTTGGAAATTCCTGCGTAAAACCCAAGTAAGATTACCAATAAAAAAATAAAGGTTTGAGCCATGATACTATGCTCAGTTTTTAATAAAAAAAACATTCCTCTAAAAGCATATTTGAAACTTTTAAGCCTTCCTTTTATAAATAAGATCATTTTTGTTTAGATTTCTTTTTGAATGATTATTGGGTGTTCTTAACAAAATTAGTGATTTCTAACTAAAACTGTTTGAGAAATATAAAATTTTATAATGTAGCTAATTAGATTTACTAATTACTCTTTTTTAATCTGTTGGATAAGAATAAACACAAAAGGTTATAAGATAGGAGTCATAGGTATAATTTTATATGGAATAAATATGGCTGTTGTTTGGTTTAATTTGAACAATCATTCAATACTTTTTCTTAAATTTTCAGTCTTACTCTCCGAATCTCTTGTTTAGGATCCAAAACGGCTTTTTTTCTGTATTTTCTGTTTCTATCAAAGAACAAAATATAAAATAGCTCCAAAAAGATTCAATAATAAAACTACTATAAGCCAATTGAATTTGTTAATTCTTTGAAAATCAATTCTTAAAATATCAATAAGTGCTAAAACAGTTGGTAAAATTCCAAGAGCTATCACGATTATGAGTAAAGTTAATTCAAAAGTTTCCATTATTGTTTCTTTTTAGCTACGATGATATTTAAAACACACTCTGAGAATAGAAAACATTCCCGTACGGTCTACTGTATAAATACAGTACTATAAAATCTTACTAAAAAGTTGAATTGGTTTTTTTGAAGAATCAGATTTGAGGTCTAAGTTCTTTATAAAGATAGAAAAAAATTATTTCTCTCCAAAGAGGCTGTCCATAATCCTGCGGATGCCTTTAAAACCAAAGTAAATTGCGGCTCCACAAATGACAACACCTGAAATCACCAAAGGGATGTAAAGCGGTTTATCGGGATTGGAAAATCCAGCATGTAATATCAAAGGTCCTAAAAAGGCTAAAAACAGAGTAAACCCCATTGTTTTAAGTCCATCCACTAAAAGGTTTTTATTTGTTCTAGGCGTTTCCATCGGAATAATTTTTAAGTGCGTTACGTACGTTTTTATGAGTCTCTAACAGGGTTTGTGCTTCGGTTTCAGAAAGATTCAACTGATCCATCAGCATCTTGACCCCACGGGCTACCAATTTGTCATTGTTCAGTTGCATGTCCACCATTTTGTTTCCTTTGACTCTACCTAGCTGAATCATCGTAGTGGTGGTAATCATATTCAGCACCAGTTTTTGAGCGGTGCCGGCTTTCATTCTCGAGCTGCCCGTCAATACTTCGGGACCTACAACCACTTCAATCGGGTGATCCGATATTTGGGCTAGGGGACTGCCTTGGTTGCACGTAATACATCCCGTTCTAATATTGGCTTGCTGACAGGCATTGAGCGCCTCAATCACGTAGGGCGTTGTGCCAGAAGCTGCAATACCAACTACCACATCGTTAGTAGATATATTGTATGCTTGTAAATCTTTCCAACCTTGTTGGGTATCGTCTTCGGCAAATTCAACCGCTTTACGGATGGCACTATCGCCACCAGCAATCAATCCAATTACCATTTCGTGTGGAACTCCAAAAGTAGGAGGGCATTCAGACGCATCCAAAATTCCGAGTCGGCCACTGGTGCCGGCCCCAATATAAAACAATCGTCCACCATTTTTAAGGCTTCTGACCGTCTGTTCAACTAAAGCTTCAATTTGAGGTAATACGCTCGCCACAGCCTCTGGAACACTTTGGTCTTCCTGGTTTATTATGTTTAAAACATCGCCAATAGACTTATTTTCAAGATGGTTATAATGTGAATCTTGTTCGGTAGTTTTTGTGAAAGCCATACACAAAAATATAATTTTTGAAAGACTTTTCTGCTATTCTAAAACTAAACTCTTAGAATAGGTCTCAGAAAGTCTAAAGTATCCCATGGGATAATGCTCAGGATTGGTCAAGTTGTAAAGATTTCCACGCACCGTGCTTGGAGTCGTGCTAAATGGATTTCCACCCTCTTCGGTTTGATCGATCAAAATGGTCATAAAATTAAAATGACGCTCGTCAATTCCCATGATTGTAATAACCACTTCATCCCCAGCTTCTAAATCGTCATAAAAATATGAAAAGGTAAATAAATTCCCTTGATAGAATTCGTCCTTAGTAGCTAAATACAACTGATAGCCAAAATCAAATAAATAAAAATCGTCGCGCTCGGCACTGTCAGTATAGGATATTAAAACTTCTTTTTCATCGCCTGTAAAGAGGGTATTGTCGCCTTGTTCTAAGTTGTCAATAGGTACGGCATGCATTAGTTGTTCCACAGAGGATTCGTAAGTTTCATTGTCATATATGATATTCAGTTTATAATTGGTATCAAAAGCTGGGGTAAAGTCCAAACTGTAAGTTTCTAGTGCAGTATCGTACACAAAATCATATGTTTGATTATTTGTGAGGTCCATGAGTTGTACGCTGGCATCGGATACCACTGGATTTTCTTCTTGATAAAATTCGCCCGACAGACTTAATTCCACCACTTGAGTTATAGTTTCATTCGTTGACATTAGTAATGATGCATCAATGGACAATCGAGGTGTTTCGGTTGGTAAATCGAGTTGAACCACTTCCTCGCAAGAAGTATTTAGAAATCCAAATCCAATTAGTATAAATAAATTTTTCATAAGATTCATAGCTCTAAAATTTAAAGTTATAAGAAATGGCTCCTACAGCGCCAAACAGTGATAATTTAACAGCTTCATTTTGACTGGTTATTTCATTCTCTCTAAAATTCAATGATTGTGTATTTTTACGATTATACAGGTTATAAATACTAAAAACCCATTCGCTTTGCCACCCTTTTTGTTTGTTTGGTTTAGGCGTGTAAGTCCCAGATATATCAAAACGATGGTAGGCATCTAAACGACTTGAATTTCGAGCTTCAAATGTTGGAACAACCAAGCCATTGTAATTGTATTGTCCGTTAGGATAGGTGGTTGGTTGTCCGGTTTGAAATATAAAATTAGCACTCAATTTCCATTTATCAGTCAAATCATAGGTCGATGTGATAGAAATGTCGTGTGTTTTATCATATGGAGTGTTGTACCATTGTCCGTTATTGATCCCTGGCTCAGTTTCGTTTCGACCCTTGGTCTGTTGCTCAGATTTTGAAAGCGTATAAGCAAACCACCCCTTAAAACGGCCTTTGTTTTTTCGGAACAGAAGTTCCAATCCATAGGCTCTGGAACGTCCGTTAAGCAATACTTGTTCAATAGCATTGTTGGCGATAAGATTAGCACCGTCTATATAATCGATCCGGTTTTTGATGGTCTTGTAAAAACTTTCGATTTCCAAGTTGTAGTTGTCAAAATCTCTAAAGTATCCTATGGCTATTTGATCGAGAATTTGAGGTTGAATATATTTCCCACTTGGTGTCCAAACATCCAATGGTGCAGGAGAACTGGTATTGGATAATAAATGTAAATACTGTGTCATTCGGTTGTAACTTGTTTTTAGAGCGCTGTCTTCATTTAATTGATAAGAGAGTGCAAATCTTGGTTCGAAATTCAAAAAAGATTTTTCAATGTTTCCTTGACTCTTGCTTTCAGTTCCAATAGGATCTATTTTTTCGTAGAGTTGTAAGTCACTATTATACCCAACAGCGATGTCATTCTCATACACATTAAGTTGGTCTTGTCCCAAGCGTAAAAATGAACTTAGTCGCAAACCGTAGCTAAGAGCCATACGCTCTGTGAGTTGCTGATTTATATCGATATAAATAGCATTTTCAAAAGCAAATTTATTGGTGAGTGCCTCTCTATTAATTCCAGAGTCTGGACCATTCGGGCTGATAATCCCAGGGTTGAATGCATAGTAAGTACTGTGAAGTCCATACTCCAGTTTGTAGCGGTCGTTGATGTATTGTTTAAAATCGTATTTAATATTCATATTCTGGATTCCCGAGTTCCATTCGAAGCCCACAAAATTCAAATTCAAGCCATAGTAATAATCTGAATAAATGAGTGATAAATTCGAGAACAATTGGTCTGAAAACAAATGATTCCATCTGAAATTAACAACGGTATTTCCATAAGTATTTTCAAAGCTATCGGAGACATTAAACACATCTCTTCCAAAATAACCCGATAAATAAATGCTATTTGTTTCGTTCAATTTATAACTTAATTTGGTGTTTAAATCGTAGAAATAAGCAATATTATCTACATCAAATAAGGGTAAAAATAAATGTGCATAAGTAGCACGTCCGCCCAATAGAAATGAGCCCGTTCCTTTTTTTAGAGGACCTTCAAGCAACAATCGACTGGCAACAATTCCAACACCTCCATTGGCTTGAAATTTATTTTTGTTTCCCTCTTTCTGATAAATATCTAAGACTGAAGCAACGCGTCCTCCGTACTTGGCAGGAATCCCGCCTTTATACAGTTTTAAACTTTTAATGGCATCTGGATTAAACACCGAAAACAAACCAAATAAATGAGAAGAATTAAAAATAGTAGCCTCATCCAACAGAATCAAATTTTGATCTGCAGCACCCCCGCGAACATTGAAACCCGCAGCCCCTTCACCTCCGCTTGACACACCAGGTAAAAGTGTGATAGCTTTTATGACATCCGCTTCGCCAAATACTACCGGAATTTGCTTAATAGTTGAAGCAGTTAATGAGTTCACACTCATTTGAGGGGTTTTGATGTCAATAGTTTCAATATCGGTTTCAATCAAGATTTCGTCCAAAGTTTCTGGAGATTCTGTCAGGGTGAAATTCTGTGTAATATTTCGATCAAGTGTGACGGTTTCTTTTAAGGTTGAGTAGCCAATTGTACTGATAGTGATTTCGTAGGTTCCCTCGCTAAGTGTGATGGAGTAGAAACCATATTCATTTGAAATAGTTCCTGTTTTGAGTTCTAAAATAAGGACATTCGCACCTATCAAGGATTCCCGTCCTTCGGCCTCAAAAATAGAACCACTAAGTGTGTATTTTTCTTGTGAATACCCTAACAAACTAAATCCTATAAAAAAGAGAAAAAAGAGCCGTTTCATTGGTTAAAATTTTAGGAAACAAATTTAAAATAAAAAGCACCTCAAGGAGGTGCTTTTAACAAAACATTCTGATAGAATTTTACAATCCTATGATTTTATTTAGTGTCGCGCTAGGGCGCATTGCGTTGTTTGTTTTCTCAGGATTTGGAAGGTAATAGCCATCCGTTTCAACCGTATTTCCTTGAATACTTATCAACTCATTTACAATCGTTTCTTCATTTTCTGTAAGGGACGAAGCAATGGTCATAAATTCTGATTTCAATTCGGTGTCCTTGGACTGAGCGGCTAAGGCTTGTGCCCAATAGAGAGTGAGATAATAATGACTCCCTCTGTTATCAAGTTCGTTCACACGCCTCGAAGGTGATTTTTTTTCATCTAAAAACTTTTCTGTTGCAATATCTAAGGCTTCCGCCAGAACAGATGCTTTTGGATTTGAGTTGACGAGTCCAAAATGTTCTAAAGACACCGCTAAAGCTAAAAATTCACCTAATGAATCCCAGCGTAAATGGTTCTCACGTGTAAATTGTTCGACGTGTTTTGGAGCGGATCCTCCGGCTCCTGTTTCAAACAAACCACCTCCATTCATTAAGGGTACAATGGACAGCATTTTAGCACTTGTTCCAACTTCAAGAATTGGAAATAAATCCGTCAAATAATCTCTCAAGACATTTCCAGAAACTGAAATCGTATCCTGTCCTTGCTTCAACCTTGAAAGTGTATAGTGGGTGGCTTCAATAGGAGCTAAAATTTGAATGTCCAATCCGTCTGTATCGTGGTCTTTTAGATAAGTATTTACTTTTTTAATAAGTTCGTTATCATGTGAGCGTTGAGCATCTAACCAGAATATAGCGGGTATCTGAGAAGCTTTGGCACGTGTGACTGCTAATTTTACCCAGTCTTGAACAGGTGCATCTTTTACCTGACACATACGCCAGATATCTCCTTTTTCAACGGGATGCGAAATTAAAATCGTTCCATCAGAATCAATGACATCAACACGGCCATCAGATTGAATTTCAAAGGTTTTATCATGCGAACCATATTCTTCAGCTTTTTGAGCCATAAGTCCTACATTAGGAACAGTTCCCATTGTAGTGGGATCAAAAGCACCATGCTCTTTACAAAAGTCGATGGTAGCTGTATAAATTCCAGCATAACTGCTGTCTGGAATCACTGCCTTCGTATCTTGAGCGTTGCCTTTTGCATTCCACATTTGTCCAGAAGTTCGAATCATAGCCGGCATAGAAGCATCAATGATTATATCGCTAGGAACGTGTAAATTGGTTATACCTTTCTCCGAATTGACCATAGCTAAATCGGGTCCGTTGGTGATCGCATTTGCGAAATCAGCTTCAATTTCTTCACGTTTTTTTGGTGACAGTTTAGAAACTTTTTCTAAAATATTTCCATATCCATTATTGGCATCAACACCAATTTCATCAAAAGTTGCTTGGTGTTTTTTAAATACATCAGCAAAAAACAAACGTACGGCATGCCCAAAAATAATAGGGTCACTAACCTTCATCATGGTGGCTTTCATGTGTAGTGAAAACAAAACGCCTTTGGCTTTAGCATCTTCAATTTCTGCTGTTAAAAATGTTTTTAGTGATTGAACACTCATCACGGTTGCATCAATAATCTCGCCGTCTAAAAGCGCGATATTTGATTTTAATGTGTTGGATAGGTTGTCAGTATCGGTATGTACAATGCTCACTTTCGTAGCATTGGAAATTGTGATTGATTTTTCGTTATGAGCAAAATCTCCTTCTGTCATGCTAGCAACATGAGTTTTTGATTCCGCCGACCAAGGCCCCATACTATGAGGGTTTTTCTTGGCGTAGTTTTTTACAGCTTTAGGTGCACGTCGGTCCGAGTTTCCTTCTCTTAATACAGGGTTTACTGCACTTCCTTTGATCTTGTCGTAACGCGACTTGATAGATTTTTCCTCTTCATTTTTTGGAGTATCGGGATAGTTTGGAATCTCAAATCCTTTGGATTGCAATTCGCTAATCGCTGCTTTTAGTTGAGGGATAGACGCACTGATATTTGGAAGCTTTATAATGTTAGCTTCAGGTTTGATGACTAACTTACCAAGTTCGGCTAGGGAATCTTCCACCTGTTGGTCATCGGTTAGAAACTCTGTAAAAGTGGAAAGAATTCTTGCTGCTAACGAAATATCTTTTGTTTGGATTTCAATACCTGAACTTGTAATAAATGATTTAACAATTGGTAAAAACGAGCGTGTTGCTAGGGCAGGTGCTTCGTCGGTTATAGTATAAATGATGTTAGCCATAATGGGCGAATAATGTTTAGTTTATCTTCTGTAAAAATACGTCTTGCCTTTCACGATTTAAGGCGTGCAAATATATGAAATTGCAATGATTTTATAAGTCAATTTAATTCGAAAAATCATCTCTAAGTCTTATAAAATTAGTTTTAAATTGTGCGAGTCATTTTGGAAAAAGAATAAAACAAAAAAAAAGCTCTAAATTAATAGAGCTTTTTGGAAAGTTTAAAATAAAAATCAGACTAACGTCTTCTTTCTTTAATTCTTGCTTTTTTACCAGTAAGTTCTCTAAAGTAAAAGATACGAGCTCTTCTTACTTTACCACGTTTGTTAACTTCAATTTTCTGTAAGGCTGGTAAGTTTACAGGGAAAATACGCTCAACACCAATAGTGCCAGACATTTTTCTGATTGTAAAAGTTTCAGAACTTCCTGAGCCTCTTCTTTGAAGAACAACGCCTCGGTAGAACTGAGTACGTACTTTTTCACCTTCTCTAATTTCATAATAAACAGTGATGGTATCACCAGCTGCAAATTCTGGAAAGTCTTTTTTTGTTACAAATTCGTCTTGTACAAATTTAATTAAGGATTCCATGTTGATGGTTTTTATAAATTTATTCGAAACAACATTCACGATGATCGCCAGAGGTTAACTCGAAATTGGCTGCAAATATAAGTAAAAAGTGAAACCTAGTAACTTTATTATAGAAAAATTTTTACGAACTCAAGATGTTTTAATCCTCTAACAAATCGGGACGCCTTCTTTTGGTACGTTCTAAGGCTTGCTCTTCACGCCATTTTTCTATTTTCGGAAAATTTCCATTCACTAAAAGCTCAGGAACTTTCCATCCTTTGTAATCTCTTGGTTTGGTATAAATAGGAGGCGCTAATAACCCATCCTGAAACGAATCGGTCAATGCCGAAGTTTCATTTCCTAATACGCCCGGAATGAGACGAATGATGGAATCACAAAGCACGGCTGCTCCCAACTCTCCACCCGAAAGTACATAGTCGCCAATAGAAATTTCTTTGGTTATAAAATGGTCACGTACACGTTGATCTACACCCTTATAATGGCCACAAAGTATAATGATATTCCCTTTCATAGACAGTTGATTGGCAATACCTTGATTGAGTGTTTCTCCATCGGGAGTCATATAAATGACCTCGTCATAATCACGTTCTGATTTTAATTGAGATATACATTTGTCAATAGGCTCTATCATCATAACCATTCCCGCACCACCTCCAAATTGAGTGTCGTCAATGGATTTGTAATTATCGGAGCTGTAGTCCCGTAGATTATGAAAATGCACACTAACCAAGCCAGCATCTATAGCACGCTTTAAAATAGAGGCCTCAAAAGGGCTTTTCAATAATTCGGGTAAAACGGTGATGATGTCTATACGCATCTGCTAAATTTAAAGCACAAAGATAACGAATTGAAAATTCTAATAGTAAGTGAATCGTCTTACTTTAGCAATGTATTTAGCCAAGCGTACAACCTGATGGCTGTATCCAAACTCATTATCATACCATATATATAGAATTATATTTTTTCCATTTGGACTCACAATGGTTGCTTTACTATCATAAATAGCAGGTGCGTTACTCCCTACAATATCGCTAGACACGAGTTCATCGTTGAATTCATATTTGATTTGCTCCACTAAAGCACCACTTAGTGCCGCGGTCTTAATAAGCGAGTTGATTTTATTTAATGTTGTTTTCTTTTTTACTTCAAGATTCAGAATGGCCAAACTTCCATTTGGAACTGGTACCCGAATCGCATTAGATGTAAGTTTGTTTTCTAAAGAGGGCAGTGCTTTGCTGACGGCTTTTCCGGCGCCAGTTTCTGTAATGACCATGTTGAGTGCTGCGGCACGTCCTCTTCGGTACTTCGAGTGCATATTGTCCACCAAATTTTGATCGTTTGTGTAGGCATGTATCGTTTCGAGGTGGCCATGGACTACTCCTAAAGAGTCTTCAACAACTTTTAAAATAGGGGTGATGGCATTGGTTGTACAGGAAGCAGCAGAAAAAACATCTACACTTTCTGGAGTGTATTCCAAATGATTTACCCCATGAACAATATTTGGAATGCCTTTCCCTGGTGCGGTTAATAATACTTTTTCAGTTCCCTTTGCAATTAAATGTCTTTCAAGGGCTACTTGGTCTCTAAAGGCCCCTGTGTTGTCAATAATTAATGCTTCGTTTATCCCATAGGAGGTGTAGTCTATTTCTTCCGGTTTTGAAGCCGATATGATGTAAACGGTCGTGCCGTTAATAATTAACGCTTTTAATTTTGTATCTACTCGAACAGTTCCATGAAAATCTCCGTGAACTGAGTCGCTGCGTAGCAATGCAGCTCTTTTTTCTAAAATATCAGGGCTTAGTTTATCACGAGTCACAATGGCGCGAAGTCGTAATTGGCTTCCGCTTCCAGATTTCCCCATCAGTTCACGGGCTACCAAGCGTCCAATACGTCCAAATCCATAAAGCACCACATCTTTGGGTTCAAGTTTTGGTTGATGTTTGGCCGCTTTTAATTTTTTAGTAAGAAAAGCGGAGCTGCTATGGCTTGAAGCTTCTTCTTTGTGATATTCAAAGGTTAATTTTCCAATGTCTAATTTTGAGGCTGGAAGTTTGAGTAGTTTAATAGCTTGTGCCATTTCTACAGAATCAAAAATGGAGATGGGTTTATTGACAAATTCGCCTGCATATTCATGGAGTTTAAGAATCTCGCTGACATTTCGATCCATTAATTGATTTCTAAACAAGACCAGTTCAATAGCACTGTCGTACCATAAGTCACTAATAATTTTAATAAGTTCAACCGCTGCTTTTCTGCGGTCTGATTGGAATGCAATTTCGGAATCGTAGGTGGGTTTTGAAGCCATTTAATTTGAGTTATAATAGTTTTTGCAAAAATAGAAGATTTCAAACGTTTTCGTAACTTTTTTGAATAAAAAAAATCCACCATTCAAAAATTGAATAATGGACTTTAAGATTCAGATAAAGAACGCTTTACCTATATCGGTAGATAACTTTTTCGCCATTTTTTTTGATAAGAGCGATTCGGAGTACTTTATTGGAGTATTTTTCCAATGCTCTCTGAGCATCTCTGATGGAATTAATTTTTACATCGTTGATTTCGGTTACAAAACTTCCTTCAAAAATGCCATCAGATTCCCAATCTTTACGGTGAGTTTCGGAGAGTTCTGAAACTTTTAAACCATAGTCTATGTCAAGGGTGTTTAGCGCATCTTTTGAGGGTTCTTCTAGGGTTCCAAGGACAGGAATCTCTATCGTGGTGAGTTTTTCTAATGTGACTACTAAGGTTTTTGGAACGTCATCTCTAAGAATTTCAACCTCAACTTTATCTTCTGGACTTTTGGTGTTTAAAAACCCTTTTAAATCTGAAAATTTTGAAATCTTAATCCCATCGATGCTTCGAATGATATCGCCTTTTTGGATGCCTGCGCTATCGGCACCCGTTCCTTTTTGTATATCCGTCACATAAAACCCTTCAGTTTGGTCGACCCCAAAATCTTTAGCATTTTTGCTATTAAGTTCTCCTCCAATCACTCCTAAGATGCCGTTTTGAACATTTCCAAACTCCATAATATCTTCCACAACTTTGCGAGCAATATTACTTGGAACTGCAAACGAATAGCCAATATAAGAACCTGTTTGTGATGAGATAGCGGTATTAATGCCGATTAATTCGCCATTAATATTTACCAAAGCACCGCCTGAGTTTCCAGGATTCACCGCAGCATCTGTTTGTATAAACGATTGGTTGTTTCTCCCCGATAGGTCACGGGATTTTGCACTTATAATTCCAGCTGTTACAGTAGAGGTGAGATTGAAAGGGTTTCCAACCGCTAAGACCCATTCTCCAATTTGGGCGGTATTACTATCCCCAAAAGTGGTGTAATCTAAAGTTTTATTGGTCTCAATTTTTAGTAAAGCAATATCTGTATTTGGATCGGTTCCTATGAGTTCAGCTTCAAAGTTTTTATTGTCATTGGTGGTGATCTCAATCGATTGTGCCCCTTCGATGACATGATTATTTGTAATGATGTAGCCGTCTGGTGAGATGATTACCCCAGAGCCAGTGCCAATTTGTTCTCTCTCCTGAGACCTTCCAAAAAATAAATCTTCAAAACTGGTATATCCTTTACTAAGCGTGGTGTTTTTTACATGAACAACAGAATGCACGGTTTTATTCGCCGCAGTTGTAAAATCGACATTGGTGCCACCAGCTAAATGTGGCTTAAAATTTACAGGAAATAGAGTCGATTGAGGTTCATTTTCAATAGTTTTTGGAATCCCTGGAGCTTCAAAAAAATAGTTGTAAGCTCCGAGGGTCAGTGCTCCACCCAAAGCCGAAACACATACAAGTGTGAGAAATTTTTTCATAGTGTTCTGTTTTACATTATTTATTCTAACATTAAAATTAGTTTTTTATTGAATTCACAATTCAATTTTAACGATGATTTAACAGCTCTATTTACAGTTTAATATTCTTATATTTGTTTTATATATGACGCAATTATTTTATAAATACCAAGGAACAGGGAACGATTTTGTGATGATTGACAATCGCAAGGGTGTGTTTGATAAACAAAATATTGACTTGATAGCCCATTTATGTAATCGCCGTACAGGAGTTGGAGCTGATGGTTTGATTTTGTTAGAATCCGAACAAGGGTATGATTTTAGAATGGTATATTTTAATGCAGATGGCAACGAAAGCACGATGTGTGGCAATGGGGGGCGATGTATAGTTGCCTTCGCAAAATTTTTAGGAATTATAGATAAAAACACTGAGTTTATAGCCATTGACGGTCCTCACTTAGCACGGATTGATAAGGCCTATGTAGAATTGAAAATGCAAGATGTTTCCACAGTTAATTCAAATATAAACTACCATATTCTTGATACAGGCTCTCCACATTATGTGGCACTTCAATCCAATTTACAAGCGATTGATATGAATGCAGAGGGATCCAAAATCAGACACAGTACACCTTTTGATGCCAGTGGAATTAATGTGAATTTTGCTGAAAAAATAAATGAAGATACTTTTGCGATTCGAACTTACGAACGTGGGGTAGAAGGTGAGACTTTATCATGTGGTACAGGGGCAACAGCGGTTGCAATTGCGATGTATCATTCCAATAAAACAGCTTCAAAAACAATAAACCTAAAAACACAGGGAGGAAATTTGCAAGTTCGATTTGAGCCGCTTGAATCTTCGTATTCAGATGTGTGGTTGTGTGGGCCCACAAAGCGAGTCTTTAAAGGTGATTTAGAATGGTAGATTTAAAAGGAAACAACATCAACCTAAGGGGATTAGTACTTGAAGATTTAGCTTTTCTATATACAATAGAGAATGACGAGTCCTTGTGGGAGTTAAGTCAAATTCAAACTCCATTTTCTAAGGATGTATTAAAAAAATATTTAGAAACTGCTCAAAGTGATATTAAAAAACAGAAGCAATTGCGGTTGGTGATCACGTCTAAATCTAACCAACCTCTAGGATTTATTGATCTTTTTGATTTTGATTTTCACAATAAACATGCCGGGGTTAGTATCGTTATCACAGAAATGAATCGAGGGAAAGGATACGGAAAAGAAGCCTTGACCTTGTTAATGGATTATAGTTTTAATACATTAGAACTTCATCAATTGTACAGTAATGTATTAGAAGATAATAGTGTCAGCATTCGCTTATTTGAATCGGCAGGTTTTGAAAAAGTAGGGCTAAAGAAAAAATGGCGCTTCTATAAAGGACGCTATAAAAATGAATATTTATTTCAATTTATAAATCATGTATTTTAAAAAAATATCGATTGCCATTGTATTGATTGGATTGATTGGAGCGGGATTATTTTCTTATTATATCTACTCTGTGATGCTTGTGCCCAATACCAATTTCAATTCCAAAGAAGCCTATATCTTTGTGAGAACTGATGCAACTTTCGCTGAGGTGTCTGCCGATTTAGAACCCCTTCTGAAAAATATTGAAACCTTTGAAACACTAGCAAAGCAAAAAAAGTATGTCAACAATATCAAAGCGGGTCGTTTTTTGATAACCAAAGGAATGACTAATAATGATATTATCAACTCTATTCGCAGTCGGAATATACCCCTAAAAATAGCGTTCAATAACCAACATTCTTTAGCAGATCTAGCTTCCAGAATATCAGGTCAAATTGAGGCAGATAGCATTTCCTTGATGACTGCTTTTACAGATAAAGAATTTTTAGAAACTCATAATTTTACAGAACTAAATGCTCTAGGAATGTATTTGCCAAATAGTTACGAGTTTTTTTGGAACACATCTGCAAAGACCTTTAGAAAACGTATGTTGAAAGAGTACAAACGTTTTTGGGATGCCAGCCGTTTAGAAAAAGCAAAATCCATTGGTTTGAAGCCTCATGAGGTGATGTCATTGGCAGCGATCGTTCATGAAGAATCTAAGCAAGCCTCTGAACAGCCACGAATCGCGGGAGTATATATCAACCGCTTAAATAATAAGTGGCCATTGCAAGCAGATCCAACTCTTAAATATGCGGCCTATCAATTGCCAAAGTATAAAAACACCATTATTAAACGTGTATTGAATGTGCATAAATCTATTAATTCCCCATTCAATACCTACAAATTTAAAGGGTTGCCCCCTGGAATGATTGCCATGCCAGACCTGACAGCGATTGAAGCCGTCTTAAATCATGAAAAACATTCCTATTTTTATTTTGCTGCAGATGCTCAAAATCCGGGCTTTCACCTATTTGCTAAAACGTTAAGAGGGCATAATCAAAATGCTAAAAAATACCAGTTATATTTGGACCGTCGTGGGGTGCGAAAGTAATGTGTTTTTATGCTGTTTTTAGTTTTATCCCAGAATTATGAAAAAAACTAATATCTACAAAACGTACTTATTTTATTTTTTAGTTCCCCTGCTTATGGGTGCTTTTTTACTGATTTCATTTTTAATTCAACCAAAAATTAATTATGATGATTATGAGGTCACTTCTGAGCTCATTGATTATACTGTATGTCAGAAAGTTCCTCCCTTAAAAGCGATTGATAAGAGTCAAAATATTTTGTATTTAGGGAACTCGTATATTTCTTTTAAAGAAGCGGTTGCCTTTAAAGAATCTCAAGGAAATTATTCAGCCGTGAACACACTAGGTTATCTAGGAAAATATCAGTTTGGTGTGACAACATTGGACTTGTTAGGTATAAATAAACCAAATTTATTCTTAAAAACTCCGGCACTCCAAGAGAAAGCTTTTTTAGCTAATGTGAAACGGAACAAATGGGTTTTGCGCCGCGATATCAAACGGTTTGTTGGAAAAAAAATTGAAGGCATTCGTATTACAGAATCTGGTATTTTAGCAGCAGCTCATTTAGCAGGTCCAGGAAATGTCAAGCGCTATTTAAGAACTAACGGAGCTAAAGATTCTAAAGATGCATACGGGACGGATATTCTTACGTATATGGAAAAATTTTCTGGCTATGACACCTCCTTTGTCAAAGCTCAAAAAAATCCAGAAATTAGATTTCCTTAATCTTTTTGAATAATAAAAATAGCCGGGCGTTTGTGGAAATCTATTTTCGAGTGTTTCCATTCTTTGGCTGTTTGTGTTTTGATATATTCTGAGGGTAGGGTTAAATCGCATGCCACACAGATTCGCGTATCTGAATTCAGAGTTGAACTTAAGTCTTCGATGATACTATTGTTTCTGTAGGGAGTTTCTATAAATAATTGGGATTGATTTTCTTCAAAAGAGCGTCTTTCGAGTTGTTTTATTTTAGATTTTCGTTCTGCTTTGTCAATAGGTAAGTAGCCGTTGAAAGCAAAATTCTGACCATTCATTCCCGAACTCATCATGGCTAACAATATAGACGAGGGACCCACGAGCGGGATTACCTGGATATTTTGTTTATGTGCAATTTTTACAACATCAGCACCTGGATCAGCTACTCCTGGACATCCTGCATCTGAAAGCAGTCCAACTGAATTTCCAGCGAGGCATTCATTTAAAAATGAAGGAATTTCTAAAGGGTCTGTAAACTTGTTTAAACTATAAAGGTTCAAACGTGACTGGTCTTTTCCAGAACTTACAGATTTTATAAACCTACGAGCAGCTTTTTCATTTTCAACAATGTAAGTGTCTATGTTTTCAATAACTTTTTTAATGGAAAGGGGTAAAACTTCTAAAGGGGCATTGTCGCCTAAACCTGTGGGAATTAAGTAAAGTTTTCCAATCATTATTGTGGTATATTAGTTGTTTTTGAAGTGAATACAAGCTAAATGATATGGGGATGAGCTGATCAAATTATTGATGAAAACAATAATTAAATTGATAGTTTCTTCGTTAAGTCTTCTACGTATTTTCTAAACTGCTTATCTGTGGAAGATAGATTATTAACCGTTTTGCAAGCATGTAGAACCGTTGCGTGATCGCGCTTTCCTATTTGGGATCCAATACTGGCAAGAGAAGCTTTTGTAAATTTCTTTGCAAAAAACATCGCTAATTGTCTGGCTTGCACAATATGACGTTTTCGTGTTTTTGATTGCAGGGTATCCACATCCATCTGAAAATAATCCGATACAATTTTTTGAATGTAATCGATAGAAACTTCGCGTTTGGTGTTTTTTACAAACTTTTCTACGATTTCTTTAGCCAAAGAAAGAGTGATTTCTTTTTTATTGAACGAAGATTGGGCTATCAATGAAATAATGGCACCTTCCAATTCACGAACATTTGAAGTGATGTGTTTTGCTAAGTATTCAATAATTTCTTCGGGCATTTCAACGCCATCTCTGTATAGTTTATTTTTAACAATAGAGACACGTGTTTCAAAATCAGGATTTTGAAGTTCTGCTGATAATCCCCATTTGAATCGAGATAACAAGCGTTGCTCTATGTCCTGCATATCCACAGGTGCTTTGTCACTCGTTAAAATAACTTGTTTCCCGTTTTGATGTAAATGGTTGAAAATATGAAAGAATACATCCTGGGTTCCTGATTTTCCGGATAAAAATTGAACATCATCTATAATTAAAACATCTATAATTTGATAGAAATGAATGAAATCATTTCGATTGTTTTTCTTAACGGATTCAATATATTGCTGGGTGAATTTTTCAGCAGAAATATACAATACTGTTTTTTCAGGATATTTATCTTTGATATCAACTCCTATTGCATGTGCTAAGTGTGTTTTTCCTAAACCAACACCTCCAAATATAAGTAAGGGGTTAAAAGAAGTGCCACCTGGCTTGTTTGCCACTGCAATACTTGCGTTACGTGCCAACCTGTTTGAGTCGCCTTCTAAAAAGTTGTCAAAAGTATAAGTTGGATTTAATTGTGATTCAATTTTAACATTTCTGATGCCTGGAATTACAAAAGGATTTTTTAATTCAGGATTAATGTTTTTTAGTGGAATGTCCACACGTTGAGAATACACAGCTGAACGATTTGAACTTGGAATTTTTTCTGTAAAGGGTTGTTTGTTGCCATACGTATTTTCCATTTTGATGATATACACCAGTTTGGCATTTACGCCCAATTCTTTGGTAAGGGCAACTTTTAGGATCTTAACATAATGTTCTTCAAGCCACTCGTAGAAAAACTTACTAGGAACTTGAATGCTGAGCGCATGCTCATCTAACTTCACAGCTACGATCGGTTCAAACCATGTTTTATAGGCTTGCGGCTGAATATTGTCTTTTATAAAGTTTAGACAGTTTTCCCAGACCGATTGCGCAGTGTTACTCATGTTGTTAGTTAGTTAGTTAGTTAGTTAGTTAGTTAGTTAGTTTTTTAAGTTGGTTGAAAACAACGACTGTCATGGGGAGGGGTTGTCGTTATTTTACACTACAAATATGTGAACAAATTATCATAAAAAAAAATCAAATTCAATTGATTATTTAATATTTTTTTCTCATGTTTAATTTTTATAAATATACAAATTTTAAAATATGAATATTCATCAAACAAAGATTAAGGTGAGATATGCAGAAACCGATCAAATGGGGGTTGTGTACCATGGTAATTATGCTCAGTATCTGGAGATTGGCCGTCTGGAGTGGCTGAGTGCATTGGGAATCTCTTACAAAGAGATGGAGGAAAACCAAGTGATGTTGCCAGTCGTATCTTTAAGTATAAACTACAAAAAACCAGCATGTTACGACGATATTTTAACAGTAACAACAACCTTAGTCAAGCAACCAAAAGCTTCTATTGATTTTGATTACGAAATTCATAATTCTAGCGGTGATTTGCTTACAACAGCCAATACCAAATTGGTATTTGTTAACATGAAGTCTAATTTTCCGATGCGTTGTCCGTCCTATATTTTAGATAAACTGCATATTTAATCGTTTAAAATTTCAACTTTGATTTTATGAAAGGGCTCAAAAGCTGTTTGAAGAGTTTTTTTTGCACTTTTTTTAACCAAAATCTCCACTTCACATTCCATTTCTAGCCGCTGAGATTTTAAAACGAGCTGATATTTTTTGATAATCCGCATGACTTGGCTTAATTCTTTATATTTAAAGCTAAGTTTAAACAGAATTAAAATATCCACCGTTTTTAAGTCACTTGCCTCTAAACTTAATTTCGCTGTGGTTTTGTAAGCACTTATCAGGCCACCAACCCCTAGTTTAGTCCCTCCAAAATAACGAACGACCACCACAAGAGTATTCGTGAGATCAAACGCTTGCAATTGCCCATAAATTGGAAAACCTGCACTGTTTGAAGGTTCGCCATCATCTGAAACGCGGTAATAGGGAGTCTCAATACCAAATTGGTAAGCAAAGCAAAAATGACCAGCACCAGAGTGTTTTTGTTTTAGGTCTTCTATAATCTCTTTAGGGTTTTCAGTACTTTTTATAGGAAACGCATACCCGTAAAATTTACTCCCTTTATCTTTATAAAGAATCTCATCAGAAGGCTTGAGAATGGTTTTGTAAGTCAACACTGACATTATGAATTGCTAAATAAAGGGTTGTCAAATATATTTATTATATCCTCTTTTGCTGGGTTGTTATTCCAGGTGTATATACCGAGTTGTGCTGCAGCCTGTGTGTTTTCTTTAATGTCATCTACAAAAAAACACTTGGAGGCTTGCAATTTATTTTCTTTCAATACAAATTCATAAATCGAAGGATCGGGCTTTCGTAACTGTATTTCATGGGAAAGATAGAATTTATCAAAACATTTTTTGAATCGTTCGTATCTATGTAAAGTCATGTTTTCTATGACTTGTTCGATGTGAAGCGCATTGGTATTGCTAAGTAAAATAAGTTTATAATTCTTATGTATTGAGAGATTTTCTACAAACTCTAAACGGTACTCTGGGAACTCTAAAATAATCGAATTCCATGCGTTCTTAAATTCTGCTGCTGAAATGGAAGGGTATTTAGCCGTAAATGTCTTTACAAAATCATCGGTGCTTATCAGTCCTTTTTCGTATTGCATAGCCGTCTCAAGCATATCCTCAGTAATTGCGGTCACTCCAAGCTTGAACAGCGAGCGTTCTATCGCAGGCTTGTCTAAATTGATAAATACATCTCCAAAATCAAATATAATCGTCTCAATCATTTTCAAGAATTTTTAAAAAATCCGAACCAATCCATGTTTCAGTTTTAAGAGTTCCTTTGATTAAAGGTTTATGTATTCCTTCTTTTAAATTCAATTCCCCTGTGAATATACGTGCCTCATCCCAAAGATCCTCGTCAATGAATGTTTGCAGAGTTTTTAGCCCTCCTTCAATAATCACCGAATTGATTTGATGCTTATACAAAGCCTTGCAAATTTCTTGTGCTAATGGGTTTTCAGAATCAAAACTATCAGCCGTCAAGCGGATGGTTTTGGCTTCCGAATTAAATACATTGTAGGTGTCTTCTAACAAATTTTTTAGATCGACGACAATGCGAATGGGATTAGCTCCTTCCACTTCACGGGTGGTCAAACTCGGATTGTCTTGAACTACGGTATTTGCGCCCACTAAGATTGCCTGTTCCTCTGCACGCCATTGATGCACCAATTGTCTGGAGTAGGAGTTGCTGATCCAAACGGGTTTGGTTTCAGATTTTGACAAGGGCGCCATAAAACCATCTTTACTCTCAGCCCATTTCAGTATAATATAAGGTCGCTTTTTTGTATGGTAGGTAAAAAACCGTTTGTGGTGTGTTTTACAATCTTGCTCCAATACACCTACGAGAACATCACATCCAGCAGCCTTCAGTTTTGAGATGCCTTTGCCACTTACTTTTTCGTGTTCATCTAAACAACCAATGACCACTTTTGGGATTTTGTGTTCAATAATTAAATCGCTACAAGGGGGTGTTTTTCCAAAATGGGCACAAGGCTCTAAGGTGACATATAATGTGGCTTTTGTGAGCAGACTCACATCTTTTACAGCCTTAATCGCATTGACTTCTGCATGGGCTCCTCCATACGGACTTGTATATCCCTCTGCAATAATCTGATCCTCCACCACAATCACACAGCCCACCATGGGGTTGGGCGCCGTAGAGCCCAAGCCTTTTTTGGCGATTTCAATACAACGTGCTATGTAATGTTCGTGAGTGATTATAATTTAATATTAATGGTTTCTGTTTTGTTTATTGGATATGAATAAGAGAAACTGAAGGCTTTAAATTGAATAACACCTTCATATTTTACTTTTAAAGTACGATTTAAAACACTGTTGAGAAGGCCTCCTAGAAATCCATTTTGATCTTTTTTCAGCAGGTCTTTGGTATTGACTTCAATTTGAAGTGGCACTCTAAAATCTTTATTCGCTGGGACTTTGAATTCTTCTGCACGAACGACTCCCATTAAAATATCATTTACAAACACATTTACACCCTCGGTGTTGAGTCGGCCGCCCACATCGTTTGGATTGTTGAAAAGAGCCTCTGCTTTCAAGGTCAGTGTTTTGGAATTAGCATCTACAAGTTGAATCCCGTCAATTTTGATAAATTCAGGTTTCTGCTTGATCGCACAAGCAGTCGTTAAAACGATTAAGAGCAGCAACGTAAATTTTTTTATCATTTTTTTGGGTATTATATGTATCTTCGAACAACAAAAATAGGATTTATTAATTGGTATACATCACATGCGTATTAGAGAAATTCAATTTAATGATAATTCACAAATCGAAACAATCATTAAATCCATATTTATAGAGCTTCAGCTTCCGTTGACAGGTACTGTTTATGAAGATGTAGAAACCACTCAAATGTTTGAGTCCTATCAAGAAGAAAACGCTGTTTATTTTGTGATAGAAGACGAAGGTCAAGTCAAAGGCGGTGCAGGAATTAAAGCCTTAGACCCTGAAGATCTGTCCATTTGTGAACTTCAAAAAATGTATATATTACCAGATGCAAGAGGCAAAGGATACAGTAAACAACTTTTAGAAATTTGTTTGGAAGCTGCCAAATCAATGGGCTATACCCAGTGTTATTTAGAAACACTTTCGGAACTCTCAACAGCTCAAAAACTATACAAACAATACGGATTTGAATATTTAGAAAAATCTATGGGAAACACGGGTCACAGTTCTTGCGGCGTTCGAATGCTAAAAACCTTATAATGCAGCTAAAATCACTACATAGTTTTTTTCAAAATGGACTTATAGGCTATTACCCTAAAGAAGAAATTAACGCCTTTTTTTACCGTATTTGTGAGCAGCACTTAGACTATAAACGGATAGATGTCAGTTTGAAATCTGAGACCCTCATCACACCTGAAACCTTTGAATATTTTGAAACCATCATCAGTCGTTTGTTGACTTATGAGCCCATTCAATATATTCTTGGAACCACTTCCTTTTTTGGGTTGGAATTTAAAGTGGATGCAAACGTACTGATCCCCCGTCCAGAAACAGAAGAATTGGTCGCTTGGATTTTGAAACAAACAGATTCTAGTCAGTTTCTTAAAATTTTAGATATTGGTACGGGTTCTGGCTGTATTGCGGTGAGCTTGGCTAAGCACTTGCCCAATGCAGAGGTGTATGTCTTGGATGTCAGTCCTGCGGCTTTGGAAATGGCGCAGTACAACGCCCAACAAAATGGGGTTCAAATTCATGCTATGGAAGCTAATGTACTGGAATGGGCAACTCCCGAATTGCAGTTTGACATCATCGTTTCCAATCCGCCTTATGTTCGGGAAAGCGAAAAAGAATTCATGGCGCCCAATGTGTTGGAACACGAACCGCATTTGGCTTTGTTTGTGGAAAACAACCATCCGCTTGTGTTTTACAAAGCCATTGTGGAGCTCAGTAAACAGGCTCTTAAAAAAGAAGGGCTGCTCTATTTTGAAATCAATGAATATTTAGGAGAAAACACCAAAGCGCTCTGTTCTTTGGATGTTTTTAAAGACGTTCAGCTAAAGACCGATATCTTTGGAAAACACAGAATGATGTGCGCCACTAAGTGCTGATTTTTTGTTACTAAATTGCTGATAAATTCTCCCCAATTCCCTTTAAGATACCACTCATTTTTATATCTTAGTACGGATAAATATTAAGACCGATTATTTTTTTTGATGGATATTAAAGAACAGATTTTACAGCTTCGAGATGAATTACGTCAGCATAATTATAACTATTATGTATTGGACGCAGCGACCATTTCTGACTTTGAATTTGACAGTAAGTTGAAACAACTCCAAGATTTAGAAGCAGCATATCCACAGTTTTACGATGCCAGTTCGCCAACGCTCAGAGTAGGAGGGGAAGTCACTAAAAATTTTGAAACCATTGTGCATGCACAACGTATGTATTCTTTAGACAACTCTTATTCCAAAGAAGATTTAATGGATTGGGAAACCCGTTTGCAAAAAATGGTCGATGGTCCTATTCAATATACCTGTGAGCTGAAATACGACGGCGCATCTATAAGTTTGACCTATGAAAACGGACTGCTTGTACAGGCCTTAACTCGTGGCGATGGCACCCAAGGCGATAACGTTACGGCAAATATCAAAACCATCAAATCCGTTCCCTTGCAATTACAAGGGGACTATCCAGATAAATTTGAAATCCGTGGTGAAATTGTCTTGCCTTTTGAAGGCTTTAATGCGATGAATGCTGAGCGCATGGCCGCTGGGGAAGAGCCCTATAAAAATCCTCGAAACACCGCTTCGGGAAGTCTGAAATTACAAGATAGTGCTGAGGTTGCCAAACGACCATTGGAATGTTTGTTGTACAGCATTGTTGGAGAAAATACTCATATAAAAACCCAATTTGAGAACCTCGAAAAAGCCCGATCGTGGGGGTTTAAAGTCCCCAGCATTGCCAAGCTTACGGACTCCATTGAGGGAGTGTTAGAATTTGTCAATTATTGGGACACCCACCGACACGAATTGCCTTACGAGACCGATGGCGTTGTGGTGAAAGTGAACAGTCTGTTTCAACAAGCCGAGTTGGGCTATACTGCCAAAGCCCCGCGTTGGGCGATGGCGTATAAATTCAAAGCCGAGCAGGTGTCAACACAGCTCGAACACATCTCCTATCAGGTAGGGAGAACGGGGGCCATTACGCCCGTTGCCAACCTGCAGCCTGTGGAATTGGCAGGAACGATCGTCAAACGTGCTTCCCTCCACAATGCCGATCAAATAGAAAAATTAGATGTCCGCCCAGGCGATTGGGTCTATGTTGAAAAAGGCGGCGAAATCATCCCCAAAATTATGGGGGTCGATTTAGACCGACGCGATTTAGCGACTCCAAAAACCGTTTATATTTCCAACTGTCCAGAATGTGACACTACTCTGGTCAGAAAAGATGGCGAGGCGCATCATTATTGCCCCAATGACAAGGGCTGCCCCCCTCAGATCATTGGACGCATACAACATTTTATTTCCCGAAAAGCCTTAGACATTGAAGGCTTGGGCGGCGAAACGGTGGCTTTACTCGTCAATGAAGGACTGATCCGTGATTATGCCGATTTATACGAGTTGACCACCGATCAGATCATCCACTTGGACCGCATGGCAGAAAAAAGTGCCGATAACTTGGTCAATGGGGTGCAGGCGTCCAAAGACGTGCCTTTTGAACGGGTGTTGTTTGGACTGGGCATTCGCTATGTAGGGGAAACAGTGGCGAAAAAACTAGCCAAACATTACAAATCCATTGAAGCCTTGTCCAAAGCCACTTTGGAAGATTTAGAAACGGTGGACGAAATTGGCATTCGCATTGCCGAAAGTGTGGTGGATTTCTTTAGTACCGAGGCCAACCTTCAAATGGTCTCGCGTTTGATTTTATACGGCCTCCAACTCCAACTGTCCGAAGAAGCCCTGTCCAACCAAACCACAAAGGTAGAAGGCCTGCGTTTTGTGGTGTCTGGAGTGTTTGAAACGGTCTCTCGTGACGAGCTCAAAGCCCTTATCGATTCCAACGGCGGAAAGGTGGTGAGTTCCATCTCCGCCAAAACCTCCTATGTGGTGGCCGGTGCCAATATGGGCCCCAGCAAACGTACCAAAGCCGAAAGCCTTAACATCCCCATTATTTCTGAACAGCAGTTTTTGGAGCTGCTGAGGTAGCGGGAATGGTCACAGCAGTAACTACCGCTATTATTTTTATACATTGTTGTGTTTTCGTACTATATTCCGTTCTGCTGATAGCGTTGGCTATCCACTCTTAAATTTCAAATATTCAGTTAATCTTTTATATTCTAAATTTTTCATATAGTTTTCCATAAATTCATAATCAGGCTCATTTTTGTCATTTATTGGAAGTAATATTTTTTCCTTTTTTATTCTTGTATCATTCATTTCCCTATTGAAACTATATTTTTCTCCTAATCTTGAGACTACACTGGATAAAAATAAGTTTGTGTATTTATCAAAGTCATTGTTCTCTAATTTGGTAACGTGGTCACTAGCCACAAATGAATAAGGTTGATAAAAACAAGAACCTACACTACCACTATTTGCAAGAGTAATACAGTTTTCAAAAATTCTAACTTTTTCTTTATTACCAACATAACCATCGATACCATTATTTGAGCCCCTATATATTTGTGGTTTGTTAAATGCAATTAAAACCCTTCCAACACGGCATTCAATACAATAAAATCTAAAACTCCGGTCAAATTCATTTTGAAGATTTAGATTGGGGGTCTTCATCTAGGGTTAAACTTAAACTAAATTATTTTGAATTCAAAGCGAATTTTAAAATATTTAATTCGTAACTAATTGACAGTGTTTATCTTAAGTATAAAAAGAGTGAACAAAATAGTATGATATGGAAATTAAATAGGTATTTTATAGAGAATCTTAAAAGTTCGTTTGTCTTACAAAAACTGTTTTTTAGCAATAAATTAGTAAAGTTTAAAGATATAGTTGATATTTTTGTAAGATGATGGAAGAACAGGTCATTCTTGTCAATGCACAGGACGAACAAATTGGCACCATGCCAAAAATGGAAGCCCATGAAAAGGCGGTCTTGCACCGAGCCTTTTCGGTGTTTATATTCAATGCCCAAAACGAATTGATGTTGCAACAACGGGCGGCACATAAATACCATTCGCCTTTGTTGTGGACCAATACCTGCTGTTCGCACCAACGGGTGGGGGAGTCCAATTTGGAAGCTGGCACACGCCGCTTGCAAGAAGAAATGGGATTTGTAACCCCACTAAAAGAAACGACTTGGTTTATTTATAAAGCCCCTTTTGACAACGGGCTCACCGAGCACGAGTTGGACCACATCCTAGTAGGGCATTACGAAGCAGATCCGGTCATCAACCCCGAAGAAGTGGAAGCCTGGAAATGGATGCCCTTAGAAGCGGTGAAAGCCGATATAAAAGTACAGCCCACACTGTACACCGAATGGTTTAAAATCATATTTGAAAAATTTTACGAACACATAAACACCACCAATGAAAGTCACCATAAGTAGAAAAGCGCATTTTAATGCCGCTCATAGATTGTACCGCCCCGATTGGAGTTTTGAGAAAAACGATGCCATTTTTGGGAAATGCAACAACCCTAATTTTCACGGGCACAACTACGACCTCACGGTCAGTGTGACGGGAGAAATCGATCCAGAAACAGGCTATGTGATGGATGTTAAAATCCTAAAAGACTTTATCAAATCGGAAGTGGAAGATGCCTTTGATCACAAGAATTTAAACTTGGATGTGCCAGAATTTAAGGACTTAAACCCCACTGCCGAAAACATTGTGGTGGTGATTTACGATAAGCTAAAAGCAGTCCTCGAATCAAATTTAGATTTGGAAGTGACGCTTTATGAAACGCCTCGTAATTTTGTAACCTACTCTGGTAATTAAGCTTATGCAACCGCTATACCCCTTAAAATTTCAACCCATTCTCAAAAATAAAATTTGGGGAGGTCAGAAACTACAACAACTTTTAAACAAGCCCACCACGGCTACGGATGCCGGTGAAAGTTGGGAAATTAGTGATGTGGAAGGCGATACCTCTGTAGTGGCGAACGGCCCTTTGGAAGGCACATCGCTCAAAACCCTTTTGGAGACTTATACCTCTAATTTGTTAGGAGAAAAGAACTTTCGTCAGTTTGGAACAAAATTCCCCCTACTCATTAAGTTTATTGACGCCAAAGAAGATTTGTCGGTGCAGTTGCATCCCAACGATCAGCTAGCCAAAGAACGTCACAACAGTTTTGGGAAAACCGAAATGTGGTATGTACTTCAAGCCGATACAGACTCCAACTTGATTGTTGGATTTAGTCAGCAGATGACACAAGAGTTGTATCTCAAACATCTAGAAGCTAAGACTCTTCAAAGTATTTTAAATTTTGATACCGTCCAAGCAGGGGATACCTATTTCATTGAAGTGGGGCGTATTCATGCGATAGGAGCAGGCGTGCTTTTGGCAGAAATCCAACAAACCAGCGACATCACCTACCGCGTGTATGACTGGGACCGAGTAGATGCGGAAGGGAAGGAACGGGAGTTGCACAACGACATCGCGCTAGAAGCTTTTGACTTTGATATGCCGGATAATTATAGAGTTAAGTATTCTTTGGATTCCAATAGTTCTTCAGAACTGGTCCGTTGTCCGTACTTCACCACCAATGTTTTGGACGTAAAAGAACCCATTCAAAAAGAAAACAATCACGATTCTTTTATGATTTATATGTGTGTAGAAGGGTCTGCAAGGCTTGAAATGGAAGGAACTTTCACCGAATTATCAATGGGGGAGACGGTTTTAATTCCTGCCTGTATCGAAAGCTTTTCTATTTCTGCAAATCATGCAAAACTTTTAGAAGTTTATGTTTAAAATTACGTAATTTTGCAAAAACAAAAATAAGAATAATGGCTAACGTTAGAAATTTAAAGAAAGATATCAATTATGTATTAGGAGATATCATCGAAGCAGTTTACATTTGGGAATATGCCAATAAAGATAAAGACACTAAAAAAAGTGAAGCAATCATTGACGAGGCGATTTCAGCTTTTGATGATTTGATTGAGAAGGTAAACGCAAAAAATGTTGACAACCAAAAAGCGCATTTTAAAGGCATCGCTAAAGAACTAGAAGCAAAAGGAACTGCCTTAATCGAAAAAATTAATAAGCTCTAAATTACTTAGACTTTATAGTTTTTATATAGTCCTCCAAAATTATTCCATACTTGGAATTAGCAATTTTTGGGGGCAATACTTTTTTTATAGTGTCCAGGTATTTCACATTGGCATCATAAATTTCAGAAACCGCTACAAAAGGAGCGACTTCACTCTCTTTATTATTGATTGCAAAATTGATGCTGTACAAATAACTGCGTTGCACAATTTTATCCATTTGGGCTTGAAGCGAATCGGCACGTGCTAATAAGCCATCTTTTTGAGCGTTTAATTGGGCGCCAATCAATTCTAGTTTTTGGTCTTTAAAACGTTCAATGTTTTTGTAGTAAGACTCCATTAATTTTTGTTGTTCGCTGCCTTCTATTTTCGCATCGTATTTGAAGCGTTTTAAACTGGTATTTACAGTCGTTAGGCCTTTGTCGGCAAAGAAAGAGATCCGTTCTGCATCGACTTTTTTTGATAAACTTAAGAATAACAATTCTGCTTCTTCTAAGTCACAACTTAGCTCAAAATCAGTGGTGCTTATCATTTCTAAAGAATCCAAGGTTTTAAATGCATCGTTTTCGACATGTTGGAGGTAAAGAGTTGCTTTTTGAAGGCCCTTGATGTTTCCACTCACTATTGTATTTTTAGAAGTCTGTGCACAAGAGGAGATGAGAATGGCAAGTAAAAAGTATATGCGGTTGATCATGATTAGTTTTTAGACTCAAATATAATTATTTCTAAGCAGTTGTAGCAGCTAATTCCATAAGGATTGTACATGCAATGGCCGCAATGGTACCGATGGCATATCCAAAGACGGCTAAAATCACACCTACACTGGCCAGAGAGGGGTGAAATGCAGAGGCTACAATAGGAGCAGAAGCGGCACCACCCACATTCGCTTGGCTTCCTACGGCTAAAAAGAAATAGGGGGCTCGTATCAATTTTGCAACAATAATCAATAGCAGCGCATGAATACTCATCCAAACCACCCCAATCGCAATGAGTCCTGTATTGTCAAAAATGAGGGTTAAATCCATTTTCATTCCTATGCTTGCCACTAAGATGTATATAAAAACACTTCCAAACTTGCTCGCGCCGGCACCTTCATAATTTTTAGCTTTTGTAAAGGAAAGACCCACAGCAACAATTGTTGAGATGCTGATCATCCAAAAGAAAGACGACCCTAAAAAAGTAAATATGTTTTTGGTTGTTTCAGATTCAAATGTTGCAACAAACTCACTAAAAAAGGGTGCTAGATAACTGGATGCTAAGTGCGCAAAACTCACCGTTCCAAAGGCAATCCCAACCATGATCATGATGTCTGTGAGTGATGGGTTGCGCTTGACACTTTCTGTGAATGTAGAAACTTTGTCTTTCAGTGTTTCAATGGCCGCGGTATCGGCTCGTAACCATTTATTAATACGGTCAGATTTTCCAATTCCAATGAGTAAGAGTGCCATCCAAATATTAGCAACAACGATATCTACAAACACCATACCTCCGTATAGTTTTTGATTGTAACCATAAATTTCCAGCATGGCAGTTTGGTTAGCGCCACCCCCAATCCAACTTCCGGCTAAGGTTGAGAGACCTCTCCAAACCGCATCGGGTCCAACACCACCCACGGTTTCTGGAGAAACTAATGAAATTAACAAGATTGCAATAGGCCCTCCAATAACGATTCCTAAAGTCCCTGTAAAGAACATAATTAGTGCTTTCCATCCCAAGTTAACAACTCCTTTTAGGTCGATGCTTAAGGTCATCAATACCAAAGCAGCAGGCAATAAGTAGCGACTGGCTACATAGTATAAATTGCTGCTGTGTTTAGATACTTCGCCGCTAGGTAAGAGGGTTTCCCATTCAGGAGCAATCCATCCCAAAGTAGTGAACAGGGCTGGAATCATATAGGCCATAAACAGTCCAGGGACGATTTTATAAAATTTATACCAAAAGCCGCTTGGACGTGATTCTGTATAAAATATCAGAGCAATAGCTGTCATGAGTAATCCAAAAACAATGGTATCGTCTGTGAATAATGGCGTAGTATCAATCATAATTAGTGAGTTTCTAGATTTCAAATATAAATAAAATAATGTTTGGCATGAATATTGTTAATGTAGATGTGTATTACATAATCTTTAGTAATATATTTTGGTTGGTTAGTGATTAAAAGCATCATTTTTTAAATGATGCTTTTTCACGTTTCAGAGAAATTGTTTTATGGGGCTTATGCAAAGAGCCAATTCAGATAGATTCGTGAGGAATTGACCTCAATAAATGTTAAAACCAAAGCAGTATCCTCTCTTTTATGTGAATATTAAGTTAAATAATATTTTACTCGTTTTTTGGCACGGAAGTTGAAATCAGTCTTGTATATTATTTTGTTAGTAATATTTTGGTTGGTTAGTTAGTTAAAAGCATCATTTCTCAATGGTGCTTTTGTCTTTTTGTATAAAATCGACCATGGCTGTAATCACTTCAGACATTATGGGGTAACTCAAATCGTTGTATGATTTTGTATTGACTAAATCATCGCCATTAATTTCAAATAAGAGGTGATTCATGTTTTCTATAATTTCCAAGTCTGCATCCGGTTTATGGGTCTTTAAGAGTTGGGCTTCTGCTGCGCTCACTTGTAAATCTTTGGTTCCATTAATGATGAGTACCGGGATGTCTAAATTTTCAATAAGTTCATGTGGGTTGTATTGCATCCAATTGCTCATAAAGGGCTGAATGTCTAAATTAAACATGGATGCCAGTGCAGGAGGGAACTTTGTGGTGGTTTCTCCTTTTTTTAAAATTTCTAAGACCCGTTTGCTATCTTCTGTGAAAAAAGGAGCTGTTTTTGTAATTTGCTCTAAGATAATTTGATCGATAGGATTTCCGGCACCTGCTAAGGAGATAAAACGATCCACACCTGCTTCGCTAGCTAAAAGCCCAACCAAACTCCCTTGGCTGTGACCAGCGATTATAATTGAGGAATAAGAGGGTTTGAAATAGGTGACCACCGATTTGGCATCGGTTACAAAATCATCAAAACGGATATTCTTGTCAAACGTTCTGGTTTTGAGTTGTTTCACTACTCGCTTGTCATACCTAAAAGTTGCGATTCCATTTTCAGACAGTCCTTCGGCCAGTTTCTTTAACATGTCATTTTTCATAAAAGACTGGTTCCCATCTCTATTAGTAGGTCCTGAACCAGCAATTATAATTACAAGAGGCGGGTTTTTTATGGATTCAGGAACCAAAAGAGTCCCATCTACATACCGATTGATAGAAATATCTGTAGAAGAAAAATTCTGAGCTTCGGAGAAAATCGTCATGCCAATAAAAAGGCAAAGAAAAGGAAAAATATGCTTTGTCATAATGCTATTATTTGAGGAGTCTAAAGGTCAAGTTGATTCGCTTGCCAAGGGGTTTTTTTGTTTTTGGTATTTGGTGCAGCCACTGGTGTTGCGTTTCTCCTTTCATAAGTAATAAACTGCCGTTTTGTAAATTTAGTTTGTGCTTTAAGGCTTTTATTTTTTTATGTTTCAAATGAAATGCCCGTTCTGCACCCAAACTCACTGAAGCGATTACAGGGTTTATTCCGAGCTCTTTTTCATCATCGGCATGCCAGCCATTGCTGTCTTGTCCGTCCCTGTATAAGTTTAACAAACAGGAAGAGAAGTGGGTTTGTGTTGCTGCTTCAATTTTTGTTTTTACTGCATTCAAAAGCGGAGTAAAAGGTAGAGGAGTCATTGAAATATTTGAATAGCCATAGGTTTTTTGGTTGTTGGCAAAAAAAGCGGTCAATCGAGGTTGCTTATAAATTTTCCCATAAACTCTAATGTCTTCCTCTATCCAAGGAGTATTTTGATATAAATCATCAAATAATGCATTCGCTTCCTCCAAACCAAAAAACTGTGGATGGTATTCGATTTCAGCATCTTGAAGCGGAAGTTTTATGATTTCAGATGAATCAAATAATGACATGCCTATAGTTTACTCTAAATTAATCTAAGTTTTTATTTCTCAGGCTAATTTATATTATTTTTTAAGTTCAAACCAAAAAAAGGCTGTCTAAAAAGGTTCTGCTATGTCAATCTGATTTTGAAATAAACCTGCCGGTAAGCAGATTTAGAATGACAGGCGTATTGCTTTTCTGACAGCCTCTTAATTTTTATAAAAAATAAAGAAACTTATTTAATCATTTCGTAGCTACGGTTGATAAAATTGGTCAAGGCTTCTCCTTTCAGAAGTCCTTGAGACAATTGTGCCAAATCCAAGCTTTGAGAAATTAATCGCTGTTGTTTTTTCTTTGTTTTGGTATTTAGAATTTCTCCGACCAATTCTGAGTTGGTGTTGACAATAAGGTTATGCATTTCAGGCATATTTCCCATTCCAAACATTCCGCCACCGCCACCGGTTTGTTGCATCTCTTTCATTCGACGCATAAACTCGGGCTGTGTAATCATAAAAGGGGCAGAACTGCTGTCCATGGCTTCTAATTGCACCATGAATTTTTCCGAAGGCACAATTTCTTTCAAAATAGTTTCTAGGGCGGTTTTGTCCTCGTCACTCAACTTAGAAACAGTAGCTTCCTCTTTTTTAATCAGATTGTCAACATGGTCCGAATCTACACGCACAAAGCTTGTGTTTTCCTTTTCACTTTCTAATTTCTGAATTAAATGCGATACAATAGGAGAGTCTAACAACAATACTTCATATCCTTTGGTTTTTGCTGCTTCAATATAGCTGTGTTGCGCATCTTTGTCAGAAGCATATAAAATAACTAATTTATCGTCCTTATCGGTTTGATTAGCTTTGATCTTGTTATAAAGTTCGTCATAAGTGTAATAGGTTCCATCTACAGAAGGATATAAGGCAAACGCATTTGATTTTTCAAAGAATTTGTCTTCAGAAAGCATTCCGTATTCAATTACAATCTTAATATCATTCCATTTCGCTTCATAATCTTCTCTATTAGAATTGAAAAGAGATTTCATTTTATCCGCTACTTTTTTTGTGATATATGACGCTATTTTTTTAACTGCACCATCGGCTTGAAGATACGAGCGAGAAACATTCAATGGAATGTCTGGTGAGTCAATGACTCCTCTCAACATAGTTAAAAATTCAGGAACAATCCCTTCGACATTGTCTGTTACAAATACTTGGTTTTGATACAATTGAATTTTATCCTTTTGAATGTTCATATCATTCCCCATTTTTGGGAAGTATAAAATTCCTGTCAAGTTGAATGGGTAGTCTACATTTAAATGAATATTAAATAAAGGCTCTTCAAACTGAGTTGGATACAGCTCGCGGTAAAATCCTTTATAGTCCGAATCTTCTAACTCCGTAGGTTGTTTGGTCCAAGCAGGTGTTGGGTTGTTAATAATATTGTCAACCGTGATCTTACGCTGAGGTTCTGTAGTTTCTTTTCCGTCTTTGTCTGTAGTAGTTGCTGGTTCATGCGAAGGATCGTTTTCTTCTTTAGTTCCAAATTTAATTGGAATTGGCATGAACTTATTGTATTTATTTAAAAGAGTGGTAATACGACTTTCTTCTAGGAATTCTGTAGAATCTTCAGCAATGTGTAAGATAATTTCTGTTCCTCTTTCTGTTTTGTCAGAAGCTTCCAGTGTGTATTGTGGGCTGCCATCACAAGTCCAATGTGCAGCAGGTTCGTCTTTGTAGGTCTTGGTGATAATTTCTACTTTTTCAGCGACCATAAAGGCAGAGTAAAAGCCCAATCCAAAATGACCGATAATCCCAGCATCATCTACTTTATCTTTGTATTTATCTAAAAATTCTTCGGCTCCAGAAAAAGCAACTTCATTGATGTACTTCTGAACCTCGTCTGAGGTCATTCCTAAACCTTGATCGATGATGTGAAGTTTTTTTCCTTCTTTATCGATTTTAATTTCGATTTTCGGTGCTCCATATTTTACACTGGCTTCGCCAATGTTGGTTAAGTGTTTTAATTTTAGAGTGGCGTCTGTGGCATTACTCACTAATTCACGCAAAAATATTTCGTGATCGCTATAGAGGAATTTTTTTATCAGTGGAAAAATATTTTCTACGGATACATTAATCGTTCCTTTTGACATAATTGTATTGATTTAAAAGTTATAATATCTCTATAGTCAAAAAAAATACCAAATATTAAAAAGTGACAAACTGACATTTTAGCTTATATTTGTTTTACCTCTTACACAAACTAACAGTATGTACAACTCAAAAATTATAGGATTAGGACATTATGTGCCTGAAAACATTGTCACGAATGACGATTTGTCTAAGATCATGGAAACTTCGGATGAATGGATTCAAGATCGTACGGGGATCAAAGAACGTCGTTGGGCAAAACCAGGCGATGGACAATCGACTTTTACAATGGGATTGGAAGCTGCCAAAAAGGCCATTTTAAACGCTGGTATCGAAAAAGAAGATATAGACCTTATTGTATTTGCAACCTTAAGTCCCGATTATTATTTCCCTGGACCGGGAGTACAAATTCAAGAAGCTTTAGGAATTGATACGGTAGCGGCTTTGGATATTAGAGCACAATGCTCGGGATTTGTATATTCAATTTCGGTGGCCGATCAATTTATAAAAACGGGTATGTACAAAAACATCCTTGTGATTGGTAGTGAATTGCAATCGCATGGGATTGACAAATCGACTCGTGGTCGAAGCATATCAGTAATTTTTGGAGATGGTGCCGGCGCTGCTGTATTGACTCGTGAAGAAGATTTGACAAAAGGGATTTTATCTACTCATATACATTCAGAAGGTAAGCATGCGCTTGAACTTGCTACTGAAGCACCGGGTATGGGCACACGTTGGGTGACCGATATCATTAAAGATAACGACCCCGAAGATTTTAGCTACCATCCTTATATGAATGGACAATTTGTTTTTAAGCATGCAATCAAACGCTTTAGTGAGGTGATCAATGAAGGTTTGCAAAAAAATAATTTAGAAGTTTCAGATATTGATATGTTAATTCCGCATCAAGCCAATTTGCGTATTTCTCAGTTTATTCAAAAGAAATTTGGATTGTTGGACGATCAATTATACAACAACATTCAAAAATACGGAAACACCACGGCTGCCTCCATTCCAATTGCCTTATCTGAAGCCCATGAACAAGGGAAAATCAAAGATGGAGACACGGTTGTTTTAGCCGCTTTCGGAAGTGGATTCACTTGGGGAAGTGTGATTATCAAATGGTAGTTATTTAGGGTCACATAAACCCACCAGAAGATTTTTCATCATTCGCTCTGTTTTTTCGAGACTTGGCACTGTATTTTGTATTTCCAAATCTATATGTGAGCCCTAAATAAATCGTATTACTTTCCCAGTTAAATTCTCCTTCTTGGATATAAGGACTGCTGCCATCAAAGCCGAACTTCATGGTGTTTAGGATGTCGTTGTAATTCAGACTGACACTTCCTTTACCATCAAGAAAACTCACTCGCGAGCCAATATTCACAAAATACATTGGCTTTACATTGAACTGTAAATTTGAGTTTGCACCTCTGTAAAATCCAAAAGCGGTGAGGTTTACCCTTTTACTTACTTTGAAGCTGTTGTAAAGTCTAAAGTTCCATACAATATTATCCACTGTTTTTATTTCAGTGACGATATCGTTAACTACTGCGGTTTCTAATGGGGTTTCCAGACGCTCAGCAATGCCTTTGAGAGTTTGAGAATAGAGATCAAAACTACCATTTAAACTCCACCATTTAGTAGGCTTATAACTGCTTGATAATTCAACTCCATGAGCAGTTGAATTGTCAAAATTATCATGAGTTAAAATTATACGTCCCGAGTTCACATCTGAGCGATCAATAAATAAAGCTCTGTTGATTTCATTCGAAATTTTTCTGTAAAAGGTTCCGAATGTGACGCTGCCTCCTTTTATGTTTCGAGTGTAATTAAACTCCATAGAATTGGTGAACTGAGGACGAAGATTGATATTCCCATAAGAAGATATCAAGGGGGTACTCCATTCTTTAATGGGGTTAACTTGTCCAATTCCTGGGCGGTCTATACGTCTGCTGTAATTGATCTGAAAGGAGTTTTTCTCAGAAGGTTCGTATGTGATATAGGCTGAGGGATAGAATTCAAAGTAGTCATTTGAAAAAGCTGTTTCGGAACTGTTGTTTAGCGGTTGACTTGTTTTTATTTCTAAGGCGTTCACATTTACATTTTCTAATCGCAATCCCAATTGATACGACCATTTGTCAATTTTTTTGTTATAATTTCCATACAATGAATAGATATTTCGGGTATAATCAAAATCTGAACTAGGAGTAGGAACTAAACTGCCTGAGATATCATAAGTGTCTCCGGTGGATGCATAACCGATTAATGAGTTAAAGAGATTTGCTTGTAATCCGAGTTCAATTTTTGAATTTTCATTGAATGGATTGGCATAGTCAAGATTTAAGATAGTTCGTTTACGATTTGTTTTGTTAAGGTCTATATAATCGGTACTACTGCCTACAGGATATGAAAAATCGGCAATTCCATTGCTCGAATATGTGTTGTGGTCTATTTCAAACTCAATGTTATGACCGTCGTCGTCAAAATTAATTTTATAATCAAAATTGTATTGACTGGTAGAATTATCTCCTTTGTCTAACCACAGTTGTGTTTGGTCAAGAGAATGGTTATTTACATAAATAGCATTCGACTCTCCATCGTTTTTATAATCAGATGTGTTTTGATTGGTAAAAATAGATAGGGTGTGCTTCTCATTTATATAGTAATCCACTCCAAATTTGATCAAATGATTTTTAGTGTTATCATTGAAACTAAATAGTTGTTTAGAATTATTTTCAGGTCTATTTATGTTTCCATGGTTTTTATTTTCAGAAATATTGTTACTATAATTCGCATAAACATTCAATTTTCCGTTACGGTAATTAGTGGTTAAGGCACTATTGAATTTAGCGGTCCTTTCGTAAGCAAGTCCCATGCTTAAATTACCGTTAAACCCGAGCATTGTGTTTTTGTGTAAAATGATATTGATCAGACCACTCATGCCTTCAGGATTGTATTTGGCAGAAGGGTTAGTGATAAGTTCAATAGATTTAATAGCGGTAGATGGAATTTGCTTTAACAATTGCGCTGTAGGTATGTTTGATAATTTTCCATCAACCATCACTCTTACGTTAGTATTTCCTCTTAAACTAATATCGCCAGTTTGAGGATCTACACTCACTGAGGGAATACCAACCATAAGTTCAGAAGCCGTTCCGCTAGCCGCTAAATCTTTACCTATAGTAATCACTTTTCGATCTACTTTTTGTTGAATGCTAGAAGTTTCAGCGATGATTGTGACTTCGTCGAGTGCTGTATTGTCTTCTTCAATGACAATGGTTCCTAAATCGAGAGTTTTTGTGTCACGATTCAGAGTGACTTCTTTATTTATAGTCTTATAGCCAATATATTGAATAGAAACTATAAAGGTGGTTTCTTTAATGTTTGAAATTTCAAAAACCCCATCTTGATCGGTAATTACTCCAGTAATAAGTTCTCCTGACTGTGATTTGATAATGATATTAACGAAGGCAAGAGGTTCAGTTGATTTGGAATCGATCACCCGACCACTGATACTGCTCTCGTCTAAAATATTGTGAGCAAAAAGAGCTAAATGGGAGAACATTAAAAAAGTAAGTAAGACTGCTATATTTTTCATTTATTTGGGGTTAGATTAATATGCTTTTGTAAATTAGACGACATAAAAATAATATTGTTACTGTATATGCAAAATAAAATCACCCTCGTTCTCGGTGCTTCTTTGAATCCTATTCGCTACTCTAATATGGCAATCTGTCGATTATCTGAAAATGCGATTGAAGTGAAGGCTTTTGGACTTAAAAAAGGGAGGGTGTCTGGCGTTGATATTGATACGGAATTAATGCCTTACCAAAATATTCATACCGTCACCTTATATCTGAATCCCAAACGCCAAGAGGCTTATTATGAGTATATAATTGGTTTAAATCCTCAACGGGTTATATTTAATCCCGGCACTGAAAATCCTCAATTATACAAGCTTTTAAGTGATGCATCTATACATTATGAAGTTGCTTGTACACTTGTGTTACTTTCTACGAATCAGTATTAATCCTAAAAAAGTAAGGAGCCCGTTCAAAGGCAGAAGCTCGTAGCCTATTTCATAGCCACCTAGGTAGTCTGCAGGGATGCTGCCAAGCATAAACACAATGACAACCGAAGCCAAGGCGACCATCCAGACATACCGATCTTTTATTTTATAATTGGTAAAAATCCCAAAAGCAAACAAGCCTAAAAGAGGCCCGTAGGTATACCCCGCCACGGTCAATAAGCTATTAATGACATTAGAGTTTAGAATGTATTTAAAAGCGATGATGACCACCACCAAAAGTACACTCATGCCGATATGAGTTTTTTTACGAATTGATTTTTGCTGTTGTTCGGATTTGTCTTTCATGTCCAAAATATCTACACAAAAGGAGGTAGTCAATGAAGTTAGGGCGCTGTCTGCACTGCTATAGGCAGCGGCAATCAACCCAAGGATAAATGTAATCCCTAGCGTAATCCCTAAGCCGCTATTAAGAGCAATTTCTGGAAATAATAAATCTGTCTTGGGTTCGCCGTCTAGAAGCGGAATTACAATGTTGTTTTGCTCGGCATAAATAAACAAAAGCGCTCCCAAGAGCATGAATAAAAAGGTTACAAATGTGAGTACAACACTGAACGAAAGCATATTTTTTTGAGCATCCTTAAGCGATTTGCAGCTTAGGTTTTTTTGCATCATATCTTGATCCAATCCAGTCATACAGATCGTCACAAACATTCCCCCAAAAAAGGATTTCAAAAAATATTTTTTATCTAAAACACTGTCGGTATTAAAAATTTTACTGTAAGATTTTAATTCGTCCGAGGCTAAAAATTCAGAGAAACTCCAGCCCAAACGATCCGTAATAAAATAAATTGACAAAACGACTGCAGTAATCATAAATAAAGTTTGAAGTGTATCGGTCCAGACAATGGTTTTAATACCGCCTTTGAAGGTGTAAATCCAAATCAATAAAATAGAAATGACAACAGTGACTTCGAAAGGAACATTCCATTCGTTAAATACAAATTGCTGCAACACAATCGCCACTAAATACAACCGAAATGCGGCTCCTAAAACTCTAGATATAAAAAAGAAAAAAGCCCCTGTTTTATGACTTACAAATCCAAAGCGTTGAAGAAGGTATTCGTAAATGGATGTTAAATTTAATTTATAATAGACAGGAAGCAGTACAAAAGCAACCACTACATAACCAACCATATAACCCAAAACAACTTGAAAGTAACTAAATTGTGACGCTTCGACCCACCCTGGAACCGAAATAAAAGTCACTCCAGACAACGAGGCTCCGATCATTCCAAAAGCCACCAAATACCAAGGCGACTGTTTGCCAGCTTTAAAAAAATCGACATTGGAGTCGTTTTTTCCAGTTAGGTAAGAAATGAGAATTAAAACTAAAAAATAACCTAGAAGGAGTGTTAAAATTAAAGAAGAGCTCATTTGACAAAATTAATTTAATTACTTTTACGAAGTTAATTAATTTAAAATTTTATGATGAGTAAATTAACTGTTATTTTAGGTGCTTTTCTTTTTTCATTTTTATGTATTCAATCTCAAGAATATCAAAAGATGATCAATTCAGGTCAATATACAGTCCAACAAATTCAGGACAGTGCTGAATCTTATTTTGAAAACAGAGACAAAGGCAGAGGGACTGGCTATAAAAGTTACAAACGTTGGGAGTATGATGCGATTCGTATGCAAGATGACAATGGACTTTTAAAATCGCCTTTGTTTTACTACAACGAACTAGAACGTTATAACTCTTACAGAAATAATTCCACGCAATTGGGACAAAGACGTAGGGTTGCCAATTGGGAACAGTTAGGGCCGTATGAGTGGAATCAAACGTCTGGATGGAATCCAGGAGTGGGACGAATCACAAGTATAGGAATTGATCCTAATAACGAAAACCATATGATTATAGGTTCCCCAACTGGTGGAGTTTGGAAAACCACAGATGGGAGTGCGACCTGGACTGCATTAACAGATAACCTTTCTAATATTAATGTCTATGCATTAACGATCCATCCCACAAATTCTAATATTTATTTTTGGGGAAGTGATGGCGGTGTTATTTTTAAATCCACAGATGCCGGAGCCACTTGGAACGAATTAGCAGATACAGGATATGGAAATGTAAATAAAATTTTAATCAATCCATCGAACACGAATCAACTATTTTGTTCAACAGAATATTCTGGAATTTTTCAATCTACGGATGGGGGTGCCAATTGGGACAAAATCCACGCAAGCTCTAGTCGAGGGTACGATATAGAGTTCAAGCCAGGAGATACCAATACAATTTATGCATCAGGGAATTCGTTTTTTAAATCTATAGATGGTGGTTTAACCTTTTTTAATAGTTTGTTTAGTCCTTGGACTCAGGAAAATGTGCAAGGTCAAACAAATTGGACTATTGGAGCATCAAATCCTTGGGGCTCTGTTAGTCCTATTCAAGGAGATGTGATGGCGAATTTTTACTTGCCAAGCTATGATAATCCAATTACAAGATTAGTTACTCCGGCTTTAGATTTGAGTAATGCAGCATCGCCAGAGCTCAATTTTTCTTTTTCGAATCTTAGATGGGTTTCTTCTTTCTTAAATGGATTTCGAGTACTTTACAAAACATCTATTGATGGTGAATGGATAGAATTAGCGAACTACCCTGACTCAGTGCCAGATTGGCAAAATGTTACATTAGCTTTACCAGAGGCCTCAGACGATTATTATATTGCATTTGAAGTGACTAATAATTATGGTAAACCCACAACATTAGATGCCGTATCCATTGAAGATTCTTCATTGGGTATTATTTTCGAAAATGGATTTGAATTGGGTGAAAATGATTTTTCAAATGGCCCAAAAATGATAGGCGTTTCTGCTGATAATCCAGATGTTGTGTATGTACTAGAAGCTGCTAGCGGCATATTTGGAGGGTTTTATAAATCTACTGATGGTGGTGCTAATTTTACAAAATTAGATCATTCAGGAAAAAATTATTTCGGGTACAGCTCAGATGCAGATGATGACAGAGGTCAAGCTCCTAGAGATATGGATATTATTGTCAACCCATCTGATGCTGAGGATGTTCATATTGCAGGCATCCTTTCTTGGAGATCAACAAATGGGGGTACAGACTTTAATATCACTTCTCAATGGGTTCCAGAAAACGCTGCAGATCAAAACATAGGCTATTGCCATGCCGATATCGATCTGATGATTTATCATAATGATAAAATATATGTGGGAAGTGATGGCGGCATCTTTGTAGCCAATGACCCGTTGAATGTCAGTAGCACTTATTATACCGATTTAACAGAAGGCTTGGGAATTCGTCAATTTTATAAAATTGGAATTAGCCAAACAGATCCAGTTATTGTTTCTGGGGGATCACAAGACAATGGAACTTCGGTTTACAGAGCCGATGGTATTTGGTATGATTGGTTAGGCGCCGATGGAATGGAAACCTTTATCGACCATTCAAATTCTAATATCCTGTATGGAACTTCTCAAAATGGTACTCTATATAAATCATACGATCAAGGAGATACTAGAAATTGGATCAACCATGGATATTTTGATGATGTTGATGGTCCCGATGGTAGTTGGGTGACCCCTTTTGAGCAGGATCCTAATGTTGCTTCGACACTATACTCTGGGTACAGTGAAATATATAAATCCATTGATGCAGGAGATACTTGGACTTCTATTTCACAAAATTTTGGTAGCACTGCAAATCATCTAAAAATAGCACCTTCTGACAGTAATACCATGTATGCGGCATATGGAGAGAGTCTTTATAAAACCACAGACGGGGGGGCTAATGCAGATTGGACGCAGTTGACAGGATTTTTAGGAAATATTAATTCCATTGCCATTCATCCAACAGATTCAAATAAACTAGCCATTGCAACTAATGCATCTGAAAAGGTCTATGTTTCTAGTGATGGTGGTGTAACTTGGAGTATTGCAACGCATGACTTGCCTGATTTTTCTGCCTTGGCATTGGTTTGGGATACAACCTATGGAGAAGATATATTGTACCTTGGAATGAATTATGGGGTTTATTATTTGAGAACCAATGAAACCACTTGGACCTCTTACAATACCGGACTGCCAAATGTTCAAGTTCGTGAACTTGAAATAAATACAGCCGATAACAAAATGTATGTAGCGACATACGGACGGGGACTCTGGCGTGTTAACTTGTTTAACCCTGGAGCTTTATCAATGGACGACTTACAAACTTCAGATTTGATTCTGTCGCCAAATCCATCCACTGGAACTTTTAAGCTAAATTGGCAATTAAATGATCAGGTAACGATTAAGATTTATGATTCTCTTGGAAAGTTAGTTTTTTACGAAAAAAATAGAGATCTATCTCGAAATTCTGAAATAGAATTAGAGGTCCAACAAGGTTTGTACTTTTTAAAAGTAAATACAATAAATCAGGAAATCACTAAAAAATTAATTATAAACTAAGCACTGTTTCCAGTGTTCGGAGATGTTTAATTTCATGATATAAATTCGTTTAATTTTATCTAAATTTGTGTCATGGAATTTTCTTCTAAATTATTACAAAGTGCTGTGGATGAAGTGGCACAATTGCCAGGAATAGGTCGCCGAACGGCTTTAAGGCTTGTACTTCATTTGATGCGTCAACCAGAGTCGCAAACACTCCATTTGACAGATGCCTTACAGAAAATGCGTCAAAACATCAACTTTTGTAAAAACTGCCATAATATTAGTGATTCAGAACTGTGTGAAATTTGCGTCAATACAAATCGCAACCAAGAATTGGTATGTGTGGTCGAAGATATTAGAGATGTGATGGCTATTGAAAGTACTGCATCATACAGAGGGATTTATCATGTATTGGGCGGTAAAATATCCCCAATGGACGGGGTTGGACCTCACGACTTAAAAATTAATAGCTTGGTTAAAAAAGTGCATTCAGGCTCCATAAAAGAACTCATTTTTGCGCTAAGTTCGACAATGGAAGGCGATACGACCAATTTTTATATTTTTAAACAAATTCAAGATACTGAAGTCGTAATTTCTACTATTGCGCGTGGAATTTCTGTTGGGGACGAATTAGAATATGCCGATGAAGTAACTCTTGGACGAAGCATTACCAATAGAATTCCATTTGAACTCTCTCTAAAATCCTAATTTCAATTGAAACTATCAGTAGTCATCCTAAATTATAACGTTCGCTACTTTCTCGAACTGTGTTTGCAAAGTGTAGAGGCTGCTTTAAAGAATATTTCTTCAGAAATCATTGTCATAGACAATAATTCTAAGGACGGTAGTGGCGAAATGGTGAAAGAAAAATTTCCATCAGTCGTTCTAATTGAAAACAATTCAAATTTAGGATTTTCTAAAGCTAACAATCAAGCGGTTCAAATCGCAAAAGGAGAGTATGTTTGTATTCTGAATCCAGATACGGTTGTTGCAGAAGACACCTTTAGCTCTATTCTTAATTTTGCAGAAAAACAAACAAATTTAGGAATCATAGGGTGTAGATTGATTGATGGTTCTGGAAAATACCTTCCCGAGAGCAAACGAAATGTTCCACTCGTTGATATCGCGATTAAAAAAGTATTAGGAAATTCTAAAGCCTATTATGCCAATCATGTCAAGGCTTTTGATGTTGCAAAAGTAGAAGTTTTAGTGGGTGCTTTTATGTTATTGAAGCGTTCACTTTACAATTCATTAGGAGGTTTTGATGAAGATTATTTTATGTATGGAGAAGATATAGATTTCTCTTTCAAATCATTTAAAAAAGGGTACGACAACTATTATTTTGGTCAAACATCTGTGATTCATTACAAAGGAGAAAGTACCCGAAGGAATGCAATTTATTTAAAACGCTTTTATGGTGCCATGCAGATATTCTACAGAAAACATTTTCAATCCAATGCTCTTTTTGATTTGGGTGTTTTTTTAGGAATTAAATTGATGATATTATGCAAGCCATTAAAACATTATAATTCCGAAGTTAACTATCAAGCTGTTTTAGTTTCTACAAATCCCAGTACACAATTAGTCGAAAAATTGAATCCAAAAGTAATCACTTCTTTTAGTGAGGTTGAAAATAATACAGAATTGATTTTAGACGCTTCTAGTTTTACATTTAAATCGATAATTGATCAGATACAATCTTTTAAAGATAAAGATTTAATATTTAAAATTCAACCCAATAATTGCAGCTATATTGTTGGCAGTAATTCGGCTGATAGTGTCGGTGACGTAATACAATTCTAATATTTCTTAATAGTTCCATCTATTTTAGTTAATTTTGTGGTCTATATTAATTAACCTATTCGTATAAACTATGGCAAAATTTGAACTTAAATTACCCAAAATGGGTGAGAGTGTAGCCGAAGCCACGTTAACTACATGGCTTAAAGAAGTTGGAGAGACTGTCGAAGCCGATGAAGCGGTCTTAGAAATTGCAACGGATAAGGTAGATAGCGAAGTTCCTAGCGAAGTTGAGGGGATTTTAATTCAAAAACTATTTGAAGTAGATGCGGTTGTCGAGGTAGGACAAACCATAGCTATCATAGAAACTAAATCTGATACTTTTCAGGCTGATTCTCAAACTTCAAAAGTTGATTTAGAGCTACAGCCCGAATCTGTGGTACAATTAGAAGCTTCTATTTCGAAGGCTCAAGACACTGTAATTTCATCCACTAAAGTGAGTTCTAAAGGCTCAAGATTTTATTCGCCATTAGTAAAAAATATTGCTAAAAAAGAAGGCATCTCTCAGTCAGAATTAGATGCTATTCAGGGGTCTGGTAAAGAGGGGAGAGTCACTAAAAATGATATCCTATCCCATTTATCAAGAAAATCTCAATCCATATCCGCTGAAGTAAAAACACCTGTTTCTTCAACCGAATCTATCCCCCCGAGTGCATCCATTATTTCTGGTTCAACCACAGCAAGCCCTGTTGTAAGTCACGGCGAAGATGAGATAATAGAAATGTCTCGAATGGGCAAATTGGTCTCGAAACATATGACAGATTCGATTCAGACTTCGGCTCATGTACAATCTTTTATTGAAGTTGATGTGACTAAAATATGGAACTGGAGACTTGGGATTAAAGAAGCTTTTAAAGCTCGTGAAGGACAAAACATTACGTTTACCCCTATATTTTTGGAAGCCGTAGCGCATGCGCTTACAGTACATCCAATGCTTAATATTTCTGTCCAAGACGGTAAAATAATAAAACGAAAAAACATCAATATTGGAATGGCTGCAGCTCTGGAAGATGGCAACTTAATTGTACCCGTCATCAAAAATGCAGATCAGTTAAACCTTATTGGAATGACCAAGCGTGTCAATGACTTAGCACTTCGCGCACGTACAAACAAACTAAAACCAGATCATATCCAAGATGGAACCTATACGGTGACCAACGTTGGTGGTTTTGGAAGTATCATGGGAACACCTATTATCAACCAGCCACAGGTTGGTATATTGGCCTTAGGTGCCATCCGAAAAGTGCCAGCTGTCATAGAAACCAGTGAAGGCGATTTTATAGGGATTCGACAACGTATGTTTTTATCACACTCCTACGATCATAGAGTTGTGAACGGTGCCCTTGGGGGACAGTTTTTGAAAACCGTTAAAGAATATCTAGAAGCTTGGGACGAAAATAGAATACTCTGATTATGCAATTAAACCTAAGCAAACCCATCTGTTTTTTTGATTTAGAAACAACAGGCATCAGTATTACTAAAGACCGAATTGTAGAAATTTCAATTTTAAAGGTTAATCCTGATGGTTCTGAGAAAAAGAAAACTTGGCTCGTAAATCCAGAAATGCAAATTCCTGATGTAGTCATAGCGGTCCATGGGATCACCAATGAAAAAGTAGCCAATGAACCTACATTTAAGGAACTTGCAAAAGAAATTAATACATGGATTAAAGATGCTGATTTAGGGGGGTTTAATTCCAATCGTTTTGACATTCCATTATTAGCTGAAGAAATGTTAAGAGCTGGTGTGGATTTTGACATGAAAAATCGACAATCGGTAGATGTACAAACTATTTTTCACAAAATGGAACAACGAACCCTGACTGCAGCATTTAAGTTTTATTGCGACAAAAGCCTCGACGATGCACACAGTGCTGAAGCTGATACAATGGCTACTTATGAAGTTTTAAAAGCACAACTAGATCGCTACGATAATTTAGAAAACGACACCACATTTTTAGCCGATTTTAGCTCGCGCAAAAAACTGGCTGATTTTGCAGGTTTTATTGCTTATGACAAAGAAGGAAATGAGTGTTTTTCTTTTGGAAAACATAAAGGTAAAAAAGTAACCGAAATTCTTGAAAAAGAGCCCGGTTATTTTGGATGGTTACTATCAGCAGATTTCCCCCTTTATACCAAAAAAGTACTCACAGCTATTAAGTTGCGAGATTTTAATAATAAACTGCAATAAATGAAGCTCATTTGTATTGGGCGTAATTATGCGCAACACATTTTGGAACTCAAAAATGAAAAACCCACAGAACCGGTTATCTTTTTGAAACCTGATACCGCCATCCTTCTAAAAAAACAACCCTTTTTTATTCCAGACTTTTCTGAAGAGGTGCACCATGAAGTCGAGGTATTGGTAAAAATCAATCGTGTTGGAAAACACATCGATTCAAAGTTTGCTCACAAATACTACGATCAAATTGGGTTAGGAATTGATTTCACAGCCCGCGACCTTCAGCAGAAACTCAAAGAACAAGGGTTGCCTTGGGAAAAAGCAAAAGCTTTTGACGGCTCAGCAGTCGTTGGAAAGTGGGTGTCAAAATCAAACTTTGAAAATCTAAATAATCTTCCGTTTAGTCTTTGTAAAAATGGCGAAATTGTACAGTCAGCCACAACCCAAAATATGTTGTGGAATATTGATGAGATTATTGCATATGTATCCCAGTTTTTCACTTTAAAAATTGGCGATATTATTTTCACGGGGACTCCCTCAGGTGTCAGTTCTGTTAAACCCAACGATTCTTTACAGGGGTTTATTGGCGATGAAGAATTCTTTTCAATTAAAGTTAAATAATATATGAAAGCAGAAATAATCACAATTGGAGATGAAATTTTAATAGGCCAAATTGTGGATACCAACTCTGCATTTATAGCGAAAGAACTAAATAACATTGGTGTCTCAGTCTATCAAATCACTTCGGTTCAAGATGATAAAACCCATATTCTAGAAGCATTCGAAGCCGCTGAATCAAATGTTGATATCGTTATCATTACCGGGGGACTGGGGCCAACAAAAGATGATATTACCAAAAAAACCTTGGCGCAGTATTTTGAGGATGTTTTAGTCTATGACAAAGCGGTGCTTGATAATATAAAACACTTGTGGAAACACTTTGTAAAACAGCCTTTATTACAGGCTAATATTGATCAGTCATTAGTACTTTCCAAAGCGACAGCTCTGATGAACAAGTCTGGGAGTGCTCCCGGGATGTGGATTGAAAAAAATAACACTATCTTCATTTCCCTTCCGGGGGTACCATACGAAATGAAAGCGTTAATGAATGATGAGGTTCTGCCAAGAATTTCTGAAAAATTTAAACGGCCTTACATACTACACAAAACACTGCTAACTTACGGATTAGGAGAAAGTGTCATAGCAGAACGGATTAAGGAATGGGAATCCGCTTTGCCGGATTCTATAAAACTTGCTTATTTACCAAATTTAGGACGTGTACGTTTACGCTTGTCTTCTAAAGGCTTTGATAAAGCAGTTATTGTTAATGGGGTTGATTCGCAAATTGAATTATTACTGCCCTTAATTAATGATATTTTTGTTGGATTTGAGGAACAATCCTCTATAGAACAAATTATTGGAAATCAGTTAGTTAAGCTAGGAAAAACACTTTCGGTTGCCGAAAGTTGTACAGGAGGAAAAATAGCAGAAAACATCACAGCTTATGACGGTGCATCTGCCTATTTTAAAGGAGGTATTGTGGCATATGCAACAGAAACAAAAATTGATATTTTAAAAGTCGATCCGAAATTAATTTCACAACACTCTGTAGTCAGTTCTGAAGTAGCAGAAGCGATGGCTCAAAATGTGAGAAAAGTATTCAATTCGGACTATGGAATAGCAACCACAGGAAATGCCGGTCCGTCCAAAGGCGATTCTGATGCCGAAATTGGAACCGTTTGTATCGCAATTGCCACACCCAATGGAGTGTTTTCACAGGAGTTTAACTTTGGTAAGCAACGACTTAGGGTTGTTCAAAAAGCAGTTACTATGGCCTTCACTTTGTTTCAAAAAGAAATTTTTAAAAAATGCTAAAATAAAGTTTGCGTACTCTTAAAGAATTCGTATTTTTGCACCTCGTTTTGAAACAACAGAACAATTAAAGTTAAGAAAAAATGTCAAGAATTTGTGAACTTACAGGTAAAAGAGCAATGTTTGGAAACAACGTTTCTCATGCCTTGAATAGAACTAGACGTAGATTTAATGTAAATTTAATCAAAAAACGTTTTTACATTCCAGAAGAAGATAGCTGGGTAACATTAAAGGTTTCTACTGCAGCCTTGAAAACTATCAACAAAATTGGTATTCACGCAGCAATCAAAGAGGCAAAGTCAAAAGGTTTTTTAAAATAATCTACCGTTAAAAGCACTGTAAAATGGCAAAAAAAGGAAACAGAGTTCAAGTAATATTAGAGTGTACAGAGCACAAAGAGTCTGGAAAACCAGGAACTTCGAGATATATTACAACCAAGAACAAGAAGAATACACCGGATCGTATGGAGATTAAAAAATTTAATCCCATCCTTAAAAAAATGACGGTTCACAAAGAAATTAAATAATTAGAGATTTTACATCAGTAAAATTTCAAATGTAATACATTTGAATCATGGCAAAAAAATCAGTAGCATCATTACAAACAGGATCAAAACGTCTAACGAAAGCGATCAAAATGGTTAAGTCACCTAAATCTGGAGCTTATATTTTTGTAGAATCTATCATGGCACCTGAAAAAGTAAATGAGTTTTTAAGTAAGAAATAAGAACATTTCTTCAGTATCCTATCAAAGCTGCTTTTTCACAAAGCGGCTTTTATTTTTTAGTTTCCTTACTTTAATGCTATTTTTGTAAATAGATAAATAGTTAACTTATGAGTTTTTTTAAAAACATATTTTCTTCCGATAAAAAAGCCACGCTTGATAAGGGATTAGAGAAATCTAAATCTACCTTTTTCGATAAGCTCAGTAAAGTCGTTGTTGGGAAATCTAAAGTTGATGCCAATGTATTAGATGATCTAGAGGAAGTGCTTGTTACCAGTGATGTTGGAGTAAATACTACCTTAAAGATTATTGAAAGAATTGAAGCACGTGTTTCAAAAGATAAATATGTTGGTACTGAAGCTTTAAATCTTATTCTGCGTGAAGAAATAGCAGGTTTATTGTCAGAAACAAATTCTGGTGAAGAAACGGAGTTTACTGTTCCACAAACTCAAAAGCCATATGTTATAATGGTTGTAGGAGTGAATGGAGCTGGCAAAACAACCACTATCGGCAAACTAGCCTATCAACTTAAAAAGCAAGGTTTAAACGTCGTCTTAGGAGCTGCGGATACATTTAGAGCTGCAGCCATTGATCAGTTACAAGTTTGGGCGGATCGTGTTGGTATTCCAATTATCAAACAATCTATGGGGAGTGATCCGGCTTCTGTGGCGTTTGATACCTTACAAAGTGCGGTGACTTCCAATGCAGATGTTGTTATTATTGACACAGCGGGCCGCTTACATAATAAAGTTAATTTGATGAACGAATTAACTAAAGTCAAACGTGTCATGCAAAAAGTAGTGGACCATTCTCCACATGAAGTCCTGTTAGTACTCGATGGATCTACGGGGCAAAACGCATTTGAACAAGCCAAACAGTTTACTGCAGCTACGGAAGTTACAGCTTTAGCGATTACCAAATTAGATGGTACTGCTAAAGGAGGCGTAGTCATCGGAATTAGCGACGAATTCAAAATTCCTGTTAGGTATATAGGCGTTGGCGAAGGTTTAGAAGACCTTCAAGTTTTTAACAAATTTGAATTTGTAGATTCTTTTTTCAAATAAATCACAGTACTTAATATTTCTTCATGAGAACCAAAACACTTAAAAAAAATAAAATTAATGTTATCACTTTAGGATGTAGTAAAAACGTCTATGATAGTGAAGTATTAATGGGCCAACTCAAAGCCAGTGGAAAAGAAGTTGTACACGAAGAAGAAGGTAATGTGGTGGTGATTAACACCTGTGGTTTCATCAACAATGCTAAAGAAGAAAGCGTCAATACTATCTTAGATTATATGCAAAAGAAAGAAGATGGCGAGGTTGATAAAGTCTTTGTAACAGGTTGTTTAAGTGAGCGGTACAAGCCAGATTTACAGAAAGAAATCCCAAATGTAGATCAATATTTTGGAACCACTGAACTCCCTCAGTTGCTTAAAGCGTTAGGGGCAGATTATAAGCACGAATTAATAGGCGAACGTCTGACAACAACGCCTAAAAATTATGCCTATCTAAAAATTGCAGAAGGATGTGACCGTCCATGCAGTTTTTGTGCCATCCCATTAATGCGTGGAAAACACAAATCTACCCCCATTGAAAGCTTAGTGATCGAAGCTGAGAAATTAGCCGCTAATGGAGTTAAAGAATTAATTTTGATTGCTCAAGATTTAACCTATTACGGATTGGATCTTTATAAAAAACGAAACTTAGCAGAGCTTTTAGAAGCCTTAGTAAAGGTTGATGGTATCGAATGGATTCGTTTGCATTATGCCTTTCCAACGGGGTTTCCTATGGACGTCTTAGATGTGATGAAACGCGAACCAAAAATTTGTAACTACCTCGACATTCCATTACAGCATATATCAGATAAAATTCTGAAAAGTATGCGCCGTGGTACTACTCAAGAAAAAACAACCAAACTTCTCAAAGAGTTTCGGGCAGCTGTTCCTGAAATGACTATTAGAACCACTTTAATTGTCGGGTATCCTGGTGAAACAGAAGAAGATTATCAAACCCTTAAAGCATGGGTGGAAGACATGCGATTTGAGCGTTTAGGGTGTTTCACCTATTCACATGAAGAAAACACACACGCCTTTAATTTAGAAGACGATGTACCAGAAGAAGTGAAATTGGCTCGTGCTAACGAAATCATGGAAATTCAATCTCAAATTTCTTGGGAATTAAATCAAGCTAAAATTGGTGAAACTTTTAAGGTTGTGATTGATCGTAAAGAAGGCGAATACTTTGTAGGTCGTACGGAATTTGATTCTCCTGACGTGGATAATGAAGTGCTTATCGAAGCTTCCAAAACCTACCTCAAAACAGGAGAGTTTGCTACCGTTAAAGTTACAGAAGCTGCTGATTTTGACCTTTACGCAGAAGTGATATAACATCTTTATAAAATACAAAAGAAATAAAGTATCTTTACGTCTATTAAGAAACTGCTATGCCAACAGACTGTATTTCTTTTCGAGACACTGCCTATGTATCCAAGTTGATCTGCGATTATGTGGAAAAACGTCCGGAGCTACAACCGCTGTATCATCAGTTTCCAAGCTTAGAAAATTTTAAAGCCCAATTAGAAGCAAAGCAATCTGAATTCAATTCTGAAAAACGAAGTGTTTTAGTTACGGCATTGACGGATCAATATAAGCCATTTAGGCCGTCTGAATTGACCGTTAACGCTATTCAGTCTTTGGGAGATGAAAATACGTTTACTGTCACTACTGGGCATCAATTAAACCTGTTGGGTGGGCCGCTGTATTTTTTGTATAAAATTATATCGACGATTAATTTAGCCAAAGAATTAACAAATAAATACCCTAAAAATAAGTTTGTTCCTGTCTTTTGGATGGCTTCGGAAGATCATGATTTTGAGGAAATTAATCATTTCAATTTTCAAAACAAACGCTTCCAATGGACACAAAATACTTCTGGGGCTGTAGGAGCAGTATCCACTTCTAAACTTTCGGAGTTTGTCGAAGTATTTTCTAACGTATTGGGAAATTCGAGTCATGCATTAGAACTTAATGATCTAGTAGAAAAGGCGTATTTAGGCCATTCAAATCTTGCGGATGCCACCCGTTATTTAGTACATGCACTTTTTGGGTCTGAAGGTTTGGTTATTATTGATGGAAATGATGTAGCCTTCAAACGGTTGTTTATCCCAAAAATAGTATCGGAACTTACCAATCAACATGCATTTACAACAGTATCTAAAACCAACAAAGAGCTATTAAAAATTGATCCAGCGTTTAAAGCTCAGGTTAATCCTCGAGAAGTAAACTTATTTTACCTCAAAGAGAACTTTCGTGAGCGCATCGTAAAAAATGAGGGGGTCTACTCAGTTCTAAATTCCGATATCACATGGAATTTAGTTGAAATTATGGATGAAGTGAGTTTACATCCTGAGCGTTTTTCCCCCAATGTCATCATGCGTCCCCTTTACCAAGAAACAGTGTTGCCAAACCTTTGCTACATTGGTGGTGGAGGCGAATTGGCCTATTGGCTTCAACTAAAATCTTTTTTTGATTTAGAGCAGATTCAGTTCCCAATCTTGTTACATCGCAATTCGGTGCTGTTAATCACTCCAAAACAACATGATAAATTAGACAAATTAAAGGTCTCTGTCTCCGATTTGTTTCAAGAAAAACAAGTATTAATCCAGTCTCAAATTAAAAAAATATCGAAATTACCTATTGATTTCTCATCTCAAAAAAAACAATTAGAACAACAGTTTAAAGATTTACACGCACTTGCCAATCAAACGGATAAATCTTTTAAAGGTGCCGTATCTGCTCAAGAAAAAAAACAAATTAAAGGTTTGGAAGCCTTAGAAAAACGTCTTTTGAAAGCAGAAAAGAAAGCGCATAAAGATTATGTTGATCGCCTTGAATCGCTTCACTTAGAATTATTTCCTAATGGAGGTTTGCAAGAACGTATTACTAATTTTTCAGAATTCTATATAGAACATGGAGATGGGTTCATAGAATCTTTAAAATCAGAGCTTATTCCTTTAAATCAAAAATTTCATATTTTAACCCTTTAAAAGTTTCAAAATTTAGGGCTCAATTTATTTATAAATATTACTTTTGACCATGCAACATGATAAGGTATTAATTCTCGATTTTGGATCTCAATACACACAACTTATAGCTCGCCGAGTCAGGGAGTTAAATATATATTGTGAGATTCATCCCTTCAATAAAATTCCAACCAATTTAGACGAATTTAAAGCAGTAGTGCTTTCTGGTAGTCCTCAATCAGTGAGAGGCGATGCTGCTTTACATCCAGATTTATCAAAAATTCGTGGTCATAAACCCCTATTAGCGGTCTGTTATGGCGCCCAATATTTGGCTCATTTTTCGGGCGGTTTGGTTGCACCTTCAAATACTAGAGAGTATGGTCGTGCCAATTTATCTTTTGTTAAAGAAAATGAGGCCTTTTTTAAAGGAATCAGTTCTGGCAGTCAAGTTTGGATGAGTCATAGTGATACAATCAAAGAATTGCCAACCCACGGGGTTTTGTTAGCAAGTACACACGATGTAACTAATGCCGCATATAAAATTGAAGGCGAATCAACCTTCGCTATTCAATTTCATCCTGAAGTTTATCATACAACAGATGGAAAAATACTTTTAAGTAATTTTTTAGTTTCTATTGCCGGTCTTCAACAAGATTGGACTCCGGATTCATTTGTAGATGAAACAGTTTCTGATTTGAAAGCTAAAATTCAAGATGATAAAGTTGTATTAGGATTGTCAGGTGGGGTTGACTCTACCGTTGCGGCTATTTTATTACACAAAGCGATTGGTAAAAACCTCTTCTGTATTTTTGTAAATAACGGCCTGTTGCGGAAAGATGAATTTTCAAGTGTATTGACCCAGTACGAAGGAATGGGACTTAATGTGAAGGGGGTAGATGCTTCGGCACGCTTTTTGGACGCACTTGCAGGACTCGAAGATCCAGAGTTGAAACGTAAAGCAATTGGACGTGTGTTTATTGAAGTCTTTGATGACGAGGCAAACATGATAGAGGATGTTAAATGGCTCGCTCAGGGTACGATCTATCCAGATGTGATAGAAAGTGTTTCTGCTACTGGGGGTCCTAGTGCCACTATAAAAAGTCATCATAATGTCGGCGGATTACCTGATTATATGAAGTTAGATATTGTAGAGCCTTTGAGAGCTTTATTTAAAGACGAAGTCAGACGCGTTGGAGCTTCAATGGGTATTGATCCCAAATTATTAGGACGTCATCCATTTCCAGGCCCTGGATTGGCCATAAGAATTTTAGGAGATATCTCCGCTGAAAAAGTTCGTATCTTACAAGAAGTTGATGCCATTTTTATTAATGGTTTAAGAGAATGGGATTTGTATGATAAAGTATGGCAAGCTGGAGCAATGCTGCTCCCTGTAAACAGTGTTGGAGTGATGGGAGATGAACGTACTTACGAAAAATGTGTTGCTTTGAGAGCCGTAGAAAGTACAGATGGAATGACTGCAGATTGGGTAAATTTACCCTACGAATTTTTACAGAAGACTTCAAATGATATCATTAACAAGGTGAAAGGAGTGAATAGAGTGGTCTATGATATTAGTTCAAAACCACCAGCAACCATTGAGTGGGAGTAATCAAATAAATAAACATGAAAAAGTTTTTAATTATTTTAGGAATCATAGCTTTCAATAGTCTTTGTAATGCCCAAAATTTAAAAACACACAACGTACAAGTTGGTGAAACTGTTGAGAGTATTGCTAAACTTTATAAAATTACTCCTCAGGACATTTATGCCTTAAATCCCGACGCTCGGTCTAATTTTTCGTTGAATTCGGTCTTAATTATACCAAAGTCCTTTATCCCTAAATCCATCTCATCTGAAGTTGTAAAAGAGTTGATATCTTATAAGGTTTATAAAGTAAGACGCAAAGAAACGTTATTTGGGATTGCTCAAAAGTTTAACGTCACTGTAGAGGAGATAAAAGCTCATAACAAAGAATTGTATTCTAAAAGTTTAAGAAGAGGTGATAAAATTTATATTCCTCAATTTAAAATGACTACAAATCAAATTTCTACTCAAGTAATTCAAAAATACACGGTTTTGCCAAAAGAAGGTAAATGGCGTATCGCTTATAAATTTGGAATTTCAGTTCCAGATTTAGAAGCACTCAACCCAGCTATGGGACCTTTTCTTAAAGCAGGACAACAGTTGAATGTTCCCAATATCTCTGATACTGATAAAAAAGTTATTGAAGAAGATGATTATGGTTATTATACTGTGAAAGCTAAAGAAGGGTTTTTTAGACTCGAAAAAAAATTAGGATTGACACAAGAACAACTAGAACTTCTTAATCCCGAATTAATTGATCAAGGCTTGAAATTAGGAATGGTTTTAAAAATCCCTAAGCGGAGTATTCAAAACATAGCTACAGAAACATTTCCTATTGTGAATTTATCCGATAGTTTAGTTGATTTTTCACCCAAAAAAATGGCACTTTTATTGCCGTTTAAAACTAAAAGCATTGATTTTGACTCCCTTAATCTCGCTAAAATTCAACTCAAGAGAGATGGGTTTATTAATATTTCAACTGACTTTTATGCCGGCGTAGTAATGGCAATTGACTCTGCAAAACGTCTAGGGATTTCTACAAAATTAGAGGTATTTGACACCAATGCTCAACCGCTTGATTTGAAAACGGTATTGTTACAAACTAATTTCTCCAATTTTGATGCTGTTCTAGGGCCAATTACAACCCAAAACCTTGAGTTGATCGCTAAATATGTCGAAAAGGACAGTGTTCCTGTAATCTCTCCCTTTGTAAAAACTAAAAATATTTATCACAATCTATTTCAAACGATTCCAGATGAAACATGGATGCGAACTAAAATGATTAACTACGTAAAGTCTGATACCATACCCCATCAAACATTGATTATATATGACGCAAAGAATTTAGCAACTGCTAATTATTTAAAAACAGAATTTCCAGAAGCTACTTTATTAACTTCTAAAAAGGACGACGAAGGCTTAGAGCAATTTTTTTTAATGTTAGAAGACGTACAAGCGGCTCTTTTATCGGGTCGTACACTTGTTTTTCTTGAGTCAAATAACGTTGGATTTGTGTCTAATGTGACAAGTATGCTCAATGCCATGAATGGCATAACGATTCTTAAAGACGAAGATGATAATGAAACCGAAATTGATCGTGATATTTTTTTGATGACAACTTCAAAAAACAGAGCTTTCGAAGGATCAAACATTTCAAATTATGATTTGTCTAATCTCCATTTTCAGTATCCATCTGTGAATTTTGATTCACAATTTTCAGAAGCATTTGAGCAACGTTATATACAGCAGTTTGGAACGTTCCCAAATAAGTATGCTATTAGAGGTTTTGATGTAACCATGGATATTCTTCTTAGGCTCTCTAAATTCGGAACTCTATACACCCAAACCTCTAGTTTTCAAACGGCATATTTGGAAAATAAATTTCAATACGTTCTCCAACCTTATGGAGGTTATAAAAATGAAGCAGGTTATATTCTTAAATATGAAGATTTACAAATAGTAAAAGTTCAAGATTAAAACCCAATCAACCCTTCTAAGTGTTTGATTTGTGCCTTTGCATTTTTATTCTCAGGGTCTATTTCTAAGACTTTTTCATACATCTTAAGTGCTTTAAGGTGTTCACCACCCAAGGCCAGTGCTTCGCCTAAACTATCATAAACATTGGGCTCATATTTGAATAAATAAGTATTCAATTCAAAACAGATTAAAGCTTCTTTTGTGCGGTTGTTTAGGAGCAATACATAGCCCAAAGTATTGAGTTCTTTACTCTTTTGCACGCATTTCCTAAGTATGTTATAATGAGCATTAAAATTTTCGGATATAGACTCAATAGACTCTGTCTCTAATACCTTAAATAAATAATTAGCACCTTCATAGTTAGGTTTTGAAGGAAATCCAAGAGCTATTTGTGCCACATCGGTCACCAAATCATTTTTTGGAGATTCCACAATACGGGCATATTCAACATTATTAGATTTAAAAATAAATACAGGTACACGGTGAATTTGTTGGTCTTGTTCCTCTCCTTTACGGGATGTTTTATAGCGTTTTTCGTCATTGTAAAGACCAATTAACCGCAACTGACTTCTTTTAAGACCGAGTTCGTCCCAAAGCTTAACAAATTGTGGCACCCATTTTTTACTGTCACCACACCATGTTCCTAGATAGATGTCAACCGTCGTTTTTTTAAGTCTGGATTTTAGTCGCAGTCGTTTTTCTGGGAGTTTTAATTCACTGTAAAATTTATTGAACCAGACCTTGAAATTGCTATCGTGTTCTAAATAATCTAAAGGAAATTCTCCGCATATGTGGGTTTCACCTTTTGCATTTTTATAAAAATTAATTTCTTGGGAATACGAATTGAAAAAAGAAAAAATGGTACATATTACCATCAGAATAGTAGTTTTCATAGGGATTAGAATTTGGGGTTCTATTTCAAAAATAACAGATTTTGGTTTTAAAAAAAAATAAATCAGCAAGTTTTCCACTTAATATTACAGCCGATACTCGGCTTTTGTGGTCGGGTGTTTGGTTTATTTTCAATCATACATTGCATGGCATATAATATATCTTTACCATCAACGAGTAATCTATTTCCAGGTCTTGAATCGTCTAATTGACCTCGATATACGAGTTTTAAATCAACATCAAAAAGAAAAAAATCAGGAGTGCAAGCTGCATCATAAGCTATCGCTACCGATTGCGTTTCATCATACAGATAAGGAAAGGGGTAGTTAAGATTTTTAGCGTTTTTCTTCATTTCCTCTGGACCATCTTGAGGGTAATTTTTGACATCATTACTCGAAATTGCAACGACGCTAATACCTTCCTTGTAGAGACTATTAGCGATTGACACTAAGGCTTCGTTAATGTGAATCACAAACGGACAATGGTTGCAAATAAACATAATTAATGTTCCATTGATCCCCTTTAGTTTGTTTAATGTTTTTGATGAATTTGAAACAGTATCCCATAATTCAAAATCGGGTGCTACAGTCCCTAATGGGAGCATATTGGATGGAGTTAATGACATTAGATTGCGTTTTTTTTCAAATATATAAAGAATTGAACCTTTGCATCTAAGAACTCCATAAAAATTTATATCTTCAAGCCTTGATAAAATTGTAATGATATGAGTGAAACAATATCTTTTGAGGACTTTTCAAAAATAGACCTCCGAGTGGGAACTATCATTGAAGTTAAAGACTTTCCTGAAGCACGAAACCCTGCCTACCAATTGACAATTGATTTTGGTGATATAGGGGTCAAAAAAACATCAGCACAAATCACAACCTTATATTCAAAAGAGGATTTACTTGGCCAGCAAATTGTAGCCAATATCAATTTTAAAAAAAAGCAAATTGCTAATTTTATGAGTGAGTGTTTAGTTGTTGGAGCCGTGGATTCGGAAAAAGTCATCCTATTATCACCTGAGGAAGAGCTGCCTAACGGAACGCCAGTACGTTAGTTTGTATTACAAACTGCTGTAGTACAATTGAGTTGTAGGATATATATGTTGAGGACTAAATGTCATCAAAACTTACATCTGTGAAACTCTCAGAAGCTTTGTCATCTTTTGATTCCTCAGATGGGAATTCTTCTTTAACATAATCTTTTTGGTGACGCTCGCTTATTACTTCTTGCCCTTTTTCATTGACAATATAATCGGTCATCTCCGCTAAAATTGTATTGAACTCTGTAAAGTCTTCTTTGTATAAGTAAATTTTATGTTTCTTATAGTGAAAAGATCCATCATCGTTTGTAAACTTTTTACTTTCTGTCACAGTTAGGTAATAGTCACCTGCCTTTGTCGCTCTCACGTCAAAAAAGTAGGTACGTCTTCCAGCTCTTAAAACTTTTGAATATATTTCTTCTTGTTCCATATCTATAGTATCAATGATAATGAGCCATTATTAGCAGCTGTTATTCCTATCAAAAGTCTAAAAAATAAATTAAGACACCAACTAATTATTGATTTTATTTTCAGGAAATGAACGTTTTTTTAATTTTTAAAAATTAATGAGTTGTCTCTCTTAATTGTTTTTGATAAAGTTCTTTGTAATAACCTTCAACACAAATAAGTGAGTCATGTGTACCTTGTTGGGCTATAATTCCATCATTTAAAACAATGATCATATCAGCATTTTTTGCAGAAGAAATTCGATGACTTACGATAATAGTTGTTTTGTTTTTAGTCACCAACTCGATGTTATTTAGGATTTGTTCTTCAGTTTCCGTGTCCACAGCTGAAAGACAATCATCTAAAAGAAGAATTTCAGGGCTTTTGATAAAGGCTCTTGCAATGGAAACTCGTTGTTTTTGACCTCCTGAAAGCGTGATGCCTCGTTCACCTAAGATGGTGTTATAACTATTTTTAAAATTGATGATATTATCATGGACTACTGCTTTTTTAGCTGCCTCAATAACTTCGTTATCTGTCGCGTTATTTTTCCCAAATTTGATATTATTTTTTAGACTGTCAGAAAACAAAAAGGGGTCTTGTGGGACAAATCCAATAGCAGTCCTTAGGCTGTTTAAATTTAAGGACTTAATATCAATACCATCAATTTCAATACTACCTTTTTGAGGATCGTATAAGCGTCCAATTAACTCAAGTATCGTTGATTTTCCTGAACCTGTATTTCCAATTATAGCGAGTGTCTTGCCTTTATGAATCTCAAAACTAATGCCTTTTAGAGCTTCTATATTGGTATCTTCATAAGTAAAATATACATCTTTAAAAACAATACGACCATCGATAGGAGTCTTTGTTTGAGTAGGATTAATAATACTAGGAGTCTCTTTCAAAAATTCATTAATTCGCTTTTGCGAAGCTTCTGCTTCTTGTACTAATGAGGTTACCCAACCAATTGATGCGACAGGCCAAGTTAGCATATTGACATAAATAATAAATTCGGCAATAACACCTATTTCCTCAATCTGTCCGTTCATGTATTGTTTACCGCCAATGTATATAACCAGCAGGTTACTAGCGCCAATAAGAAGTAACATTAAAGGAAAAAAGAGCGCCTGTATTTTTGATAATCCAAGTCGTTTATCGCGTTGTGAATTTGCGAGCTCTGAAAATGTTTTTTCGGTTTGTGATTCTAAAGCGTAAGCTTTTGTAATCCAAATACCACTAAAAAACTCTTGAGTTGATGAAGATAGCTTGGATAGATGCGCTTGAACAATGGTACTTTGTTTATGTATGAGTTTACTTAAGAAGTAGATTGAAATGGATAAAAAAGGCAGCGGAATTATGGTATACAGCGTGAGAGTTGGTGATTGGTTATACATATAAAAAAATGCTACAACAAAAAGGGTTAATGTATTGATAGTATACATGAGTGCAGGTCCAATATACATACGTACTTTACTAACATCTTCGCTAATTCTGCTCATTAAATCGCCGGTACGGTTTCGTTTATAAAAAGCAATAGACAGTTGTTGGTAATGATCATAAATTTCATTTTTTAAATCAAATTCGACGTAACGAGAAACATTTATAATCGTTTGACGCATTAAAAAAGTAAATGTTCCTGTAGCGACAGCTGCCCCAAATATGTACAAAATTTTTAAACTAATTTCATGCCTAAATAGTTCTACACGGCTTGGGTTAGTAATTTGATTTGAAATTAAAGAGATAGATTTACCAATGAGTTGAGGAGTAAATAGAGCAAAAACTTTTGAGCCAATGGTAATAAGAATCCCTAAGATAATTCGATATCGATATTTTATGAAATACTTATTTAAATACTTGAGTTCGTTCATCCAATCTTTTACAGCCTTAAGTTAGGCTTTTACTTCTTCTACAAAGATACTTGTTTTACGCAAAAATTACATTGTGTAAAAAAACATTTTTTTAGATTTTTACAAGCAAAATAATACTATTTTTGCTTAGCAATTTTTTTATAGCTTAAGATATATTCTATGCAAATCAATTTATTTGATTTTTAACCAATAAGTTCTTTATACCATGCTGAATAGAAGACATATTCGAACCAAAGTAATGCAAGTTATCTATGCCCTCAAAAGATCTGAGGAGATGAACTTGACTTCTGAAGAAAAATTTCTCAACCTGAGTATGGATAGTATGTATGAGCTTTATTTACTAATGTTATCTTTATTGATTAAAGTACATGAAAAAGCAAAAGATCAGCAAGAAAAATCTCAACAAAAACACCTTTTAACTTCTGAGGATTTAAATCCCAACATGAAGTTTATTAAAAACGCATTACTAGTTCAATTAACTGAAAATCAAATCTTAAAAAACACCATTGAACGTCATAAAGTCAATAACTGGGAGTTGGACAACGAGTATATAGTAGTGATTTTCAGAGCCATTCTAGAGAGCGACCTCTTTGCAAAATACATGTCCTCAGAATCTACTACCTATAATAAAGACCGTCAGTTTATAGTAGATTTATTCAAAGAAGTCATTGCACCAAATGAAAAATTATATAATTATTTAGAAGACAGAAACCTTACGTGGATTGATGATTTGCCAGTGGTAAATACGGCTTTGGTGAAGCTCTTAAACAAATCTAAGGAAAATAATAATGAACATTATTTTACTCCAAAGTTGTTTAAAGATAAAGAAGATAAAGATTTTGGCTTGAGTTTATTAAAGAATACGATTAAAAATTTAGAACCATATACAGAAGAAATCAGTTTAAAAACTAAAAATTGGGACAAGGATCGTATAGCAGATATTGATTTTGTTTTACTTCAGATGGCTATCTGTGAATTTCATGAATTTCCATCCATTCCAACAAAAGTTTCAATCAATGAATATATAGAAATTGCCAAAGAATATTCAACTCCAAAGAGTAATGTCTTTATAAATGGAGTTTTAGATAAAATTGTAAAAGAGCATATCGAAAATAATACCTTAAATAAGATAGGACGTGGATTAATGTAAATTTTTATTACATTTATACCCTTGTTTTTTACAATACACTTTAAATTATTAACCATTAAAAATAAATCATGAAAAAATTAATTTTATCCTTAACTTTAGTTAGTCTTGTTGTTTTCACTTCATGTAAAGAAAATGCAGCAGAAAAAATAAATCAAGAAAATGTTGAAAAAGCTGCTGAAAGAGATGCTCAAGCCATTGTTTTTCCAAACATCACATTTGATAAAACAGAGCACGATTTTGGTCAAATCATGAATGGTACACCAGTGGAAACTGTATTTTCATATACAAATTCAGGTAAATCTCCTTTGGTAGTTACAGATATTAAAAGTACTTGTGGATGTACTGTTCCTCAAGGATGGAATAGAGAGCCACTAATGCCAGGAGCATCGTCTCAGTTTAGTGTGAAGTTTAACGGAAAAGGTGCTAACAAAGTTTCCAAAACAATCACGATGACGACCAACACCGAAAAAGGAAAAGAGCAAGTAAGAATTTCGGCGTTTATCGTTCCTGATCCAAACGCAGCTGTAAAAACTCCTCCAAACAAATCACTTAACGTACAATAACAAACACACAATAAAAAGATATGGAAGGTTTTAGTCAGTATACTCCCTTTATTTTGATGGCCGTAGTAGTTTATTTCTTTATGATCGCACCTCAAATGAAGCGTGCCAAAAAAGAAAAAGCATTTTCTGCATCACTCAAAAAAGGAAACAAAGTTGTTACCATTAGTGGAATGCATGGGAAGATAGCCGAATTGAACGAAAAAGACAATTCATGTGTGATTGAAACTTTGGCTGGTAAAATTAAATTTGACCGTTCTGCCATCTCGATGGAAAAGAGTGAAAAGCTTAATTCTCCCCCACCAGTTAAAAAATAATATTCAATAAAAAAGCCGCTAAATTTAGCGGCTTTTTTTATAAATAACGTTTCTGAGTTCGCTCGGCTATTTTACAAATTACTTCAGTAGCGCTTAAAATACTTTCTAAAGGTACATACTCGTAACGGCCATGGAAGTTGTGCCCACCTGCAAATATATTTGGGCAGGGAAGTCCCATAAAACTCAATTGTGAGCCGTCCGTTCCTCCTCTAATAGGCTTAATTAATGGTTGGATGTTTAGTGCTTTCATAGCGTCTTCTGCGATGTCAATAATATGCATTACTGGCACTACCATTTCTTTCATATTATAATACTGATTCTTAATTTCGATTTCAAAAACAGTGCTTCCTAAGTTTGTGTTTAGTTTTTTTACCAAGTCAATCAAGTGTTGTTTTCTATCTTCAAATTTTTCCCGATCGTGATCTCTCACTATGTATTGTAAAACCGTGTCCTCGACCTTGCCTTCCATGTTGTGTAAGTGATAAAACCCTTCGTAACCCTCCGTTTGTTCTGGAGTTTCTGCTTTTGGAAGCGCTTCTATAAACTTAGACGCATAATACATAGAATTGATCATTTTCCCTTTCGCATAACCCGGATGTACAATTTTCCCTTTTACTTTGATAACGGCAGATGCAGCATTGAAATTCTCGTATTCAAGCTCTCCAATTTGACTGCCGTCCATTGTGTAAGCCCAATCAGCTCCAAATTTTTTCACATCAAATTTATGCGCTCCACGTCCAATTTCTTCATCAGGGGTAAAGCCAACTTTAATTGTTCCGTGTTTAATTTCTGGATGCTGAATAAGGTACTCCATCGCACTCACAATTTCACAAACTCCTGCTTTGTCATCAGCACCCAAAAGCGTTCTGCCATCTGTGGTGATTAAGGTTTGTCCTTTGTATAATAAGAGATCTTCAAAATAATCAGGCGATAAAACGATGTTTTCTGACTCGTTTAAAACAATATCAGATCCATCATAATTTTCAATGATTTGAGGATCCACATTCTTGGCTGTAAAATCTGGTGAAGTATCAAAATGAGATACAAATCCGATCACTGGCACTTTGTGTTCCACATTGGAAGGCAAGGTCGCCATGATGTAAGCATTTTCGTCAATAGATACATCCTGCATCCCAATCGATTTGAGTTCGTCCGCTAGTTTATTTGCCAAGACCCATTGCTTTTCAGTACTCGGAGTTGATGTGGAATTCGGATCGCTCTCAGTATCAATTTTTACGTAGCTTATAAAGCGTTCCAAAATGTGATTTCTATCTAACATATAGTTTTGTCTTTGGTCAAAAATAATTAACCCTGACTTCAAACACAAGAGTTCGCTTGCTTTCTTTTATATTGTGTCTATTTAATGTATTTTTGCATCCAAATTACGCTTCATGTACAAATCGATTATCCGTCCTATTCTTTTTAAATTTGATCCTGAAGTCGTTCATTATTTCACCTTTGATGCTATCAAGCTCTTATGTAAAATCCCTGGAATACCTTTTTTAATTCGACGACTTTTTCAAGTAAATCACCCAGGATTGGAACGTGAATTGTTCGGCCTAAGATTTAAAAACCCAGTTGGGCTTGCAGCCGGATTTGATAAGAATGCCTTGTTATATAATGAACTAGCAAACTTTGGATTTGGATTTATCGAAATTGGTACAGTTACTCCAAAACCTCAAGAAGGTAATCCAAAAAAACGTTTGTTTAGACTGCAATCGGATAAAGGAATTATCAACAGAATGGGCTTCAATAATGCAGGTTTAGAAGCGGCAATTGTTCAATTAAAAAAGAACAAAAAACAACTCATTATTGGAGGGAATATTGGGAAAAATACCCAAACCCCTCCAGAAGCATATACGGCTGATTACTTAGAATGTTTTAAAGCGCTACACCCTTATGTAGATTATTTTGTTTTGAATGTAAGTTGTCCAAACGTTGGAAGTCATGCCAAATTAAATGACAAGGATTATTTAGAGGAATTGATTAAAGCGGTCCAAGATTTAAACGCAACATTCACCAAATCAAAACCAATTCTTTTAAAGATTGCACCGGATTTGAACGACACTCAATTGGATGAAATTATAGAGCTGGTATCGGCAACCAAATTAGAAGGAGTCATTGCTTCAAACACCTCTACTTCAAGAGAGAACCTTAAAACCGATGTTGAGAGGTTAGAAGCCATTGGAAATGGCGGTGTCAGTGGGCAACCCATCAAAGAAAAAAGCACTCAAGTCATTAAATATTTGTCTGAGAAAAGTCACAAAGCATTTCCTATTATTGGAGTAGGAGGGATTCATTCAGCACAAGATGCTTTGGAAAAAATTGCTGCAGGAGCCGATTTGGTTCAGATTTATACAGGCTTCATTTACGAAGGCCCAACACTCGTCAAACGTATTAATAAGGCAATTTTGAAATCATCTTTTAAAAATTAGTTTGGATACTGAAATTCTCATTTCCTTTATAATTGCCACAGTGACTTTGGCACTTTCACCTGGTCCAGATAATATTTTTGTACTTATTCAGAGCATGACTTATGGCAAAAAACAAGGGATGGCCATTGTTTGCGGACTGATTTCGGGTTGTATCATCCACACTAGCTTAGTTGCTTTTGGGTTATCTACCTTTATAAAATCAAATTCAGAATTGCTATTTATTTTAAAACTATTAGGAGCAGGGTATATGCTCTATTTAGCCTACTGCGTTATCATATCATCGGCGGTCATAAACACCAACACTGTCCCTAAAAGCAAATCTGTGGGAGCCTTATTTAAGCAGGGTTTTATTATGAATGTAATCAATCCAAAAGTCTCCATTTTTTTTATGGCCTTTTTCCCCGCTTTTTTATACAGTAAAACCCAATCTTTAGTGGTTCAGTTTTATTCCCTTGGATTTTTGTTTATGACAACCTCCTTTGTAATCTTTTCGACGCTTGTCTTTTTCTCAAGTTCCGTCGGCTCAATTTTAAAATCAAACAAACGTTTTGGAGTAGTATTAAAATGGGCGCAGATTACCGTTTTTTTAGGAATTGCAATTTTTATATTAATCACACAGTAGCTTCAACCATAAATCATAAGATGGAAAAAATTAAACTTATTTGGGATTTCAGAGGTCCCGCAAGTCCTCAAACAGCGGCACATTTTAAGATCCACTTATTAGAGTTTTTTGCGTCCGAAAAATTACAGCTTATTGAATCGGGGGTGGAATCCGTTAATGAAATGTACCACTTTACCTATGCCATTATTGATAAACAGAATTTAGATACAATTAAAACAGCATTAAAACCCACCAGAGGTCAGCGTATCAAAACAGACGGTTAGGAGTTTTATTTATAGGTTTCTAAAAGAGTGTATTGCTCTTCGATGGCTTCTTGAAATTCGACTTTCATATTTGCCACGAGTTCCGCCACTGAAGGCGAATCATGAATATTGGTCACACCCTGTCCAGCAGACCAAATGGTTGCCCAGGCTTTTGCTTCATTTTCATGAGGAGTGAGCTCATTTCCAAAATCGATTTTCTTTTGTTGACTGAGCATTTCTTCCGTAATTCCCATTGCTTCCATGCTAGGACGTAAAAAATTTGCTGCCACTCCAGAAATTGCAGCGGTATAGACCACATCATTAGCACCACTCGAAATGATCATATCTCTATATTCTTTAGGCGCTTTACTTTCTTTGGTATTGATAAACCGAGTTCCCATATAGGCAACGTCGGCTCCCATTTGCATGGCAGAGGCGATGTCACGACCGTTACTAATACAACCTGATAATATTACGGTTTTCTTAAAAAAGCTTTTAATTTCAGCCACTAAGGGCATAGGGTTTAAAGTTCCCGCATGACCTCCTGCGCCTGCAGCAACCACAATCAGTCCATCCACATTAGCTTCTGCCGCTTTCTCGGCATGGCGTTTTTTAATCACATCGTGGAAGACCAAACCTCCATAACTGTGGATCGCATCGACCAATTGAGGAACAGCTCCTAAGGACGTAATGATTATTGGCACTTGATGCTTTACGCAAATAGCCAAATCTGCTTGCACGCGGGGATTCGATTGGTGTACAATTAGATTTACACCATAGGGCGCGGGTTTTTTGCCTGTTTCTTTTTCGAAATCGGAGAGTGCTGTTTTAATTTCTATCAACCATTCCTCAAAGCCTTCTGTGGTGCGTTGGTTCAATGCTGGGAAGGTTCCTACAATTCCGTTTTTGCAACATTCAATGACCAGTTTTGGACCGGATATTAAAAACATTGGTGCTGCAATGGCTGGGATGGACAGTTCTTTTATAAAGGAAGGTTGACTCATGGTGTGTATTTTAAAAGGTGTGAATTGTTATTAATTTGTCTTTGCAATATAAGGCTTGTAAATTAATTATTTATTTTAATTTTTAAAGTCCTCTTTGATTCAGAGTTAGATTGCAGACATCTAGGGACGTTAATATTATTATAAACATAAATATGTTTGTTTAATTAAATACTATATTTGGATCAACAACAAACCAAACATCCCTTTTAATGAAGTCTAAAATCTTTACTATTGTCGCCCTCGCATTTGTTTTTTTAATCTCAACAAGTGTGAATGAAACACAGACCACACAGGAATTTCAAGCGAAGGCTTATTATTTTTCAAAATCCAAAATGGATCTCGGAAATTGGGGGGCTCGACTGAGTGAAGCACAGAAAAAAGAAGTTTTTGCACGAATGAAAAACAGGTTAGAAAAAGGCTATGTTTTGTCTTTTAATAAAGAAGAATCGGTATTTACTGAAGAAGATCAATTGGATGCGATTTCAGGGGCAACGGATTCTTGGGGTAAAAATTTTGCACCTGGGAAACAGTATAAGAATGTAAAAACAAATACCCAACTTCAGCAGCAAGAATTTTATGGTAAAAAGTTTTTGGTGAAGGATGTTTTACAACCTATCGAGTGGAGTTTAGAATCTGAGACAAAAAAAATTGGAAACTATTCCTGTTTCAAAGCCACGGCCTCAATTCCAACAAACGATTTGACATGGTATTCATTTTCATGGGATAAGTTAAGAAGCTCAAGTGCGTCCGATTCTACGGAAGTCAAAGAAGTTAAGATGACACAAATAGAGGCGTGGTATGCACCTCAAATACCGGTACGTCACGGGCCTTTAGATTATTGGGGCCTACCAGGGTTAATTTTAGAAGTGAGTGCGGATAATACAACCATGCTTTGTTCAAAAATTGTATTGAACCCTGATGAAATTATTGAGTTCGAAGCACCGAGTAAAGGGAAAGAAGTTTCTAAAAACGAGTACCAAAACATCATTACAGATAAAATGAAAGAATTTCGTAACAACCGTATGAGACGCTAATAGGTTCCAAAAGTCCATCTGCGATTTATTTGTTAATTATATGTTTTTTTTAATTATTAATATTGATTAAAGGTATATTTTTAGAATATCGAAAAACTAAAATTATTTTTCAACCCCATTGTTCCCTACTTTAATTAATTTTTATATTTGTTTCAAATTACAAAACGATACACTAATCGTTGACAACATTTATATGGACCTACATAATTTGAAAACCTTCATTACTCCAACGGTTATTCTTTATAGCCCCGGTTTTGCACGTCCTCGTATTACGCGCCGTCGCCCTTAGGGTGTTTCATTAGTTTCTGAACTTAGGTGTGTCCGGTTCGTCTTTCAATTTCTTTTTCAACTTTTTTTCAACTTAAATCTTATATAATGGATATCATTATTGCAGATAAATCACATACAATTCACGCTCAAACTATTTGCGATGCCATCGAAGCCGCTGCACAAGTGAGAGGTACTGGAATTGCAAAGCGTTCCATAGATTACATTATTTCTAAAATGGAATCGAGTAATGCGGTCATTGCCTTGGAGGGAGATACCTTTGCTGGCTTTTGTTATATAGAAACGTGGAGCCATGATAAATTCGTTGCCAATTCTGGACTTATTGTTCATCCTGATTTCAGAAATCAAGGCTTAGCTAAAAAAATCAAGCAAGTCGTTTTTAATCATTCTAGAGCTAAATATCCTAACTCAAAAATATTTAGCATCACCACCGGTCTCGCCGTGATGAAACTGAATACTGCTTTGGGATATAAACCTGTTACTTTCTCTGAACTCACAGATGAGCCATCTTTTTGGAAAGGCTGTCAAACCTGTAAAAACTACGATGTCCTTCAACGCACAACTCAAAGCATGTGTTTGTGTACAGGCATGTTATTTGACCCGACTTCCAAGCCGTTACGCACTTCTAAAAAAGTGAAAGAAAAAACATTTCTAAGACTCAAAAGTATCAAGCAAAGCTTGTTTCTAAAAAAACATAAAAAATGAAAAATTCAAAAAAATTAGTCATCGCCTACAGTGGAGGACTGGATACTTCCTATTGTGCCGTATCCTTGTCAAAAGCTGGCTATGAAGTCCATGCCGTCAGTGTCAACACAGGTGGGTTTACTAAAAGTGATGTGCAAACCATCGAACAAAACGCTTATAAAATGGGGGTCTCGACCTATAAAAACATAGATGCCGTGACCATTTTTTATCAAAAAGTAGTGAAGTTTCTTATTTTCGGAAATGTATTAAAAAACAATACCTATCCCTTATCCGTCAGTGCTGAACGCATTGTACAAGCCATAGAAATTATTGAGTATGCAAAATCCATCGGGGCGAAATACATCGCACATGGAAGTACAGGTGCTGGAAACGATCAAGTGCGTTTTGATATGATTTTTCAAACCCTTGCACCCGAGATTGAAATCATCACACCGATTCGAGATCAGAAACTCACACGACAAGAGGAAATAGCCTACCTAAAATTAAATGGTATTGATTTGGATTGGGAAAAAGCAAAGTACTCTATCAATAAAGGACTTTGGGGAACTAGCGTTGGAGGCGATGAAACACTGACATCTCACTTGGCATTGCCAGAATCAGCCTATCCATCTCAATTAGAATCCGAAACGCCTGAAACAGTCACTCTCACTTTTACCAAAGGCGAATTGACTGCGCTTGATGGTATCGAGAATTCACCCGAGATCAACATTCAAATTTTAGACGACAGGGCGTCCAAATTTGCCATTGGAAGAGACATTCATGTCGGGGATACCATTGTTGGGATCAAAGGCCGTGTGGGTTTTGAAGCGGCTGCCGCACTAATTATTGTAAAAGCACATCATTTACTAGAAAAACACACCTTGACCAAATGGCAACTTCAGCATAAAGATTATCTGTCTAATTTTTATGGCATGCATTTGCATGAGGGTCAGTATTTAGATCCCGTTATGCGAGATATGGAAGCCTTTTTATCCAGCAGTCAACACAGTGTTTTGGGCACAGTTGAAGTGGTTTTAAAACCATATCACTTTTCAATCAACGGCATTCAATCCGCACATGATTTGATGAACGCCAAGTTTGGAAGTTATGGCGAAATTAACAACGGTTGGACAGCTGAGGAAGCCAAAGGTTTTATCAAAATTAATGGCAACCAAAACAAGATACATCAACAAGTAAATTCGGAATTATGATACAAGCAGGGATTATAGGAGGCGCAGGATACACTGCAGGAGAATTGATTCGATTGTTGCTCGTACACTCCAAAACCGAGATCAATTTTGTGTATAGTACTTCGAGTGCTGGTAAAAAATTAAGCGCCATTCATCAAGATTTAGTAGGGTCTACAGATCAACTTTTTACAGATACTGTCAACACAGAAGTGGATGTTTTATTTCTTTGTTTAGGGCATGGAAACTCAAAAGCTTTTTTAGAAAAGAACTCCTTTTCAAAGGATACAAAAATCATTGATTTGTCAAACGATTTTAGAGTCACACCAGATGCTGTGTTTCAAAACAAACATTTTATATATGGTTTGCCAGAATTGAACAAATCCGCCATTCAGTCGGCACAGTACATCGCAAATCCAGGCTGTTTTGCAACAGCTATTCAATTAGCTATTTTACCTTTAGCGGCTAATGGTTTGGTGAAAGATGCCATTCATGTCAACGCAGTAACAGGCGCTACCGGCGCAGGAACCGCCTTGTCCCCAACCACCCATTTTACGTGGCGTGTGGATAATTTTTCTCACTATAAAGCATTTAACCATCAGCACTTGGGAGAGATCCATCAATCGGTAGATGCACTTCAAGACGATTTGAAGAGTGTGATTCATTTTATTCCCAATAGAGGGAATTTCTCAAGAGGAATATTTGCCACCCTTTATACAAAATACGAGGGCAGTTTAGAGACGGCGAAAGCACTCTTTAAAAGCTATTATAAGGATGCAGAATTTACGACGGTTTCGGATGATCCCTTACATTTAAAACAAGTGGTCAATACCAATAAATGTTTATTGCATTTGGAAGTGCATGAGGGAAAACTGCTCATTACAAGTGCGATCGACAATTTACTCAAAGGTGCTTCTGGTCAAGCCGTTCACAACATGAATTTGATGTTTGGGTTTGAAGCACATTTGGGATTACAACTTAAAGCTAATTATTTTTAAATAACAACAGTATGAAAATAGCAATCATAGGTACAGGAAATTTAGGAAGTTCTATTGCCAAAGGGCTTATTACGAACAATGCGATTACGACTTTGTATCTTACAAAACGAAATGTCAATGGCTTAGCAGATTTTGAGGGTTATAAAAATGTATTTTTAACTTCTGATAATACAAAAGCCATCCAGCAATCGGATATAATTATTTTTGCTGTCCAACCTGCGCATTTAGAAACAATCCTTACGGAAGTCCAGCCCTTTTTAACAGAAAAACACGTGTTGATTTCGACCATTACAGGCTTTTCAATTTCAAGAATAGAAAGCCTCGTAGGAAAGGATCAATTTATCATTAGAGCGATGCCAAACACGGCTATTGCAGTCGGAAAATCTATGACTTGTTTATGTAGTAATGAAATAGGCAAACAACGTTTAGCCGTTGCAGAAGCTATCTTCAACCGTTTGGGTACGACCATCTCCATACCAGAACAACAAATGCAAGCTGCCACTGTTGTTTGTGCGAGCGGAATTGCCTTTTGGATGCGTTTGATTCGTGCCACCACACAAGCCGCTATTCAACTTGGATTTGACGCTGAAGAAGCTCAAAAATTAGCTATGTTTACCTGTGAGGGTGCTGCTAATTTATTGATTAGTTCTGGAAATCATCCTGAACAAGAAATTGACCGAGTGACTACGCCAAATGGATGTACTATTGAAGGATTGAATGAGATGGAACACAAAGGATTGAGCTCGTCGCTGATTCAAGGAATGGTTGCTTCATTTGATAAAATTAATAGTATTAAAGCCCAGTAATTATGAGTCTATTTGATGTCTATCCACTTTTTGATGTGACGCCTGTAAAGGCAAACGATGTTTATTTGTATGACGAAAAAGGAACCCAGTATTTGGACCTTTACGGTGGTCATGCCGTAATCTCAATTGGACATTCCCATCCTGTTTATGTGAACGCACTGACCAATCAACTTCAAAATATTGGCTTCTATAGCAATGCTGTACAAAACCCACTTCAAAACAAGTTAGCAGAGCGATTGGAGGAATTATCGGGGTGCAAGAACTACAATTTATTCATGTGTAGCTCTGGAGCAGAAGCCAACGAAAATGCTCTAAAATTAGCCTCCTTTCACACCAATAAAGCCACTGTGATTGCATTTGACAACTCCTTTCATGGACGCACTTCCGCCTGTGTAGCAGCTACGGACAACCCAAAAATTGTGGCTCCTATAAATGCCCAACAACAAGTCCGTTTTTTACCACTTGGAGATTTAGATTTGGTTGAAATTACTTTAAAATCTGAGCCTGTTTGCGCCATCATAATTGAGTGTATTCAAGGAGTCGGTGGACTTGATGAAAGTAGCACCAATTTTTATAAAGGACTTGAATTACTATGTAAGACCTATAATACCGTCTTGATAGCCGATGAGGTTCAATCTGGCTTTGGGCGTACCGGTGATTTTTTTGCCTTCCAAAAACACGGAATTACGCCTCATATTATTTCGATGGCGAAGGGGATGGGCAACGGATTTCCAGTCGGTGGAATTTTGATTCATCCTTCTATAAAAGCCTCCTTTGGACTGTTGGGAACCACCTTTGGCGGCAATCATTTGGCGTGTGCGGCAACCTTGGCTGTTTTGGAGGTTTTGGAATCCGAGAATTTAATGCAAAATGCAAAAGAAATGTCGGCCTATTTTATGGAAAAAGCCACATCCATTCCTAAACTAAAAAAACTCAAAGGACGAGGTTTAATGCTCGGATTGGAATTTGATTTTCCTGTTGCAGCTCTTCGTAAAAGACTGCTATTTGATCATTTTTTATTTACCGGGAGTTCTAAAAACCCAAACCTAATTCGGATTTTACCACCCTTAACAATTAAAAAGGAACATATTGATTTATTTTTTAAAGCTTTAGCACAAAAATTATAAATCAATAATAAACGATATATCTAAGTACATGAATAATTATATAAAAATTAAAGATCTTTCATCCGTTGCATCTGCGGTTCAAGAGGCGATTGCAATAAAATCCGATCCGTATAAATATCGAAGCTTAGGAGCGCAAAAAACCTTAGTTATGTTGTTTTTTAATGCCAGCCTTCGCACGCGTTTAAGTACCGAAAAAGCGGCCAAACATTTAGGGATGGACGTCATTGTATTGAACGTAACCGACGCATGGCAATTAGAATTTGAATCGGGAGTGGTCATGAATCTAGATAAATCGGAACATGTGAAAGAAGCGGCACAAGTGATTTCGCAGTATGCAGATATTTTAGCGGTTCGTGCCTTTCCGTCTTTAGTAGATAAAGAAAAGGATTTATCCGAATGGATTCTCAACAGTTTTGTAACCCATGCGACAGTGCCAATTGTTAATATGGAAAGCGCGACGGGACATCCGCTGCAAGCATTGGCCGATGCTATTACCATTGAAGAATTAAAAAACACTCCAAAGCCTAAAGTAGTTCTATCCTGGACACCACACCCCAAAGCATTGCCTCATGCGGTTGCCAATTCATTTATAGAAATGATGCAAAATATTGATGTTGATTTTAGCATGACACATCCAAAAGGCTATGAATTAAATCCAGAAATCGTTAAAGATACGCCCGTCATTTATGACCAAGAAGCAGCCCTTAAAGATGCCGATTTTGTGTATGTCAAAAATTGGAGTAACTATAAAGATTATGGCAAAATCACCTCTCAAGATCCTCAATGGATGATGACCAAAGAAAAACTAGGAACAGCCAAATTTATGCATTGCTTGCCTGTCCGTCGAAATGTTGTAGTTGAAGATGCGGTTTTAGACAGTGAGCAATCGGTGGTGATTGCACAATCAAATAATCGAACCTATGCGGCTCAATTGGTGTTGAAAAAAATTCTTGAAAATGGATAAAAAGAACACACTCAAGATTATTAAAATAGGAGGGAATGTCATCGACGATCCAACTGCGTTATCTTTATTTTTAGACACTTTTTCATCTTTAGAAGGTTCTAAAATATTGGTGCATGGTGGCGGAAAATCGGCAACAGCTTTAGCACAAAAAACTGGACTGGAAGTACAGATGGTAGATGGCAGACGCATCACCGATGCTGCAACTTTAGAACTCATTACGATGGTCTATGCAGGAAAAATTAACAAAACAATCGTCGCTCAACTACAAGCCTTGGATTGCAATGCGCTTGGATTTACAGGCGCTGATGCCAATACCATTACTTCTAAAAAACGTCCAATTTCAACCATCGATTATGGGTTTGTGGGCGATGTTGAAAAGGTAGAAACTTCGACTTTGGAACTGCTATTGAATCATGGTATTTCTCCTGTTTTTTGTGCCTTGACCCACGATCAAAACGGACAGCTTTTAAATACCAATGCCGATACGATTGCTTCTGAATTAGCCATTGCTTTTGCAGCTAAATTTGAGGTGGAACTGTATTATTGTTTTGAAAAAAAGGGCGTTTTAGAAGATGTGAACGACGAGAGTTCGGTCATTGAAAAAATCACCCAAACTTCTTATAAAGAATTATTAGACTCCCAAGTGATTTACGAAGGGATGTTACCAAAACTAAACAACTGTTTTCATGCTTTAGAACATCAAGTCTTTAAAGTGTGCATCGGGAAACCAGAAATGTTGCTTGATCCCAAAGCGATTTTCACAACACTTACGATCCAATGACCCTAGATAACTTAACGGCCTCTGCCATACAATTATTAAAAGATTTAATTGAGATTCCATCCTTTTCATCAGAAGAAGATTTAACTGCTGCGCGGATTGAACAGTGGTTTACTGAGCATCAGATCCCGTTTCACCGTTCTCAAAATAATATTTGGGCAACCAATGAACACTTTGATGCGTCCAAACCCACACTACTTTTAAACTCACATCACGATACCGTAAAACCAAATAATGGCTTTACCAAAGATCCGTTTGAGGCAGAAGTTGAAAATGGAAAACTATATGGACTAGGGAGTAACGATGCGGGAGGCTGTTTGGTCTCTTTGATAGCGACTTTTACGCATTTTTATGCACAAAAAAATCTAAATTACAATCTCGTACTCGTCGCTTCTGCAGAAGAAGAGAGTAGTGGTGATGCAGGTCTCAACAGTATGCTGTCCATCATTCCAAATATTGATGTTGCCATTGTTGGAGAACCGACTTTAATGCAACTCGCTGTGGCCGAAAAAGGCTTGGTGGTATTTGATGCAGTTGTCAAAGGAACACCTGGACATGCCGCACATCCCAATAATGATAATGCAATTTATAATACAATTGAGGTGCTGCAATGGTTCAAAGATTTCCGTTTCGAAAAAGATTCGGACTCTTTAGGACCTGTAAAAATGACGGTGACACAAATTCATGCGGGCAAGCAACACAACGCAATTCCAGCAGGGGTAGAATTGGTGGTCGATGTGCGTGTCAACGATCAATATAGCAACAAAGAAATCGTCGAAATTCTTCAAATTGAAGCTCCTTGTGATTCGATAATTCCAAGAGGTTTAAAACTCAATTCGTCCTCGATTCCTGTGGCGCATCCCTTGGTTCAAGCCGGGATTGCATTGGGACGCGAGACTTATGGATCACCCACACTTTCAGACCAATCGGTATTGAGCTGTCCGTCCTTAAAATTAGGACCTGGCGACAGCACCCGTTCCCACACTGCGGATGAATTTATTTACATCGATGAAATTAAAGAAGGCGTGGCATTATATATTCAATTATTAACTAAAATACTATAGCTATGAAACTTTGGGATAAAGGCATTTCAATTGATGCATTCATTGAAAAATTTACGGTTGGAAACGACCGTGAAATCGATCTTAAAATTGCAACTTATGATGTTCAAGCTTCCTTGGCGCATGCACAAATGTTGGTCAAAATAGGGCTTCTAAATTCGGAAGAACTCAAAGCAATCGAAGTGGTGTTTGACCGCCTTCAATCACAGCTCAGTGAAGGTACTTTTGTGATCGATGCTCAGTTTGAGGACATTCACTCCAAATTGGAGTATGAACTCACCAAAGCCTTGGGTGATACGGGTAAAAAAATCCATACGGCTCGCTCTAGAAACGATCAAGTTTTGGTGGCCTTACAATTGTATTACAAGGCGAGTTTGGGTTCTATACAACATAAAACTAAAAGTTTTTTTGAAACTTTAATTGCCTTGGCAGATACCCATAAATCGGCCTTGTTGCCAGGTTACACACATTTGCAAGTTGCCATGCCATCCTCTTTTGGACTGTGGTTTTCTGCCTATGCAGAATCGCTTATTGACGATGTGTATGTATTACAAGCGGCTCAAAAAGTGGTGGATCAAAATCCTTTGGGATCGGCAGCGGGTTATGGGAGTTCGTTTCCCATTGACAGAGAATTTACCACCAAAGCCCTTGGGTTTCAAACCCTCAAATATAACGTGGTGGCGGCACAAATGAGTCGCGGGAAAAACGAACGTATCGTCGCGTCTGCTTTAGGGAATTTAGCCAATACGCTCGGAAAAATGGCGACGGATATTTGCTTATATATGAGTCAAAATTTTGATTTTATTGGGTTTCCAGAGTCACTCACCACGGGCAGCAGTATCATGCCCCATAAGAAAAACCCGGATGTTTTTGAATTGATTCGTGGGAAGTGTAATAAGCTCCAAAGTTTAGAAACCGAGATGCTATTGATTAGCAATAACTTGCCCAGTGGTTACCACCGCGATTTTCAGTTGTTAAAAGAAAACATGATTCAAGGCTTTGAAGAGCTGGAAGCTATTTTGGATATTTTTAATTATGCCATTCAGGAAATTCAAGTGAAAAAAATTGATTTGAAAGACCCTAAATACCAGTATCTCTTTACGGTGGACAGTATCAATAACTTGGTGCTCCAAGGGGCGTCGTTTCGAGAAGCCTACCAGACTATTGGAGCGCAAGTACAGTCAGGGACTTACAAGTCCGACACCCGCATTCCGCATACCCATTTAGGGAGTATTCACAATTTAGGATTGGATGAAATCAGTGCTAAATATCCGTTGTAAGCAATGATGTAATCACAACTCTTTCGTCAGCGACTTGACAATCTTATTATCCGCTAAAAACGCTTTTAAAATCACTTTGAGAGCGGTGTAAGAAGGAATTGCCAAAATCATTCCGGTGACGCCAAACAGAATGCCTGCAATGATGATGACTAGAAAAATTTCGAGGGGATGCGACTTCACGCTTTTTGAAAAAATGAGGGGTTGGCTCACAAAATTATCAATGAGTTGTGCAAACACATATCCAATGAACACATAGGTTGTTTTTGGAAGAATTTCACTTTGAAAATCCAATCCAAGGTTGCTGCTCATACTTAAAAAGAGCATTAAAAAACAACCGATCAAGGGTCCTATATAGGGGATCAAATTTAGTAAGGCACATAAAAAGGCAATGACAATACTGTTTTCGATTCCAAAAATCATCAGAATAACAGAGTAGATGATAAACAGGATAGTGATTTGACATACCAATCCAATAAAATACCGAGAGAGTAAATGCTTGATCGTTTCTATGGATTTTCTCAATTTGGATTCACTTTTTTTGTTGGTAAAAACAAATATTGAATTCTCCATGATTTGAGTGTCTTTCATTAGGAAAAAAGTAATAAACGCCACTGAAAACAAGCCAATACTCAAGGTGCCAATCGTTCCCACAATATTATTCAAGAAATTTGGGATGACATTGATATTTTCTAACAGATCGTAATGTTTCATTTCATCGAGAACATTAATGCCACGCGACAAAAAGAAGGTATTGATTTGAGTGATTAAATTCTGGATGGTTTCTTGAAGTTGTTCTAGGTTTAGGAGCGAAAGATTTTCGCCTTGTTTTTTAATTAGTGGAATGAACAGACTGATAAGTCCCATGAAAATCAAAAAGAAAAATGTCATTGTTAACACGACTGCCAAACCATTTGGGGATTTCAACTTTTGTTTTAAAAACAAATTTAGGGGCCTTCCTACGAGGGCAATCACAGAAGCGATGGCAATATAAACAAGAACCGATTGAATTTTATATAAGAAAAACAGCAACAAAAAAACTCCGACCAAGATAGCGATGGTTTTTAAAATACTTTTAGTGAGAGCGTTTGAGTTCATCGAATTTAAGTTTGGTATAAATGTAGCAAAAATTTAAAAACGAATGACTAAAACAGCTTCTGTTTCTATTGAAATAGTAAAATGCAATGAAATCATTTTTGAATCAATATTTTATATATTTTTACAAGTATAAATTAACCAATATTTTTAATATGCGTACTTCGTATTTGTTCTATTTTTTATTTCCATTATTTACTTTTTCTCAGATTGACCATTGGGAAAGTGTGGTGCTTCCTGGTGATTATTGGGACTATTTAGTGCCAACCTCACAGCCTAGTACAAATTGGAATCAGTTAGGGTTTAACGCTTCAAGTTGGAATTCAGGACCTTCAGGTTTTGGTTTTGGAGATGATGATGATGCCACAGTAATCTCCCCTACAATGTCTGTTTACATTCGAAAAACTTTTGAAATTACAGATGCTTCTGCGGTGGGATTTATGCTTCTAGATATTGATTATGATGATGGTTTTGTGGCTTATTTAAACGGTCAGGAGATTGCAAGAAACTTAGTTTCTGGAGAGGTACCTGGATTTGATCAGCCAAGTGAGGGCTATCATGAAGCTTTGTTGTATCAAGGGTTTGGACCCGAACGCTTTGAAGTCGATTTATCACTACTCACCACAGGGACAAATATCCTTGCAGTGCAAGTGCATAACCAATCGCCTGAATCATCTGATATGAGCGCACTCCCTGTATTGTCTTTAGGAATTAATAATACAACATATGACTACAATACTCCACCTTCGTGGTTTGTAGCTCCATATATTCCCGTGGAAGTTAATTTTGTGTCTTCTAACTTACCTATTGTTGTCATTGAAACAAATCAAGGTCAAGAGATTCCCAACGAACCTAAAATTGATGCCACTATAAAAATCATTAATAGAGTTGAAGGGGAGCGGAACTTTTTGACAGATGTGAACAATACTTCTGTACTAAACTATAATGGCGCTATAAAGATTGAAGTTCGTGGATCTTCATCGAGTCTATTGGATAAGAAACAATATGCGTTCACACCCTACGATGAATTAGGCGAAAAAATAAATGTATCGCTTCTAGAGATGCCAAGAGAAAATGACTGGATTTTGAATGGATTGGCATACGATGCTTCATACATAAGAGATTTTATCAGTTATAAATTATCAAATTTAACAGGGAATTATGCGTCCAGAGGGCGTTATTGTGAAGTGGTATTAAATGGAGATTTTCAAGGTATTTATGTATTGCAAGAAAAACTAAAAGCGGATGACAGTCGAATTGATATTAATAAAATCAAAGAAACCCAATTAACGCTGCCTAAACTTACAGGCGGATATATCACTAAAACGGATAAGATTGAAGGGTCCGATACAGCAGCTTGGTCGATGGATAACTATGCAGGATACCAAAGTAACTTTGTGCACGAACACCCAAAACCAACAACCGTTCAACCAGAACAACACGAGTATATCAAAGGACAATTTGAATCACTCCAAGACAAAGTAACCCCTCCAAGTGATAGCTCCATAATAAATGGGTATCCATCGGTAATTGACATTCCTTCTTTTGTGGATTTTATGCTTCTCAACGAGTTTGCTTCCAATGCAGATGCTTATGAGTTCAGTACTTTTTTTCATAAAGACCGCAATGGAAAACTAAGAGCTGGTCCTATATGGGATTTTAATTTAACCTATGGAAACGATTTATTCTTTTGGGGATATGACCGAAGTCAAACCGATGTTTGGCAATTTAATTACGGTGGAAATGATGGACCAAAATTTTGGAAAGACCTCTTTGATGATTCGGTGTTTAAGTGTTATTTAGCTAAAAGATGGCAAGCGCTGACAGCTTCCGGAATGCCTTTGAATTCTACCGAAATTTTTGCATTTATTGATGAAACTACAGCACTCATCTCAGAAGCAGTTGAACGTCAAGAAACAGTCACGGAAACCCTTGGCGAATTTGATCAGCAGATTATTGATATTAAAGATTTTATTTCTGCGCGAATCGCTTGGATATCAAATGAGTTAACAGACACCAGTTTGTGTGATGACATCACAACACCTCCTTTGGTGATTTCTAAAATTAATTACAATCCTTTGGTAGATGTAACCTTAGATCCAAATGATTATGAGTTTATAGAAATAAAAAATAATAGTACAGCAACAGTCGATTTGACAGGTATATATTTTGGAGGTTTAGGCTTCACCTATCAGTTTGAAAATGGTGCTACTGTTTCTGGTGGGGAGTCCATCTTTTTATCTAACAAAAGTGAGTCCTTTTTGTTGCGCTATGGATTTAATTCTTTTGGCGAATTTTCTAGAAACTTATCTAACGACAGTGAAGATTTAGTCATAAGAGATGCTTATGGGAATATTATTGATCAAGTTAAGTATAAGGATGTATTGCCATGGCCAGAAGATGCAGATGGAAATGGTGCTTTTTTGAAACTTATAAGTGTGGATTTAGACAATAGTTTGGCTAGTAGTTGGATTGCTCAAGATGATACTGCTGAAAATTTATCTGTAAATGCGTTTCAATATGAAAATTTTGTAAGCTTAGCTCCAAACCCAGTTTCTGACAGGTTAAAAATCAATATTTCTAGAGGCAAAATTTCAACGATTCAACTTTGGAGTGTTAATGGGAAGTTATACGACACCTACAACTTAAACAGCCAACAATTTGAATTGGATATGAGTAATTTTGAAAATGGACTTTACCTTTTACAAATTCAAACCGCTACTGAATCATTTGTGAGGAAAATAATTAAGAATTAGAGTCTTATTTTATATGGTAACGGAGTCCTAAAAATCCGTGGATTCCTTGGTTGGAATAATATACATAACTAGGGTCAAATGATAATGCATTAGGATTGTTTGGACTGGCGATTACTTGACCATTATTTCCAAATTCAACCCCTGTATCAAAGGGGTCAAAGGCGCGAGCAATACTATTGGAAGCAGGTTTAAAGTTGAAGATGTTTTTGATGCCAGCATACAACTCAACCTCCTTGAAGCTATAAGTTCCTTGAATATTCATAACGTTGATTACAGGACTCTTAGGGTCTCTTGTATCAAGTGGGCCAAGCAGCGGGAGTTTCATGGGGCCAATGACAGTCCCAGAAAGATCAAATGTAATTTTGGGGTTGTATAGGGAATAACTTATTCTATAGTTTCCTGAAAACTTTTCAGTTAAAAACGGATATTCGGTTATGTTATTTTCAATGATTTTGGAATCGATAAAGGTAGCGCCCAAATTTATTTTGAGTCCGTTAGTAGACAAGCTATTTATGTTTAAGCTGATGCCTTGAGTGATCGATTTCCCATTTAAGTTGTTGTATATAATTTGGTTCGGATTGGTTTCATAATCTGGAAAAATTCTATTTGAAAATTCTGTTTTAAAGACACTGAGGTCTATATCAAATATAGTTCCAAATTTAGAATACAGTTTTTGATTCCAGTTGATGTTTAAGTTCCATGATTTTTCTGGAAGAATATTTTCTGTAAAGACCACCTCTCTGGCACCTGTAAGAGCCGCATGGTCTTCGGTAAATACATTGACCACTCTATATCCAGTTCCAAACCCCAAACGTGCTATAGAACTTTGGTCTTTACTCGCCCATTTATAATTGAGTCTTGGAGTCCAAATATCGCCATAAATAGAATTTTTATCATATCGAATTCCAGAGAGTAGGGTTTGAGATTTTCCAAGTTTCCATTCGTCCTGAACAAAGAGCCCTGGAAGAGATGTGACTTCTTTTCTCTGGGTTGCAGGAGTATTGTCGTCATAGCTGGTATATCTATAAGTAGCTCCTAGTAAAAGGTTGTGGTTTTTTAGAGTTTTAGAATAGACGCCTTGTACAAAACCAATCGTTTGCAATGCATTGTAGGAAGTGGTGCCATATACCGAATTTTGATCGTGATTATTTAAACTGTATTGTAAAAATAAATTTTCTGAAACATCATATTTTCCAAACACTTCAGCTCTACTGGTATAAATGCTTTCTCCATAGACTAGATTTCCTCCTCTATATTCTGACTTCCAGTTCATTTCACCGCCCCATCTGTCTTCATACAAATAGCGAAAAGCAAGACTGTTTTTTCTCATTTCAATCTTATTAAAAATTGAAATTCGGTGTTGTAAGGTTAAATCGGTAAATCCATCGCCATTATTATCAATAGGGTTGGAATAGTTAAAATAATTGACGCCTACTAAACCTTGAATTTTTTTTAACTGATATTTTGCACCAATATCTACATTTAATTCTCCCCATGATGTTGTGTAGGTATCCACATTAAAACGTTGCACATTTTCTGGAAGTTTTGTAATTAAATTAATGATGCCTCCTATAGCTTCCGAACCGTATAGGGTAGAGGCAGGGCCTTTTATCACTTCCACTTGTTCGATGAGAGATTGTGGAATTCCAGACAGTCCATATACTGTCGATAGGCCACTTACTAAGGGTAAGCCATCGATCAATACCATGGTATTGGCGCCTTCTTGTCCGTTGATGTGAATGTCACCTGTATTGCAAACATTACAATTGAGTTGAGGTCTTATGCCGTTAATACCTTCAATGGCTTCAAAAAAACTAGCTTTTGGAGTGGCTCTAAAAAAATCAGCGGAATACAATTCTATTTGTACGGCACTTTTAAGTTTTGACACCTGACGCAGCGTCCCCGAAATGACTACTTCGTCTAAGCTTTCGTTTTCCAATACAATGGCGAGGCTAGTATCAATGTTTCCAATGACATTTATAGTCTTTGGTATAAATCCAACGTAGGATATAATAAGTTTGTTTTTACCACTTTTTGATTCAATTGAAAACGTACCTTGTTCGTTGGTAATCGTACTTTTACCATTTGTAGAGTTGTAAACAGTCGCTCCAAAAAGGAGGTTCCAATCCAAGTCTTTAATAACTCCATTTATGGTTTGTGTTAAAGTGATATTTGAAAAAAGAAAAAATAGGACACAAAAAATATTACGTTTTACGATCAAAGTTGTAAATTTATACGAATTAAAAACAATTGTTCACTACTGCAAAACTAATGAAAAAAACCAAGGAAAAAGAACATTATTTAAAGGAAATCTATAGATTGGAGGCTAATGGTCAATCCATCTCTGTATCAGGTCTTTCATCAGTGTTTGGTATTTCTAAATCTTCTGTTTCCAATATGGTTAAAAAATTAGTGGCCATGGAGTTGTTAAATTCGGCGCCTTATAAAGCTATAGAGTTGACTTTAGAAGGTCGCGAGCTGGCTCGCAGTATTGTAGCAAAACACCGTCTAATTGAGCTGTTTTTGGTGGAAGTTATGGGGTTTGATCCTGAAAATGTTCATGAAATTGCAGAAGAAATTGAGCATATAGACAGCCCTCCATTTTTTAGAAAAGTCAAACAAATGTTAGGTCAACGGGACATAGATCCGCACGGGAGCCCTATCCCTGATGTTAATTTTTAAATACTAGGTTCAAAAGAATTAATTTTACTCTGTAATTCAATTTGTTTGGAGCCCAAGAAGCTCAACAATCACATCATTTTTTCGGTTAAAAACTTCGTATGGAGCATTGTATCCCAAAAAGTAAAAACGGTTTGTATAACTTATTCCCTGTTTGTCTAAAGCTAATTTTAATTTCTGTTTGTAGGTTTTAATTTTTTCATCGTCTGCCCAACCCTTGAAACTTATGGCAGCTACTGTTTTTGCAGGTTCCTGCTTAAATTTTATTTGTGACTGATTCGGTAAAGGAAGTGTTTCTTTATTGAATTTCTTTGGAACCATAAAGAGCATGGTCATAGAATCTTCTAATGACATGGCGACAGGGGAGGTCATTGCTATTTTTTCATTCCGATCGTTATCTCCAAAAATATAACCTGCTAAAATCGAAAATCCTCGACTCGAAGATTCTTTATAATTTTTGGTAGAAAGTTTCACGGAAGTAAACAAAGTAGATTCATAAGTCCGTATTTCAAAGCCGTCATATTGCTGAGTGACTTCATACGGATAGGTTTCAATATTTTTCTGGCTTTTTAAGGCAAATAGTTGAATAACAATAAAAGCGACGAATAGGATTCCAACTAAAATTGATGCGATCTTCATTGTGGTATTTAAGTGTTTGGTTGTTTTCATTCTTTAGAATTGCTATTTAAACGGAACAAATCTTAAAACAATAAACAAAAAATACTCCAGGAATAAAATTATTTAGACTCTAATATAATTTTGCTTGCTCTTGAATAAAAAAAAACCTACGCAAGCATGCTTGGTAGGTTTTTTAATTTGTAGTGAATTGTGACTAATTCAAATCTACTGCACAGATACATCAAACGTGGCACTAATATCTGTTTCACCACCTGCATCGCTAAGCCCTGTGTTAGGTTTGGTAGGTTCATGACGCAATGTAAATGTTAGGGTCCCAGAACTTACAGCTCCAGCTACCAAAGTAAACTCGGTGCCCAATTTATTTCCATTTGTATCAACGTTTTCATTGTTAGTTATGATATCCAAACCACCTGTTGTGGTATAGAAAAATTGGTGCTCATTGCTCTCCATCTCAACTTCTTCTGTTATGTTCTCAGCTGGATTTTCAGTTTCATTAAGGAGAACGATGCTTCCACTGTATGTGACACCGCTAGCTAAATTTCCAGTAGTAATCACTGGTTCGTTAGGACCATCTCCGTCTAAGTCACGTGTCTGTAAGGTAATCTCGGATGTACCGTCGTTTGGTACAAGAGTTACCGTCAAGGTCGTGATCACTTCTTCTTCGTTTACAGCTTGAGGAGCATCATCCTTTGAGCATCCTATAAATAATGAGCTTACTAGTAATAGTGTCGTTAAAAATTTCATATTTTTCATTTTTTTAGTTTTTAAATTAATAATTGATTTTAAGATTAAATTGAAAGTTTCTACCCAAATCATCTGCATAATATCGCAAACGGTTCAGATAGTTTCGGTAGGACGTATTTAGGACGTTAGTAATTGTAAGTCCTACCGTTAATTTTGATTTTTGATTGATATTAATATCGATACTCGAATTAAAATTAAGTAAGTGGTATGCAGCCGGAGTTGAGCTGACATCTACCATCTGCCACGACTGGGTTTCTGGTATGAACACTTCAAAATTAGTATTTGGATAGTCATTTTGTTTGAAATTGTATGCACTTTGTAATGACAGTCGGATGTTATTGAATTCGGAATTTTGATAAACAATTTCATTGCTTATGTTTACAGGCGGCATACTGATTAACGATGTGTTTTGCGTTCGATCAAAGCCTTTAACTAAAGAGAACTGACTGTTTAAACGATAGTTTTCAGCAAAAGCATAGCTAGCATCAACATCTACACCCAACAATTGAGCATTTGTTTGGCGGTACTCCCACACTTGAAAGTTTCCTCTGAGTGTCTGTTGAACATCAACAGGTTCATTCACTATAAAGTCAGAAATGGTATTTATGTAAGGATTTACATAGAAACTAAATAGCTCGTTTTCCTTTTGAAATGTCAATGCTACTTTGTGTGCTATTTCAGAGTTGAAGCTTAAATCTCCCAGTTCGATTCGAGAGGCCGAATGGTGCAAGCCTTCACTAAACAATTCTGACGGATTTGGTGCTCGAGAGGCAATGGAATAGTTGAAAAATAATTTATAATCCTCACCAAATGAGTAGTTGGCTCCTAATGTGGCCGAACCATTATTAAAATTCAGTTGCGGATTGGTTAAAATTTGATTTTCTAATTCCTCAACCACAATTTCAGAAAAATTTTGGTCATAATTACGAGATTCCCAAAAGGAAGTTCTATAAAATTTAAAAACGTCCATATAAGAATAATCATAACGCGCTCCAGCTTCCAAAAGCAGTTGGTCATTTAATTTGTAATCCACTACGGCATACAATCCCAAGTCATACATTTCGGAATCAGGAATCAATCTTCTCACCCCAGTATTTGGATTTGCAAAGTTTTTTTGATACCGAGTCATAATTCCTGATTTCAATTTGATGGCTTCTGTTAAATGAGATTCTAAATCCAGTAAAATAGTATGCGTATCTAATTGCAAATCAGAAGCAGCCTTGTTTTTATCATCCCCACGTCTGATATCAAATTCAAGTCGATTGTTTCTTTGAAAATCATACTGAATACTTAGTTTTCCAAAGTTTTCAAAGCGTTTAAATCCCTTTACAGTAGCCAAATGATGGGTGACATCTTGCCTGGGTGCTTTGATCGTGTAAGTGAAATCATCTATAGTTAAAGGAATATCACTACTGATGGCTCTAATTTGATCTCTCGCTCCGCCCAAGTGTGAAGCTGCTAAAATCCCAATCTCGTTTTTAAATATTGAGTAATAACCTTCTATTCCGTAGTCAAAACGGTTAAAACCAACTTTTAATGCAGCACTCCTTTCAAAAATTCCTGTATTGCTCAAAATATAGTCAGGAGCTTCAAAATCTCCGAAACGTTTTAAAGTTCCTTGCAGAGTTGCGTGCCATCCATTTTGATAACTTTTGGTCAATTTTGAACTCAAAGCAGATCCCCGTCCATTCGTTGTTGCTGTCATCAAACTCTTGCCATACAAACTATCTTTTACAGGAACTTTCGAGGATTCAGCAACAATAATGCCACCTACAGCATCGCCACTAAATTGAAGTGCACTTGCACCTTTTAGGACTGTAAGGTTACTAACCGAATTTATATCAATGTTAGGGGCGTGTTCTGCACCCCAATCTTGATCCTCCATTCGTACTCCATTATTAATAATCACTACGCGACTGCTGTGAAGTCCGTTAATCATCGGTTTTACAACGGTATTGCCTGTGTTTAATGAGGAAACTCCGCTCAAACTTTTTAAGGCATCTCCTAAAGAACCACTGCTAAATCGCTCCAAATCTTCCTGGTGAATACTGTTTTCAAAAATCGTTTTGGATTTATTGCTGTAAGCTTTTCCTTCAATTGTAATTTGATTGAGCTCTTCTATATGATGCTCCAATTTGAAGGACTTTTTGGTATCCCCAGAAACTTTAACCGTAAACCCTTTTGTCAAACAATAAGGATGTGAAACCTGTATATAATAAGTAGCATTACAAAGGTTTGTAAACGAATATGTTCCATCAAAATCAGTCTGAACAGATTGGTCAGTTTCTGCTACGATAAGAGTAACACCGGTAAGCAATTGCCCATCGTGAATATCTGTTACTGTCCCTGAAAGTGAGTTGTTACAATTTTGTGACAACGAGGTAATACTGCTAAATAGCAGTACCAAAAATACATGAATACGCATATAAATTCTTAATTAATATTAAACGAGTCTGTTTTTTATATTAAGAAAATACTGGGGGTCCGCGAAGCTGATTATTGGTTAATTTAGAAAAGTATAACTGTAGTGGTGTGTAGTTTGTACTCACCTTTACAGAAATTTGTGTAAAAACTAAGTCAGGATATTTAGCAATATCATAACTAATAGATGTGTGATGAAACGCACATATTTTACAAGTTTTTTGAGACTTATGTATGTGAGAACTTTGGATGTTACAGCTAACATCTTCATGCCCTTCAAGCATATGGCTAAACTGAATTGCAGTCGGAAGTATTAAAGCTAATGAAAGCAATAATGTTGCAATATTTTTACCAAGTTGGCTTTTTAGATACATTTTGTTATAGGAATCTTTGCTAAATTAATAAATAAATTTAATTAATCGAGTCTTAAGAAAATTTTTGTAAACAAATCATAACTTAAAAATTATATCATTTCAATTTAAACGAGTTATATAGATAAAACTCTTAATCTTTTTTGATTGAGGGTTTTATCTCATAATATTATATGCAATTACATCCAATATTTTTAGTGTCATATTATTGAACTATTAACTTCTTAGTCACCATTTTATCATCTAAGGAAAGCTTTATATGATAAACACCACTAGCTATAGCGCTGTTTAGTTGTATTCTATTTTCGCCCTTTTGATCAAGGGTTGAACGGAATACTAACTGTCCTAAAGCGTTGTAAATAAAAATTTGTGTCTCTTTTGTTAGATAAGGTAAGTTTACAGTAAAATTACCATCTTTGGAAGGGTTTGGATAAACAGAAAATGTCAGTTTAGGAGTTTCCACATTCCCAAAAGTGCTTGAGTTATAAAAATAGACACCATAATCTTCTATTTGAGCTAAATTCTGGTTTGGTTGATAACAAGGATCGTTGCTGTTAGAAAATATTTGAACACTTAATCTAGCTCTAAGCATTTCATTTTCTACAACTGCCGAACCAGGGGTTGTGATTGAAAACGATAAATCGGTACCACTATATGCAATTTCATTGGCATCCGTAAAATCTCCATCATTGTTATAGTCAATAAACAATACATTATAACTAGTTTGACTGGATTGATAAAGGTGTGAAATATTCACATTATAAGTAGTATTCAGTTCAAGAATTGTATTATCTGTGCAAGTATAGTCTTGGTAGTACCCTCCATCGCTTCTAGAGCCTCCAGAAGTTTTACTAATGGTATTTAATTGAAAAAAAGTTGAACCCCCATCATTACTGTTTTGAGGATCTGCTCCTGAGGGACTGCAATCGGCTGCGATTGAGCCATTTGTGATGATAATATTTTTAGTAATGGTATCAGGTCCATTTATGTTATTTGCTGTTAGAGATACCGATTTTTGTCCAGTTGTAGAATAAGTAACCGAAGGACTTATTTCTGTTGAAGCAGAAGGAGTTCCGTCTTGGAATGACCAACTATAGTTTTGAGCACCCCCTAACGAATAATTAGTAAATTCTATCGTATTCCCAACACATGAAATGTCAATAGCTTGAAAATCTGCTATGGGAGCACCAATGCTACTGCATGTAGGAATGTTAGCACTATTAATTTCAGCTTCAAATTCTGCAAAGGTATACTGTGGATTCCAGCTGTATGCGCCATTATAAGTTCCATCTCCATAATCCATAAACCCTCCAGTGCTTCCTTGTCCTAAGTCAAAAGAGTGGTCCATTCCAAAATTGTGTCCTAATTCATGAATAAAAGTCAACCATGTAGGGTTTACAATATTACTCACACCATACTTAAAATTACTACTTCCAACCACTCCTATATACGCTAAACCAACCGTACCTGGAGGGGGGAAATGATTTGTAATATTGTGGGCGAGATCATAATTTATACTTCCAAAACCCCCATTATTTCCCCAATCACGAAATTGCTCTAATTGTTCATTAATAGTACAGTTAGTACAATCTGCTAGGTAAGGATCTGTCGCAGTTGATGTTGAAATATATTGCCCGGTAAGTACAAGCTCTACATTTGTGTCAAACTCAAAATCTTTAAAATATGGTACAACAGTATTCATCAGTGCGATGTTATAAACTTCCATGTCTGCAGAAGATCCTCCAATAGCTGACACTGAACTTTCGTCCGAAGCTAATACGATTTCAACTCTAAAACAATCGCCTAAATCTCGACTTCTGTTATTGTTTCTAAGCGAGTGACTTATTTTCTGTAGTTTAGTAACCCCACACTCTGCTGAAGCGTCTAAAATGAGATCCTCAGTTTCGTAAACAACAAAAATGTTTCTGTTTTCCTCTCCAGTTAAAAAATGTAAAGGTTCTATGAAATATTCTTTAGTATGAGTTGATATTATACCATGAACAATATCTTTAGTAATTGTCAATCGTATAATGCTGTTAGGCTCATTGGTTACGTTTCCTTCAAAAGTTATGTGTTTAAATTCGTTACTGACTGTTTTTTTAGATTCAGTCGCTATGATTGTTTTGTAATCTTTAGAAAGTATGTTGCTTTTTCTTAAAACAATATTCATTTTCTCAATTCCTGGAAGTTCAAGATCCAAAAGGAGTTCTTTGTTTAAATTGGCTTGGGCATGTCTGTTTAAGGATTCAGTATCCATTGTAAATAAGGAATATTCCTCAAAGTTTGTAGAAAGATTTTTCTCAGATTCTTTATTTACACTAACTGCTTTTATTTCAAAAACACTTGAGCTTTTTTGTTGTGCATTTACAACACAATTAATACTAATCACGAACATTAAAAAAAGACTATTTTTAATTAATTTATTATCATTCATATCAATTCGTTTTAGTTTAAAATCCAATTTATAGTTTATTTATTTTAGGTTCATTCTAACGTTTTAATGAAAAGTGTGCTCTCAATTCTTTAGTGTTGGCAGTTGTAGGGTCTATATAACTTAATGTGAACCAATAATCGCTAGATGGTAACAGCGCTCCATTATAAGTTCCATCCCAACCTGCTCCTGAGGGGTAAATTTCTTTGATCAATTTACCTAAGCGGTCAAAAATATAAATTTTGGCATTTACTTGATTGGAAACGCTTAATATGTTCCAAGTGTCATGATATCCATCACCATTAGGTGTAAAGTATAAAGGATAATCTATAACATAGACGAAAGCCTTGCCTTCCCCGCATCCATTGATATCACGAACCGTTACCGTATGCTCTCCAGGCGTTACATCAACGAAGGTTCCAGAATCACCCCATGGTCCTTGATCAAGGCTGTACTCAAATTGGCCTTGCCCAGTCGCAAACGCTTCTATGATATGTGTATTTGCAAATGCTGCAGAAGAGACTTGTGCCGTTACATCGGGAGGTGTGCTTTCGATTACCCTAAATGTTTCAATGGGTGCTGCACATTCCGTCATTAAGGAGTCATCAAAGACTTCAAGAGTGTAATCTCCACCTTGAACAGGGACATAACTTGAGTTTGTACCAACGATAATCCCAGTAGCATCTCTCCAAACAAATGTATAATCTAGATTAGATAATCCAGTATCAATCACTAAAGGCGCTAAAACTTCTGAACCATTTAAATCGACACACAGTATATATTCATCATCAATTTCTACGATAGGCAAAGGATGAACTTCTAAAGTGACCGTCGAAGTCTCAAAGCATATAGAGCTATCAACCAAGGCTCCAGTACTGTCTGCAACAAGTGTATCATTATCTACACGAGCAAATATGATTTGCGGGTTCACGTTGTTTTCAAACAAGGTTGGCAACTCATTAATATCAAGGTCAGCATCGGACTGACTGACATAATATCGAACTGTATAATTTGTGGGGTCTTGACCATTTAATACAAAAGTATCTTGCGTCGATAGATCAAATTGTACGCTGTCATTAGCTGGATTTCCATCCGTTTCTACATTGTCATCACACAAAGCATAAGCTTCTATTGGTGAACTTGCTAGAGCGGCTTCGTGAACGACTAAATTAAATTGTATCGTTGTGTTTCTGCATTCAGTGTCTTTGTTTTCAACACTCACATAAATTGTTTCAGGGTCACTACTATTGGTATACGGACTTCCTAGAAAATTAATACCCAAGGCTGCATCGGCCAAACTTGTATGATAGGTGACTTTAAATAATACAGGATCTTGCCCCCCTAGTATCAAATTGGTTTGAGTTTCTAAATCAAAATCAAAAACATCATCTGTATTGAGCTCACAAGCAATAAGATCATCCACGACTGTCGCATTTGGTAATGGATTCACAATTAAATCAAAGTCCAAAACGGTATAACAATCGGTTAAATCGTTAGTGACTCGCACATATATGGTCTGTACCGGAGTTTCTGTATTTGTGTAATTGGTTGGGTTTGGTATGGTATTAATGCCATCCAGTGCATCTTCCAAAGTTTCGTGATAGGTAGCAGAAACATTCAATTCGCCATTGATGATAAGGGTTTCATAGGTTTTTAAATCAAAAACTTCTAATCCATCGCCACTGTTCGTATCATCACACGCAATTAAGTTGTCTGGATTCAGATTCGGTGTGGGATTAGGGAGTACACGAATAGTTAAGGTGGTCAGGACGTAACAAGCTGTATCTAAATCTGTCACACGTATGTGAAGGGTTTGTGGATTTGCGGCTGCAGTACCAATAGCGGTATTGGTGTAAGTTGTTGGATCTGAAATAGCATTTGTCCCATCTTCAGCATCTAAAAGTGTGGTATAATACAACACTTCTAAACTTCCATCACCATTCGTAATTTCCAAGTTCTTATCTGTTAGATCAAATGTAGTTTGCTGATCGGCCACTCCGTCGTCACATAGTTCTAGTGGAGTCGCTTGAACTATAACGGGTAGAGGGTTTACAATGAGCGGTAAAGCGATTGCTTTGTAGCATTCAGTCGCTCTATTTTCTACACGTACAAAAATTGTTTCTGTCGTTGGAGTAGTATTTGTGTATGTTAGAGTGGTGTTAAATGGGTTTGATTTTAATTCTGCCTCTGTAAAGGTTTCATAATAAGTAACTTCAAAATCCAAAGGGTTCAAACCATTAAGGATTTGATTATTGGCTAGTGATAGGTCAAATAATGCAATCCCGTCCGTATCATCATCACAAACTTCCAAAGGTTCAGGGGCAAGTTCTATTTGTGGCACGTCATTAACGATGAGTTGAAAGTTTAAATAGGTGTAGCAGGCTGTGGTTATTGTAGTATCTTCAACTCGTACAAAGATGGTTTGCTGGTAAGCAGCAATATTAAAATAATCTCCTACAATTGCATTCACATTATTGAGAGCTTCTGCTTCCGTCTCATGGTAGCTAATGATGAGGTTTGAAAGTGTCCCGGTAATTTCGGCATCAAGTGATGCTAAATCAAATACGCCAAACCCATCGGCGTCTTCATCACAGTACTCAAAATTAGCTGGAGTAGTTGCATTTGGAGGACTTACAACCACTAAATCAAAAGGAGTTGTAGAATAACATCCAGTGATTGAAGTCAAATCATTTTCAATTCTTACAAAAATTGTTTGTAGATCTGGTGTCACGGTCGTGTACAAGGCGTCTAATGAATTCTCTCCTGTATCCGCATCTTCTTGAGAAATATGATAACTTACAACATTATCAGCAATTCCAGCGCTTATGAGTTCTGTTTGAACTGAAATATCAAGACTGGTAAGCCCGTCCAAAACCCCATCATCATCACAAACAATTAAAGGTATTGGAACGTCAAATTCAGGTCGAGGTTCTACTGTTAATGTGAAGCTTACGTTCGAAATAAAACAAGCAGTCACCAAAGGATCGTTGTTTTGTACTTCTTCACGAACAAAAAGTGTGATTTCGTCAAAAATTGTATAAGGACTTACTAAAGCATTTGCTCCCGTATCGGAGTCTTCTTGAGATGTATGATAAGTAATTATAACTGAATCTGCATCTTGAGTTCCAAGAACTATTGGATCGTAGTCAGAAAGATCTATAGTAATAGATCCAGGGGTATAGGTACAGAGAATTTCATCAGGAACTTCGTTATAATCTGGAACCGTTAAGACTTGTAATTGGATTGAATTGATTCCAAAACAATCGTTCCCTCTTTCGACTCTTATGTATAATGTTTGAGCATAAGGAATCTCACTTGTATATTGGTCTGGTAATTCATTTAGCTCTAACAATGCATCAATTTCACTGCTGTAATACGTAATTGTCAGTTGATTTGGGTCTGTAATATCGTTGTTTGGATTATCAACTATTAAGGAAAGTATATAGTCGTTAGCATTGCTAAGCGTGAACAATCCTAGTCCATCATAATCGTTGCCATTCATTTCACTGTTGTCACACACAATTAAACCAGCATCCTCAGGGATGGGGTTGAAAATAGTTTCTAAATAGAAATAAGAACTTGTAAAGCAAGATGTTGCTATATTTTCTACACGTACAAAAATTGTTTGCAGAGGGGTGGTGTTTATATATGAAGTTGGGTCATTGATGGCATTTATTCCAGCATCTAAGTCTGCTTGTGACAAATGAAAGGTCAGTGCGTAATTTGTTGGGTCATCGCCCACCACAAGGTTCTCAGCTGCTTCTTCTAGGTTGTAAATAGAAATTCCATCCTGAACGTCATCAATATCACATTGTACTAGTGGAACATCCACTACAACATTTGGTAGGGGGTCCACTCCAATAGTATATGGTCCAATTGATCTACATTCCGAAGATATATTACTCACCATTAAAACATATAGTGTTTGTGTTGTTGAGGTATTGGTATAGAGGCCTGTAATTGGGTTGGTCTCATTTTCTGCATCCATCTCGTTTTCATAGTGTGTGATGGTTATATCTTGTCCATTTGCGATATTTCCGTTAAGAGACGTCAAGTCAAATGTTTCCATCAAGTCTCCAGGGTTTGTGTAATCACATAGGTAATATTCATAATCTACAGGCAGTACCGGCGT
>Ga0066605_10000003_pt1 | contig 125607 bp, 113 predicted proteins | sample SaaInlLV_DNA_10m_FD_60385 | JGI IMG/M metagenome (GOLD analysis project Ga0066605, IMG submission 60385) | Marine microbial communities from expanding oxygen minimum zones in the Saanich Inlet - SI075_LV_DNA_10m | ecosystem: Environmental > Aquatic > Marine > Unclassified | place: British... | reverse complement strand
ATCCATCCAGAAGCTTTAACAGGGTAGAAGTGCAGGGCGCGATTAAAAGCTGCTTTAGCTAATTTTGCAGCCGTGCAGTTGTTTCCATCCGCTTTATTGATAATAATAGCATCCGCCATTTCTATAATTCCGCGCTTAATCCCTTGAAGCTCATCGCCAGCACCTGAAAGCTTTAGTAATAAGAAAAAATCTACCATACTATGCACTAGTGTTTCACTCTGACCAACCCCAACGGTTTCAATCAAAATAACATCGTATCCCGCAGTTTCACAAAGTGTGATGGTTTCTCGGGTATGCCGTGCCACGCCGCCCAAAGCCTCCCCAGCTGCTGAAGGACGAATAAACGCATTTGGATTTTTAACCAGAGTTACCATACGGGTTTTGTCGCCCAAAATACTCCCTTTACTTAAACGACTCGTTGGATCCACAGCCAAAACGGCAACTTTTTTGCCAAGCCCAGTTAGGTAAGTTCCAAGCGCTTCTATAAATGTACTTTTCCCAACACCTGGAACACCAGTAATTCCAATTCTAATAGAAGGTTTCCTGTGTTCTAAGCAGTTCTGAATAAGTTTATTTGCCTTGTCTTTATGTGCACTGTTTTGACTTTCGATCAATGTAATACCACGACTCAAGGCTGCTGTGTTTCCTGCAATGATTTCTTCTAATAAGTCGTCTGTCGAAAGCTGTTCTTGACGTTTCTTTTTTAAATTAGAAATCGCCTGTTGGCTCGTGGCTTCTTGTTTGGAAACCCCTGCTTTTTCTTGAAGTGCTGTTTTATTTGTTGTCTTTCTGTTCACTTTTGGCGTATTGCTGCTAAATTAATCTAATTTTTTATATTGGGATTGTTTTTTTGATTGTCCGTATCTTTATATCATATTTACCGAAATGGATTTTAATACGTTTTTATTTAAGTTATCAAAACACCCAATAAAGGTCATTGCGCCTGCAATCGACTTTGAGTCTTATGTTCCCATTGATTTATCAAAAGACAATAAAGCACTTGAAAAATTGGACACAAGTTGTTCGCAATCTTGGACAACTTATATTAATAATTTTCTTAAAACACGTCACAAATTAATCGCTTTCGGAGGCTATTTAGAGCCTCGATCGATCTATTCTAGAAGTGCCTATTTTAACACTAAAAACATGTTAGAGGAACGCCATATTCATTTGGGTGTTGATTTGTGGTGTGCAGCCGAAACTCCTGTTTTAGCTGCGTTTGATGGTGTTATACACAGCTTTAAAAATAATACCAACCATGGCGATTATGGCCCAACTATTATTCTAAAACATTGTATCAATTCCATAAGGTTTTACACGCTTTATGGTCATTTGTCTAAGTCATCAATTAAAACTTTACATAAAAATACACAAATCACTAAAGGACAAGTTATTGGTCACTTGGGTTGTTCTGACGTTAATGGTGATTATGCACCGCATTTACACTTCCAAATCATAAAAAATATTGCAGATTTTGAAGGAGATTATCCCGGTGTAAGCTCCCAGAATAATTTAGAGTTTTATCGTGCAAACTGCCCCGACCCAAATTTGGTATTGAAGCTATATTAAAAAGTGGATTTTATAAGTGTTCTATAAAAACAAGCTACCACATGAAAAGATTTTAAAAAACCTTTTGATGTGGTAGTTGAACAGAGCCAATCGAAGTGTGTTCACTTTGACTTCGTAAGGTACTTTTTACTCAGCATTTTTGATTTCTAAAAGTAGAGCTGCTAATTTTTCAGGCTGTGAAAAATTTGGAGTATGACTCGAGTTTAGTGCATACGATTTTTTTACATTTCCTTTATACATTGCGCGTTGCACTTCAATAGGGATAGCTCTATCTTCTGTACATTCGATATAGTATTTAGGAATTTTCCCAAAGTTTTCATCAGTAATCTCCAATTCATACGATAAAGGCGCAGCAGGCTCAGGGACAATATAGGGTTTTGCACCCTCAAAGGCGTCTTTTGAAATATCGTGAGCAAAAGCATTTTGAATTTCTTCATTTTTGACTAGAGCATACGTTTTATCATCTGATAAAAAGAAATTTTCTACAGCTTTAGAACCTTCTACGCCTTGTACTGCCCCAAAGAAAGATCCGCCGTTAGGTAATAAAAATGCTGTTAAAAAAACTAATTTCTTAACCTTATTTGGTCTCAATTCTGCCACTCTACTCAACGTGATCCCGTTAAAACTATGACCAACCAAAATAACAGGTTTATCTTGGTGTTCTAGAAGTGTTGTAAGCGTTTCCACATAATCATCAATTGTAATCTGTGCAGGAGAGGTCTTGTCATTGCCGTGCCCTGGCAGGTCGGGAGTTAATACTGTATGTCCATCTGCTTTAAGAGTTTTGGCAACCTGATCCCATTGCCATCCGCCTAACCAAGCAGAATGCACTAATACATAGGTTTCTTTTGGAGGGTTGTGGAGCTCACTTTTCTTTGAAGTTTGTTTTAATTTTTGACAACTTGTTCCCATGGCTAAGACCATACAGAGCGTAATCCATTGTAATCGTTTCATTTTTTTAGTTTTAAGTGTTTATGATTTATGTCCAATACAAAGTTAAAGTCATCATTAAAAAAAAACTGGTACCTTTTGTTACAGCTGAAAACAAATAAGAATAAAAATGATTTTTAAAGTAATTCGATTTGCTTGATTTTTAAGTTAACCAGACCTGATAACTCAAATTGCTTTAATATTTTTGAGATCACTTCTCTAATCGTACCAATTTCTTTAGCTAATTAACTATGAGAAAGGGGAATACTCAAAGACTTGTTTTTTTTAGCATATGTGTGTAAATAGTCTAATACCCGCTTGTCAATTTTATTGAAAGCTAAATTTTTATAGGAATGAAGTAAATCTTCATAACTAAAAATAAAGGACTCTGTTGTGAATTTGTTCCATGATTTATATTTAAAACTCCATGCAGTCACAACTCTAACAGGAAGTTTAATTATAGTCGTTTCTTCAACAGTTTTAGCATTGACAACACTTTTACAATCTCTGAAAGTCGCAGAAAGTGAGAGCACACAAGTTTCAATAGGGTTTACATAGTAGAGCAAAATTTGCCTGTCTTCATTTTCTTGCCACACCCTTACTTTTCCTGAAATAACTATGGCAAGCCATTTGATATATTTGTCTTGTTCTACAATATAAGAGTGTTTAGGAACAGTTTGAATCACTCCACATTGTATAATTTCTGCTTTTAAATCTTCCTCTACTATGTTTAGGGCTTTAAATAATAGGTTGAATTCAGACATTTTTTTTACTTAATAATGATGAAGAGTTTTTACGATCAATTTCAGACCCAATTTTTCATAGAAAGGGATTGATTTTATCAAATTCAATGACGGGACGGTTATATAGTTTAAATTCATTTTTTATCGATAAGTTTACAGTACTGCGTTATACGAAGCGACTGTCTGGTTATTTAATTGACACGTCTGTAAACTTATATTTTTTTAAAACCCTGCCACAGCTCCGCTCACAAAGTCCCATAAATACATTTATGAGAATCTGCATGAGCGTACTGCAAAACAGTCGCTATTCGCCTTGCTTAATAGAAAATTGGTTGGTATGAAGATGTCGACCTGGGAGCTGATATCTAAACATAAATATATAAAAAAATCACGTATATCCAAAGCTATACGTGATTTTTAAAACTCTTGTTTTGCAAGCGATAAAGGACTATTTTTCCTGTACCAACACCCATTCGCCTTTGGCAATAAGGGGTTCTGCTTGCTTGTATTTTGTGGTCTTTTTTTCGCCACTCATAACATGTTTAATCGTCACGCGATCGTTACGTCCAATTTTGGGTTGGTCTCTCGTAATTGTTTCCACCACTTGTGGTTGGCGTTGGGTGTTTCCAGCGGCTCTTGCTGCAGCAGAACGCTCGTCTAAGTTTTGGATATTTTCTTTAGAGGTTTGTGTGTTCTCGCGACGGCGTGTTTTGGCTTCTTGAATCACATTGGCAGTTTCCTGAGGAATCTCTCCCTTAAACAAGAATGAAATGACATCTTTATTTACCTGATCAATCATGGTTTTAAACAATTCAAAAGACTCAAACTTATAAATTAATAAGGGATCTTTTTGTTCATGGACCGCCAGCTGTACGGATTGTTTCAGCTCGTCCATTTTTCGCAAATGTGTTTTCCAAGCATCGTCAATAATGGCTAATGAAATGTTTTTCTCAAAATCTGTGACCAATTGTTTTCCATTGGTCTGATAGGCTTTCTCTAAATCAGTTACAACTTGTAATGACTTGACACCATCGGTGAAAGGCACTACAATACGCTTAAATTTATCACGCTGTGTTTCATAAACATTTTGAATCACTGGAAATGCCAATTCTGCATTACGCTCCATTTTGGAGATATAATGTTGAAACGCTGTTTTGTACACTGTTCCCGTAATATCCTGAGCGGTCATGCTAGAAAATTCATCTGCGGAAACCGGAGCGCTCATAGAAAAATAACGAATCAATTCAAACTCAAAGTTTTTATAATCGTTATTAGCCTTGTTACCCTCTGTAATAATTTCAGAAGTGTCATAGATCATATTTGCTAAATCGACGCGTAAACGCTCTCCAAATAGGGCGTTATAGCGGCGTTTATAGACTACTTCACGCTGAGAGTTCATGACATCGTCATATTCTAAAAGACGTTTTCGAACGCCAAACTGATTTTCTTCGACTTTTTTCTGTGCGCGTTCAATAGATTTAGAAATCATCGAGTGCTGAATCACTTCTCCTTCTTCAAGTCCCATACGGTCCATCATTTTGGCAATGCGTTCGCTACCAAAAAGGCGCATAAGATTATCTTCTAATGACACATAAAACTGTGAACTTCCTGGGTCGCCTTGACGTCCTGCTCGTCCACGTAATTGTCTGTCCACACGACGCGAATCATGGCGTTCTGTACCTATAATCGCTAATCCACCTGCGGCTTTCACTTCGTCGGACAGTTTGATGTCTGTTCCACGTCCTGCCATGTTTGTTGCAATAGTGACTTGACCAGGTTGTCCAGCTTCCGCAACAATGTCCGCTTCTTTTTTATGCAATTTTGCATTTAAAACGTTGTGCGGGATTTTACGAATACTCAACATTTTCCCTAGCAACTCACTAATTTCTACATTTGTTGTTCCAATTAAAATAGGACGACCTGCTTTGGAAAGTGTAGTCACTTCATCAATAACTGCATTGTATTTTTCACGCTTGGTTTTATAGACTAAATCTTCACGATCATCTCTTGCGATAGGACGGTTGGTAGGAATTTCGATCACATCCAATTTATAGATTTCCCAGAACTCACCTGCTTCAGTGACTGCTGTTCCAGTCATCCCAGAAAGTTTACGGTACATTCTAAAATAATTCTGCAGCGTTACCGTAGCAAACGTTTGTGTTGCCGCTTCAATTTTCACATTTTCCTTAGCTTCAATCGCTTGGTGTAATCCGTCGCTGTAGCGACGACCATCCATAATACGTCCCGTTTGCTCATCGACAATCATTACTTTGTTGTCCATCACCACATATTGAATGTCTTTTTCAAATAGGGCATAGGCTTTTAAAAGCTGACTAAGCGTATGAATACGTTCCGACTTCACACCAAACTCTCTAAATAAGTCTTCTTTGAGTTCAGCTTCTTTTTCGGCTGTAAGGTTTTGAGCTTCAATTTTAGAAATTTCCATTCCTATTTCGGGCATTACAAAAAAGTCGGGGTTATCTTTTCCAGAAAGATACTCTACACCTTTATCAGATAATTCAATCTGATTATTTTTTTCATCAATAACATAATAGAGTTCTTTATCCACAGTGGGCATTTCTCTATTGTTATCTTGCATGTAAAAATTCTCCGTTTTTTGAAGCAGTTGTTTAACGCCTTCTTCACTCAAGAATTTAATTAAGGCTTTGTTTTTTGGAATCCCTCTAAATACGCGTAACAATTGGAGTCCACCTTCTTTTGTATCGCCAGCAGCAATCTGTTTTTTGGCTTCTGCAAGGATACCAGTAAGGTATTTGCGTTGAATTCCAACAATGTCTTCTACTTTGGGTTTAAGTTCCATAAACTCATGACGATCGCCTTGAGGAATAGGTCCAGAAATAATTAAAGGTGTTCGGGCATCGTCAATCAATACTGAATCAATTTCATCGACAATCGCATAATGGGGTGGGCGTTGTACAAGATCATCGGGCGTATGCGCCATATTATCTCTCAAGTAATCAAATCCAAACTCATTATTTGTACCGTAAGTAATGTCTGCATTGTAAGCGTTTTTACGCTCTTGTGAATTCGGTTTGTGGTAATCGATACAGTCGACACTTAAGCCATGAAACTGAAAAATAGGCGCCATCCAAGCGCTATCTCGTTTAGCCAAGTAATCATTTACGGTTACTAAATGCACTCCCTTACCCGTAATAGCATTGAGATACACGGGCAACGTTGCCACAAGTGTTTTTCCTTCACCAGTTTGCATTTCAGCAATTTTTCCTTGATGCATGGCAACTCCACCTATAAGCTGCACGTCATAATGTACCATATCCCAAGTGATTGCTTTTCCTGCGGCATCCCAAGAGTTAGCCCAAAGGGCTTTGTCGCCATTTAGTGTGACATAGTCTTTAGTTCCCGAAAGCTCGCGATCAAATGGGCTTGCAGTTACTTCTAGCTGTGGGGAGTTCACAAAACGTTTGGCGGTTTCTTTAATCACCGAAAACGCTTCAGGAAGAATAGCGTCCAAAACCTCTTGTGTCTTAGCGTAAACCTCATCTTTTAAGCCGTCAATTTCTTGATAGATATCTTCTTTCCTATCAATGTCTTCTGTGGTGTCTGCCTCAACATACAAAGCGGCAATGGTATCTTCTAGAGCTTGACAAGCTTCTGAAATTGTTGCTTTAAATTCATCTGTTTTTGCTCTTAAGGCGTCATTGCTTAAGGCTGCAGTAGCGGCTTCAAATGTTTTTATTTTATTAACGACAGGCATGATCGCCTTCACGTCTTGTTTGGATTTATCTCCAACGAATACTTTTAGTACCGAATTCAGTAAACTCATTTTTGGGTATTATTTTAATGATCTTTAATTGTACAGACAGTCAAAGATACAGTTTGTTGTTATTTTGGTTGTGAAATAAAGCAAAAAAAAAGCCTCTATTGAGACTTTTTTACTAATTTTTGTTTTTTCTAATATTCATCTTCGTTCCAAAGATAATCTTCATCGGAAGGATAGTCAGGCCATATTTCTTGAATAGAGTCATAAGAGTCGCCTTCATCTTCGATGGACTGAAGGTTCTCCACAACTTCTAGTGGTGCTCCTGTTCGTATAGAGTAATCAATTAATTCATCTTTAGTAGCGGGCCAAGGCGCGTCACTTAGGTAAGAGGCAAGTTCTAATGTCCAATACATGTGTTGAAATATTTAATTTTTGCAAAAATAATTTTTTAGATGAAAAATTCAAGTAAAAAAGCATTTATTTCATCAATAAAGTTATGAACGTTCAATAATCAACTGTTATACTAAATGTGTAATACAGCGATTTGTGTTAATAATATTACTATTTAGGGCGTTTTATTAGGGATCCATTTAATCTCTTCCGCCTTTAAATCTTTGGACAATTTTCGTGCCAATACAAATAAGAAGTCAGATAACCGATTCAAATAGACCAATATTTCGGGTTGCGTAGGCTGATCGGCATGGAGTTTAGAGACTGCCCGCTCTGCACGACGACAAATACAGCGTGCAATATGACAGAATGACACAGTTTGGTGACCGCCTGGCAAAATAAAATGCGTCATTGGGGGTAACTCCAAATTCATGGCATCTATATGGTTTTCTAAAACTGTAATTGATTCTGCTTTTACAAAAGAAATTCCGAGCTTTTTGCGTTGACTTTCATCCTTAAGTTTTTCAGGGTCAGTCGCTAAAATAGCACCAACTCTAAACAGTTGTTCTTGAATTTCAATAAGCATTGATATATTATCCGTTGGAAGTTTTTGATCCCGAATCAAACCGAGATACGAGTTTAATTCATCAACCGTTCCATAACATTCTATTCTCAAATCATGTTTTGGCAAACGGCTTCCACCAACAAGTCCTGTAGTGCCTTTATCGCCTGTTTTTGTATAAATTTTCATGTGTGAATGTATTATTACTTCAAATATTCTGCCTTAAAGTTAACTCTAAAATTTAAATCACCAATTATTTAAAGTCTAATCGTAAAATGTTCTTGGGGTTGCGCTGTTCTTAGAAAGATAAACCCCCAATAAAAAGTATCAATTGATGCCGTAACTTGAGCATTAGATTTAAGCCCAGTCCAGCGTTTAAACTGCGTTGTATTTTCACGAATAGCGTCAATTAGAATTAAGGAATCGCGATGACAAACCTTTAGCAAGTCTGCACTTGAATGTTGAGCAAGAGTTTGGGAATCTAAATAGATCAAGCAGGGTGTTTTTGAAATTAAGGGTTCTGTTTTGAGGAGCTCAGAAACCGATTTAAATTTCGAGGTTTTATTCTCAAGGTTCAAAACATACTCAGTTTTTTTTGAAATAGTTTCAGGAATAAAACACCTTTTAAACTTGAAATATACACTTAAACGTATCAAAAATTTTGACTTTGAATCTCGATTAGAAACATGTTGATATGCATTATAGTGTGAACGGTCATAAAAACATTTTGTCACTAAATCAAACACAAAAGGGGAGTGGACGCCATGTTGGTTTTTGGAGTGCCACCAAAATTTCAAATAAGATAATAAAGGGTTCAATTTAGTTTTTCATTTAATTCTAACCAACGGAGTTCCTTATCTTCAATGATTTGTTGTATTGTCTTTAACTCCTCAGAAAGAGAATTAATAGCCTCCATATCAATATCTGGAACAAGAAATTTAGCTTCAAGTTCTTTCTTATCAAATTCAAGAGATTTTAGTTTACTCTCCAAATTTTTCAACTCTTTTTGTTCATTGAAACTTAATTTAGCTTCCGATTGAATTATGTTGTCTTTTTTTGAGGCTATTTTTTTTGGTGTTGATGCAACAGGAACACTGTCTTCATAAGTTCTGAAATCGGAGTAATTACCTGGAAAGTCTTCCACCTTACCGCCGCCACGAAACACAAAGAGATGGTCCACAATTTTGTCCATAAAATAACGGTCATGAGATACCACTAACAAACAGCCTGGAAAATCAAGTAAAAAATTCTCCAAGACATTAAGGGTAACAATATCGAGATCATTTGTGGGTTCATCGAGAATTAGAAAATTAGGATTTTGAATTAAGACTGTACATAAGTACAGCCGTTTGCGCTCGCCACCACTGAGTTTTTCAACAAAATCGTACTGTTTTTTTCGGCTGAATAAAAAGCGTTCCAGCAGTTGTTGGGCGCTTATTTGTTTGCCTTTCGTTAGAGGGATATAGTCCCCAAATTCACGAACTACATCAATAACTTTTTGCTGTGGTTTTGGTTTAATACCGTCTTGAGTATAATACCCAAACTTAAGGGTTTCTCCCTGTATAATTTTACCACTATCGGGCTTTAAACCACCCGTAATCATGTTTAGAAATGTCGATTTTCCTGTTCCATTTTTGCCAATAATTCCAATGCGTTCGCCACGTTGGAATACGTAGTCAAATTTGTCTAAAATGACTTTATCATCAAACGCTTTCGAGACGTTGTGGATCTCCAAAATCTTACTTCCTAAGCGTTCCATATTTATTTCTAACTGAACTTGATGATCGTTTCGACGCTTGCTGGCGCGTTCTTTTATTTCATAAAAATCATCGATTCTAGATTTAGATTTTGTTGTTCGTGCTTTGGGTTGACGCCGCATCCATCCGAGTTCTTTTTTAAACAGTTGTTTGGATTTGTTGGTTTCAATTGCTTCACGCTCTATACGTTCTTCTTTTTTCTCTAGGTAGTATGAATAGTTTCCTTTATAATTATAGATAGAGCCTTCGTCTAACTCGATAATTTCTGAACAGACCCGTTCCAAAAAGTACCGGTCGTGAGTAACCATAAAAAGGGTGATGTTTTCCTTCGCAAAAAAGGATTCTAACCATTCAATCATTTCTAAATCCAAATGGTTTGTAGGCTCATCCAAAATCAATAAATCAGGTTTACTCAACAGCGTATTGGCCAACGCTAATCGCTTTTGTTGACCTCCCGAAAGCGCACTTACTTTTTGATCTAAATTCTCAAGTTTTAACTTAAAAAGAATTTGTGTGTATTGAGTTTCAAAATCCCAAGCTTGATAGCGCTCCATATCGTCAAAAGCAGTTTGATATAGTGTCGTATCTTCAGGGTTTTCAAGTGCTGCATGATAGGTATTGATGACTTTTAAAATCGGATTATCCGAGTTAAAAATGGTTTTTTCTACTGTTAACTCTTGATCTAGATTAGGTTCTTGAGGCAAAAATGTGGTGCGTAATCCTTTGCGGTAAATAATTTGACCTGTATCGGGAGCATCTTTTCCTGAAAGAATATTAAGAATCGAGGTTTTTCCTGTCCCATTTTTGGCAACAAACGCTATTTTTTGATCTTTGTGAATACTAAAAGATAGCCCTTCGAACAAAATGAGTTCGCCATACGACTTTGATATGTGTTCTACGTTGAGGTAATTCAAAATTTTGTTTTTGCAAAGAAAAGATAATTATCCACGATTTGCAGCCTTGAAATGGTGAATTAAAAATAAATATCGAATACACAGCGCTAGCAACAACGGAATCAACCCAATGGCAAACGATTGCACCCCAGTCATCCAATGTAATCCCATAAGACTTAATAGAATTAAAAGGAATTTTAAATAGCTTATACCACGATTATTAAGTTGAGATTTAAGTAGGGAAGGGATAAATAAAATATTAAGTGCACAGGCCCATAAGAGGTTATAATTGTATGCAGTAGCCGTATGATCCGTAGCAAACCAAAGCAGTAACAAAAGCACTCCAACGCCTCCTGTAATGGCAAATATCACCAAATCGAGCCATTTTGTTCGTTTGTGGTTTTTATGATCGTGATAGGTAATGAACAATAGGACTAGTGCTACAATACTCCAAACAAAAAGCGGACTGCCTATAAAGGCATTAGAAGTTATAATTCCAGAGGGATTCAAGTTTTTTGTTTCCGTTACTAATGGGGTATTAGTTGTTTTTGTGCGTGAATTTTCAAGAAGTTGAAACACATATTTTGGCAAAAATAAATGCTCTTCAACACTAGCAATCTGATCAATTTTTGAGCCTAATGCGATATCGATTCCAAAACTTCCCCAAGAATTTTGGTTAAGATCGGATCGAATTAAATTTCTAAAGCTTAGTTGCTCAAAAGTCTCTGAAGGGTCATAAACTAGTGGACTATTTAGAGTAGTTTCAATCCCCTCCTTGATTTTTGTGGCACAATTGTTATAGAAAAAATCATAGGGGTAGGTTTTGTTTTCCGTTTTGATGTTCTCTTTAAGCAGTAAATAGAATGCGGTTTTCTGTGCTGTACTTAAATTTAAAACTTGTTCTGTAATGGATCGGTTTTGATATTGATATTGATCAAAAAAATCATCAAATTCAGACTGTCCAACTTCGTAATTGAGTTGTCCTTGCACAAACTTCAAATAGAAGCCTTCACTTTCAAAGTCATAGCGTCCATAATCAAAAACGATATCAAACTTATAGACCGGGTCTTTGACGCGAATAGCAGAGTGTCCAAAAGCATCATTTAGTACATGACCAGGACCTAGTGTCAAAACACTAATTTTTGACTCTTCAGAGAGTTGCAGTTGGGCGTTTATTGTGCTTGTAACTGCAATAAATAACAATATAATTATGTTTTTAAATCCCATTATCTAAAAATACTTAAATCAATTTTGAGTGAAAATACATTGGAGTATAGCGCGGCACTTTGATCGCCAATATCTGTAAAGGCATAATCTAAGTGAAATCCGTTATACTTGAATCCTAGACCAAAATTAGGTTGAAATGTTAAAGGCGTAGAGTTGTCGATTTGTAATTCGTTCTGGAAATTGCCTATGCCTGCTCTTAAAAAGACCAAATCTGCATAGGAAAATTCAAAGCCTAATGCTGGATTGAGACTAACAAATGAGGTTGAGATGAGGTCATTATTTTCTTCAAATCGCGCAATTAAATCGACCTCTGTTCTTAGAGTATAGTCATAGTTAAAGGTGAATAGTTTGGATATTCCCAGTTGTAATTTTGGAAGTGTAAGTTCAGTTGTGGCAGGTTCTTCTTGATTTTCTCCAGGAATGGCATTTTGAATGTCTTTTAAGCGGTCTTCATCAAAAGCCCAAGCATTAAAAGTGGTAGTGATATCTCGAGCCATCAGTCCAAATTGCCAGCCATTAGTTTCAAACTGAAGCCCTAAATCCAAACCAAAACCCCATGACGATGCAAAATCGCCAATAATACGTCGAATTACTTTCGCATTAACGCCATAATTCAATCCTTTTAACGGGAGCTTACGGGCATAGGAAAAGGTAAGGGCATAATCTGCCGCTGAAAATAAATTAATGCGGTCATAGTTGACAACGCCTTGCTGGTCAATAAGTCTAGTGGTATCCAAAATATCATCGACTCCAAAACGAATTAACGAGAGGCCAATCGCACTTTGCTCATCTAAAGGCCTCGCATAAGCGATATAATTGTAATTGGCAATATTTGCAAAATAACTCGAATGCATAAGAGCAAATTCATTATCTTCTATGTGCACTAAGCCTGCAGGATTCCAATAGCCCGAATTTACATCAGCGCTAGAAGCCACAACCGCATTGCTCATGCCTAGAGCAGCAGCGTCCACGCCAATATTCAAAAATTCATTTGAATAGCTACGTGAGGTTTGTGCCATTAAAAATAGCGGTGTCAAAAAAAATAAAACGAGTTGTATTAGGTGCAAGATTTTTTTTTTAATCGATCCGTAAACATTAGTTTAAACTCTATTTTTTTTAGATATTGTAGATTCGTTACTGAAAACAAAAATAGTTTATTATTTTTACTAATTAAATACAATTACTGTTGAAATCACATATACCTAATTTTATAACGCTATTAAATTTATTCTCTGGATGTGTAGCGGTCATTTTTGCCTTAGAGGGTGATATGAAGTGGACTGCTTTTTTTGTGTGTCTTGGCATTTTCTTTGATTTTTTTGATGGCCTTTTGGCACGCAAATTAAATGTGCAAACTGCGCTCGGACTTCAGCTCGATTCTTTAGCAGACATGGTTACAAGCGGGGTAGTACCGGGTTTGGTGTTATTTCATTTATTGGGGTTAACTTCGCCGCCGAGTTGGGAAACAACAGGTTTACTTCCTTATTTTGGACTCTTAGTAACACTAGCTTCCGCATATCGTTTGGCAAATTTTAATGTTTCAACCGAGCAATCTGATGCCTTTATTGGGCTACCGACGCCTGCAAATACACTCCTAATTATTTCCTTACCCTTACTATTAGAGTATCAAAATAGTGCTGCTGTTACTACTATTATTTTAAATCCTTGGTTTCTTGTTGGGCTCACAGTTTTAAGTTGTTATTTGTTAAATGCACCAGTTAAATTGATCGCTTTAAAATTTAAAACATGGGACTTTAAAACCAATGCAAATAGATACCTATTAATTATTTTATCTGTAGCATTTCTTGTTACTTTTCAGTTTTTAGGAATTCCGCTAATCCTTTTAACCTATATTCTTTTATCTTTTATTTCTAATTAATAACTTAATAAACAAGTTTTATGGCTTCAGGCTTTTTTGCGTTACTAGATGATATTTCTGTTCTGATGGATGATGTAGTGACTATGAGTAAAATATCTGCTAAAAAAACGGCGGGTATTCTCGGAGATGATTTGGCTGTCAATGCCGAAAAAGCTTCCGGTTTTGTATCTTCAAGAGAATTACCAGTGTTATGGGCCATTACAAAGGGGTCTATCTTTAATAAATTTATAATTCTACCAGCAGCGTTTTTACTCAGCGCCTTTTTACCTTCGTTGATTACAATTATATTGATTTTAGGAGGGCTTTATTTGGCTTATGAAGGGGTCGAAAAGATTTACGACTTCTTTATTCCACAGCACCCTAAGACTGTTGTTGATAATAGTTCTGAATCAATGTCTGAAACCGCAATTTTAGCTTTAGAACAAAAGAAAATAAAATCAGCAATTCTCACCGATTTTATTTTATCTGTCGAGATTATCATAATTACGCTAGGAACGGTTCTCGACCAATCCTTAACCATTCAAATTGCGGTAGTGAGTATAATATCTAGTATTGCTACTGTTGGCGTTTATGGGACTGTAGCACTTATTGTGCGTATGGACGATTTTGGCTTAAAGCTAATTCAAAAGAGTAAAGGGCATAAAAACCTTTTAAACTATACTGGTGTTGCGCTAGTCAATGCGCTCCCTATTGTAATTAAACTTTTGTCAGTTATTGGTACGGTAGCACTTTTGTTGGTTTCAGGGGGAATCTTTAGTCATAATTTAGAGACTTTTCATCACCTCTTAGGAAATTTTCCAGAAATTTTAAGAGATTTAAGTTTTGGACTTAGTGCGGGTCTACTCACGCTTTTGGTTGTACGCCTATGTAAATTAATTTTTAAAAGGTCAGCCAAAAAAGCTTAAGGATTTAAAACTCTAATTTTTTCTTTCGCAATTCAAAATTTTGACCTAAATATACTTTTCTGACCATTTCATCACTTGCTAGGATTTCTGGTTTTCCAGCTTTAAGAATACTACCTTCAAACATTAAATAGGTGCGATCTGTAATCGCTAAGGTTTCCTGCACGTTATGATCGGTAATTAAGATGCCAATATTTTTTTTGGTCAGTTTGGCGATAATCCGTTGAATATCTTCAACGGCAACAGGATCAACGCCGGCAAAAGGTTCATCTAATAAAATAAAACTAGGGTCGGTTGCTAATGCGCGTGCAATTTCGGTACGTCGGCGTTCGCCACCAGATAATAAATCGCCTCTATTGGTTCGGATGTGTTCCAAACTGAACTCCTCAATTAAGGATTCCATTTTTTCAACTTGTTCTTTTTTCGACAATTTTGTCATTTGAAGGACACTTAAAATATTGTCTTCAATACTTAGTTTTCGAAAAACAGAAGCTTCTTGCGCAAGATATCCAATACCACTTTGTGCGCGTTTATACATGGGGTAAGACGTGATTTCTTTATCATCTAAATAAATGGCACCCCCATTGGGTTTAATCAAACCTACAGCCATATAAAACGAGGTTGTTTTTCCAGCACCATTAGGACCGAGCAATCCAACAATTTCTCCCTGATTAACTTCTAGGGAAACATCTTTAACTACCTTTCGTCCGTTGTAGGACTTCATTAAATTTTCGACTCTTAATTTCATGTGTCTTTATTTATTTGTTAACGAAGCGTCTAGAACATCTAAATAGTCATATGCTCGTCTCAAATGAGGAATCACAATCGTTCCCCCTACAAGGGTTGCAATACTTAAGGCTTCTGAGATTTGTGCTCGACTTAATCCTTCTTCATGGCATTTTTCTAAATGGTAGCGCACACAATCGTCACATCGTAAAACTGTAGAGGCTACAAGTCCAAGCAGCTCTTTTGTTTGGGTGTCCAAAGCACCTTCCTGGAAAGCATTTGTATCTAAGTTAAAGATACGTTTGATAACGGTATTATTTTCTGCAAGAATTCTGGTATTCATTTTCTTGCGATATGCATTAAATTCTTCTACGTCGTTAGCCATTTTTTTCCTTTCGTTTTTGGTTTCGTAATACGAGTTTAGAGATCAATATACTCACTTGATATAGTATAAGTACGGGGATGGCTACAATAACTTGACTTGCAATATCAGGAGGGGTGATAATAGCCGCAAAAATTAGTACTATAACTAAGGCATATTTTCTGTTTTTCCGTAGAAATTCAGGAGTAACCAATCCTATTTTAGTCAAGAAATAGATGATGATGGGGAGTTCAAAAATAAATCCAGACGCTAAAGTAGAAGCACGGATGAGTCCGATGTATGAATTTAAATCAAAATCATTATGCACTTGCTCTGCAACAGAATAGGTGCCTAGGAAATTTATGGAGAGTGGACAAACAATATAGTATCCAAATAACACCCCAATAAAAAATAAGACTGACGATATAAAAATAAACCCTCTTGAACTTTTCTTTTCTTTGCTATAAAGGCCAGGGCTAATAAACTTCCAAAACTCATATAAGACATAAGGAAATGCTACAATCAAACCAAAAGTAATAGAAGTCCAAATATGTGCCGAAAACTGTCCTGCCATTGTTCGGCTTTGCACTTCAAAATCAAAATTGGTATTACAAAAACTTTCAAATCCTAATACTTTTGAGGCATTACAAAGAAATTCATAGGTAAAGAAATCTGCTTTTGTAGGCCCAAAAATAAGGCTCTCAAATATGAAGTCTTTGGCTAAAAAAGCGGCTGTCGCCGCAATCATAACGCCGCCTAAAGCTCTGATGATATGCCATCGTAATTCTTCAAGATGGTCAAGGAAAGACATTTCGTTTTGTACAGCCATAGCTAGATAATTCCTTCTTTAACTAAATCATGAATGTGAATTATTCCTGCATAACGCCCATCATCTTCAACTACAAGCTGAGAAATCTCGTGAGTGTCCATGAGTTCCATGGCTTCAATAGCCATGGCATCAATTGAAATTGATTTTGGATTTAGGCTCATTATGTCTTTAGCGCATAGCGCAGAAAAGTCGTTTGTTTTCGAGAGCATTCGCCTTAAATCTCCATCTGTAATGATGCCTTCAATTTTTTGATTTGTGGTCACTGCGGTAACTCCAAGGCGTTTCTCCGTAATTTCTAGAATTACATTTTTAATAGGCGCTGAAGGGCTTACTTTTGGTTTTTCATTAAGTTCTAACAAGTCCCGAACTCTTAAAAATAATTTTTTACCTAATGCACCTCCGGGATGGTATTTTGCAAAGTCGTCTTTAGAAAATCCACGTAATTCTAACAAACAAACCGCTAAGGCATCTCCAATTACCAGTTGTGCTGTGGTACTTGTAGTAGGGGCTAAATTATTTGGACAGGCTTCTTTTTCGACATAAGAATTGAACACAAAATCAGCCTGTTGGGCTAATGTTGATTTTAGATTACCTGTAATCGCAATTAGTGTATTCCCCGCATTTTTTAAAAGCGGGATTAATACTTTTATTTCTGGCGTATTTCCACTTTTAGAAATACAAATCACAACATCATCATTTAGAATAAGACCAAGATCGCCATGAATAGCATCTGCAGCATGCATAAATACCGATGGTGTTCCTGTAGAATTTAAGGTGGCCACGATTTTATTAGCTATAATGGCGCTTTTGCCAATACCAGTTATTATGACACGGCCTTTAGATTGATGAATCAGTTCTATAGCATCAGAAAATGTGTCATCAATAAAATCAGCAAGTTGAGAAATTGCTAAGCTTTCAATTGCTATGGTTTCTTTGGCTAACGCGACTATAGATTTTTTTGAACTCAATTTTTTTTAAATTTTGGTTGTGTACTTATTTAAATATCTCTACCTTTAATTCACAATACAAAAAAACAAAAAAATTAGGAGTGTTACCGAATTAATTCGGATTTTGATTCAATTAATTATGTTTTTTTTATTTTGAAACAAGAAATTAACCATAAATGAGCATCTCAACCAAAGATTTACACAAGGCACTTAAAACCTTTTTTGGGTTTAATAAATTTAAAGGGCTTCAAGAACAGGTGATTAAAAGTCTTTTAGAACAAAAGAATACGTTTGCAATTATGCCTACTGGTGGAGGTAAATCACTTTGCTATCAACTTCCTGCTCTGATGCAAGACGGTGTAGCCATAGTCGTAAGCCCGTTAATAGCACTAATGAAAAACCAAGTGGATGCAATTCGTGGAATTTCTAACCATGAAGGCATTGCACACGTTTTGAATTCCTCTTTAAATAAAACAGAAATTAAACAAGTGAAATCGGATATAGAATCTGGGATCACCAAACTGTTATACGTTGCTCCTGAATCGCTATCAAAAGCTGAAAATATTGAATTTTTAAGCGCTCAAACAATTTCATTCATGGCGGTCGATGAAGCCCATTGTATCAGTGAATGGGGCCATGATTTTAGACCAGAATATAGAAATTTAAAACAGATCATTTCTCAAATAGGCGATAATATTCCTATTATTGGACTCACAGCAACTGCCACTCCAAAAGTTCAAGAAGATATTCTGAAAAACTTAGGCACAACAGATTCCCAAACTTTTAAGGCTTCATTTAATAGGCCTAATTTATTTTACGAAATACTCCCCAAAACAGATCAAGTTGACAATGATATTATCAGATTTGTAAAACAAAACGAAGGCAAGTCTGGGATTATTTATTGCTTAAGTCGAAAACGAGTCGAGGGGTTAGCTCAAATTCTCCAAGTTAATGGCATTAAAGCCGTGCCCTATCATGCTGGTTTAGATGCCAAAACACGATCCAAACATCAAGACATGTTTTTGATGGAAGATACGGATGTAGTTGTGGCAACTATTGCTTTTGGTATGGGAATCGACAAACCCGATGTCCGCTTTGTGATTCATCACGATATTCCAAAAAGTATCGAAAGTTATTACCAAGAAACAGGGCGTGCAGGTCGTGATGGCGGCGAAGGCCATTGTTTGGCGTATTACTCGTATAAAGATATTGAAAAACTTGAAAAATTCATGTCCGGTAAGCCTGTTGCCGAACAAGAAATTGGTTTTGCATTGTTGCAAGAAGTGGTTGCTTTGGCAGAAACTTCAATGTCGCGACGAAAATTTATTTTACATTATTTTGGGGAAGCATTTGACACAGAAACAGGAGACGGTGGAGATATGGATGACAATGTCCGCAATCCTAAACCCCTCACGGAAGCAAAAGATCAAGTAAAATTATTACTTGATACCATAGCAAATACACACGAAAAATATAAAAGCAAAGACCTTGTCAATGTTATTACTGGTCAAGAAAATGCGCTTATAAAATCGCACCGTACCAATGAACAGCCATTTTTTGGAGAAGGAAAGGCGCATAATGCCTTATATTGGATGGCACTTATTCGGCAAACTTTAGTCGCTGGATTTACGCGTAAAGATATTGAGACCTATGGCGTGTTGAAACTGACGCCAAAAGGCCGTAGTTTTATCGAAGTTCCTACTACATTTATGATGACAGAAGATCATAGTTATAATCTACAATCAAATCAAAACTATAATAATGCTACTAGTGTAGTCGATGTGGCTTTAATGCGTATGCTCAAAGATCTCCGCAAATCAAATGCAAAAAAACTAGGTGTGCCACCGTTTGTTATTTTCCAAGATCCATCGCTTGAAGATATGGCGCTTAAATATCCCATAACAATTGAGGAACTGTATAACATTCATGGGGTCGGAGAAGGTAAAGCAAAACGCTACGGTAAAGATTTTATAGCACTCATCAAACGTTATGTTGACGATAATAACGTAGATCGCATGTCAGACATGGTTATTAAATCTACAGGACTAAATTCGTCATTAAAACTCTATATTATTCAAAATATTGATAGAAAACTACCTTTAGATGATATCTCTTCAGCCAAAGGAATGGATATGGATGATTTTATTCGAGAATTAGAGGCGATTGTGTTTTCTGGTACAAAATTAAACATCAATTACTGGATTGATGAACTTTTTGATGAAGATCAACAAGATGAAATTCACGAGTATTTCATGGAATCCGAAACCGATGATATAGAAGCTGCTATTGAAGAATTTGATGGCGAGTATGATGATCAAGAATTACGGTTGTACCGCTTAAAATTCATTAGCGAAGTCGCTAATTAAGCGCTTTCTTCACAAAACCATTACAGAAGTTTTTTTGTTGACCAGAGTTTTACGCTTACAAAAGCAACAAAATCTGTCTGAATTTTAGATATTTTTCAGGAAATAGAAAAAGTTTAAACGAGTTCTATAATTCCTTGTTATATTTGCAGGCATTAAAAACAAACACATACACAAAAAATGAAAGACGGTTTATACGCAAAGTTCAATACTTCCAAAGGAGAAATCTTAGTAAATTTAGAGTTTGAAAAAACGCCTGGTACTGTTGGTAACTTCGTTGCCTTAGCGCAAGGAAACTTAGAAAATTCTGTAAAGAGTCAAGGTGAGCCTTATTACAATGGCCTCAAATTTCATAGAGTCATCCCTGATTTTATGATTCAAGGCGGCTGTCCACAGGGCACTGGAACAGGAAATCCAGGGTATAAATTTGAGGATGAGTTTCATCCCGATTTAAAACACGATAAGCCCGGAATATTATCGATGGCCAATGCTGGACCAGGAACCAATGGAAGTCAGTTTTTCATTACTCATATTCCAACCGATTGGTTAGATGGCAAACACACCGTTTTTGGTAATGTTATAGAAGGTCAAAATATAGTTGATAGCGTAGCACAAGGTGATGTTTTGGAAACTTTAGAAATTATTGCAGTGGGTGCCGATGCTGAAGCCTTTCAAGCTGTAGAAGCATTTAGAACTTTCGAAGGAGAGCGCGAGAAAAATTTAGCAAAACAAAAAGCAGCTGTAGAGGCGGAGCTGGATAAAATTGCTGCTGGTTTCGAAAAAACAGAGAGTGGTCTTCGTTACCAAATTCTTCAAAAGGGGAGTGGTTCAAAAGCTGCTAAAGGCGTTACGGTTGCGGTACATTATAAAGGTCAATTAGCAGATGGTACTGTATTTGATTCTTCTTACAAAAGAAAAGAACCCATTGAATTTGCGCTTGGAACAGGTCAAGTGATTCCAGGTTGGGATGAAGGTGTGGCATTATTAAGTGTAGGCGATAAGGCTCGTTTTGTAATTCCAAGCCATTTAGGCTATGGAGCGCAAGGCGCTGGTGGTGTGATTCCTCCAAATGCGAACTTAATATTTGATGTCGAATTAGTGGCTGTAAAATAAGTTAACCTTAAACGTTTTAAAAAGCACCTTTTAGGTGCTTTTTTTATTTTATATGGAGTGTTCATAAACATCTCTTAATATTCCTTAATGTTTCAATTCTTATTTGTAAATTTGTTCGCGTTTAACAACGCATAATGACAAACACTACTACGAAATATATTTTTGTTACTGGAGGCGTAAGTTCTTCATTAGGGAAAGGTATTATTGCTGCATCTTTAGCAAAGTTACTTCAAGCCCAAGGCTACCGTACCACCATTCAAAAATTAGATCCTTACATTAATATTGATCCTGGAACGTTAAATCCTTATGAACATGGCGAATGTTATGTGACTGATGATGGTGCTGAAACCGACTTGGATTTAGGGCATTATGAGCGGTTTCTTAATGTTCCAACTTCACAAGCAAACAATGTGACCACCGGATGGATCTATCAAAGTGTAATCGATAAAGAACGTCGTGGTGAGTTTTTGGGAAAAACAGTCCAAGTGATTCCTCATATCACCGATGAAATCAAACACCGTATTCAGATTTTAGGCAAATCAGGGGATTATGATATTGTAATTACTGAAATTGGGGGTACTGTTGGAGATATCGAGTCATTGCCTTATGTGGAAGCTGTACGACAACTCAAATGGGAAATGGGTTCTGAAAATGCACTCGTCATTCATTTGACCTTAATCCCTTATTTATCTGCTGCAGGAGAGTTAAAAACCAAACCCACCCAACACAGTGTGAAAACCTTGATGGAAAGTGGTGTACAAGCGGACATATTGGTTTGTAGAACCGAACACAAACTTAGCGACAGTATTCGTACTAAACTCGCCCGTTTTTGTAATGTAAAAAGAGAAGCAGTCATCGAATCTATTGATGCCTCCACAATATATGATGTGCCCAATTTAATGTTGGAAGAAGGTTTGGATAAAGTCGTTTTAGAACAACTAAAATTAGCCAGTCATAAACCCGACCTAACCTCTTGGAATAACTTTTTAGTAAAACATAAAAATCCAAAAAGCGAAGTTGTTATTGGATTAATAGGAAAATATGTCGAGCTTCAAGATTCGTACAAATCCATCTTAGAAGCTTTTACTCATGCAGGAGCAGCCAACGAAGTTAAAGTCAAAATAGAGTCCATACATTCCGAATACCTTAAGCCAGATAATATAGCTACTAAACTAGCCCATTTAGATGGTGTTTTGGTTGCTCCTGGATTTGGTGAACGAGGAATAGAAGGAAAAATCGAGGCCATTCGGTATGTAAGAGAACAAAACATTCCCTTTTTTGGAATCTGTTTAGGGATGCAAATGGCTGTCATTGAATTTTCGCGAAACATTCTTGGTTTAACCGCTGCTAATTCTTCTGAAATGGACCCTGATACGCCACATCCAGTCATTGCGATTATGGAAGCTCAGAAAAACATTACCGAAAAAGGCGGAACCATGCGTTTAGGCGCTTGGAAATGCGACCTTTATAAGGCCACAAAAATTGAATCGATTTATAATACAAGCTCTATTATGGAACGGCATAGACACCGTTATGAATTTAATAACGACTATAAAACACCGCTTGAAAATGCGGGAATGATAGCATCGGGGTTCAACCCACAAACGGGCTTAGTTGAAGTTATTGAAATTCCAGCGCACCCTTGGTTTGTTGGCGTTCAATACCATCCAGAATATAAAAGTACTGTGGCCAGTCCACATCCCTTGTTTTTGGCCTTTATAAAAGCCGCTTTAAAACACAAAACAAATAAATAAGAAGTCCTGATTTGAGCGGTGCTCTTTAGCCCAAAAATCAGTTATAATTTAGAAAAATGGAAGACAAAAAATTAGACCTAAATTCAATCATTGGATTTTTGCTTATCGGAGCTATTTTACTGTATATGTTATGGCAAAATCAACCCACTCCAGAACAACTTGCTGCCCAAGAAGAAGCTCAACAAGAACAAATAGCCGCCGAAGCTGCTAACGCTGCCGCTGCGGAATTAACTAACACGTCTGCCTTTTCAGCTACTGCACTGTCTGATTCTTTAGCCTTGGCACGTTTTAAAAATACAGTTGGTGATTTTGCTTATGCCTTAACATTACCTTCGGCAACAGCTCAACACACCACATTTGAAAATGAGCTTTTAGCGCTTAAAGTGGATAATAAAGGTGGATTTATTTCGGAAGTCAAACTCAAAAACTATGTCAATCACGATTCGGTACCTGTCTATCTAATCAAAGATGGGAGCTCTGAATTTAATCTAAATTTTGCAACTACAGACAACCGTACACTCAATTCTTCTGATTTGTATTTTGAGCCTACATTAAGTACTTCAGGTGACAACCAAGTCTTATCCATGCGTCTTAAAGTCTCAGAAACACAGTTTTTGGAATACCGTTACGAATTGAAACCCAACGATTATATGCTTGGTTTCTCGGTACGTTCTCAAGGCTTATCTAATGTCCTGAACTCCTCTAAAGAGGTCCAGCTCGACTGGAAGTACAAAGCCCACCGTCAGGATCAAAGTATTACGTTTGAAAATCGCTACACCCGTATGACTTATAAGCATGAAGGCGATAAGGTGAATAAACTTTCTCAAACTGGTGATGATGAGGAAACAGAGGTTGATTTAGAATGGATTTCTTTCAGACAGCATTTCTTTAGCTCGATCTTAGTCCCAGAAGTCCCCTTTAAAACAGCAGATTTAAAATCCTTCAATTTAGTTGAAGATGAAACCGTAGATACGCTGTTTACTAAACGCTATGAAATTAGCCTTCCATTGAACTTTTCTGGTGGCGAGCTGACCCATAACATGGCTATTTATTATGGACCGACCTATGATAAGATTCTAAAAACCTACGACCGCAATTTAGAAGCGAGTATTCCTTTTGGATGGGGTATTTTTGGCTGGATCAATAAAGCTGTTTTTAGTCCTTTGTATGCTTGGTTAACCAATTATTTACCCTATGGAATCGCGATTATAGTGATGACTATTATGGTAAAAATCTTACTCTCTTTTGTGCAGTATAAGCAATTCATGACGCAAGCCAAAACAAAAATTCTGAAACCAGAATTAGATGCGTTGCGCGAAAAATACAAGAATAATAAAATGAAATTGCAGCAAGAAACGCTAGCGCTTCAAAACAAAGCTGGTGCAAGCCCATTGAGTGGGTGCTTGCCTGGACTGTTGCAAATGCCAATTTTCTATGCCCTATTTATGTTTTTCCCTATCGCTTTCGAATTGCGTCAAAAACCATTTTTATGGGTCGATGATTTGAGTTCTTATGATTCTATCTTAGAACTGCCTTTCAACATCCCGTTTTATGGCGATCACGTGAGTTTATTTCCAATTTTAGCGTCTATAGCGATCTTCTTTTATATGAAAATGACTACGGGACAACAAATGGCGACACAACCAACTCAAGAGGGGATGCCAGATATGGGGAAAATGATGAAATATATGATCTATTTCTCTCCGATACTGATGTTAGTTTTCTTTAACAACTATGCCTCAGGACTGAGTTTATATTACTTTATTTCCAATGTAATTAGTATCGGAATTATGATCGTCATCAAAAACTTCATTATTGATGAGGACAAAGTACTTGCAAAAATTCAAGTCAGTAAGGCTAAACCTAAAAAACAAAACCGTTTCCAGAAAAAAATGGCTGAAATTATGGCACAAGCTGAAGCGCAAAAAGAAGCCCAACAACGCCGTAAGAAGTAAGTGCAGAGTCAGGCGTCAAGATAAAAGAGAATAGAATATAGAGTCTACGTCTCGATACAATTTTCTTCGAAAATTACGCGATGTGACACGTGCTGTGAGTTATGATAGAATGTCACACTGAGCGCAGTCGAAGTGCAGAAAAAGGTAAAAGAGTTGTGAGTTTGGAGTAGTACTGTCAGTCCACGTGTTTTGCAACGCAGTTGGAAAATGTATCGAGAACGGTTGCTATGACAATGTCAAGTATTAAGTATTTAGTATTAAGAAGTAAGATCATAGAGTCTACATCTCGATACAATTTTCTTCGAAAATCACTCGATGTGACACGTGCTGTGAGTTTTGAGTTCAGAGTTTTGATTTATGATAGAATTTCACACTGAGCGCAGTCGAAGTGCAGAAAAAGGTAAAAGAGTTATGAGTTATGAGTTATGAGTTCAGAGTTTTGAGTTTAGAGTTAGGATTGAATGTCACTCTAAGCGCAGTCAAAGTGCCGGTTCCCTACCAACAGTGCGGCATAGGTTGCAAAAACCTGTGACCAAGAACCACATTCATCCAAAAGAAGCCTAGCAAGGCATTAGAATAAGTTGTAAATTTGCAAGGTGAACCATCCATAACTAAAACTTGATTTGCAAGAAAATGATGATAGGGATGAACCATGTGACCGATAAAAAACAATAAATATAAGCACATGAACCATCCTTAACAAAAACTTGATCCGCAAGAAAATGATGATAGGGATGAACCATGTGACCGATAAAAAATAATAAATAAAAACACATGAACCATCCATAACTAAAACTTGATTTGCAAGAAAATGATGATAGGGATGAACTATGTGACCGATAAAAAACATTAAATAAAAACACATGAAAACAGTTGTTGTGGGCCTTTCCGGAGGTGTAGATTCTAGTGTTGCAGCCTATGTACTAAAAAAACAAGGTTATAATGTGATCGGTTTGTTCATGAAAAATTGGCATGACGATTCCGTAACCATTTCTGATGAATGCCCATGGCTAGATGACAGTAATGATGCGATGTTAGTGGCTGAAAAACTTAATATTCCCTTTCAAACCGTAGATTTAAGCGCGGAATACAAAGACAAGATCGTTGATTATATGTTTAAGGAATATGAAAATGGACGAACTCCAAACCCCGATATTCTTTGTAACCGTGAAATTAAGTTTGATGTGTTTCTAAAAATTGCCTTATCACTAGGAGCAGATTATGTGGCAACAGGACATTATTGCCGAAAGGGTCGTGTAGAACATTCTACACCACCACTGTATCGCCTGCTTTCTGGAATCGATTCTAATAAAGATCAATCGTATTTTTTGTGTCAACTTTCGCAAGAACAACTCTCAAAAACCTTATTTCCTATTGGCGAATTGACCAAACCTGAAGTGAGAGCTTTGGCAACAAAATTAGATTTGGTTACGGCAGATAAAAAAGATTCTCAAGGCTTATGTTTTATAGGTAAAGTACGGTTGCCCGATTTTTTACAGCAACAGTTACAACCCAAAACAGGACAGATTATAGAAATTCCAGCGCAATTTGAGGCCTATAGTGCCGCAACGCCTGACTTTGAGACCAAAGAAGAAGCGCTTGTTTTTGGCGCACGAAAATTCAACTATACCGCTTCCGATGGTGCTGTTGTGGGGACACACCAAGGGGCTCATTATTTCACCAAAGGCCAGCGCAAAGGCTTGGCTGTAGGAGGGACAGTAGACCCCCTTTTTGTTATTGATACCGATGTTGTAGAAAATATAATCTATACCGGTCAGGGCAAAAACCATCCTGGCTTGTACCGCTCCGTATTGTTGGTACATCCCTCAGAAATCCATTGGGTTCGGCCCGATTTAGAACTCAAAATAGGGCAATCCCTTCAAGTGATGGCGCGTATTCGTTACCGTCAGTCCCTAGAAACCGCAACCTTATATGCGACCACAGCTGGGCTATACGTGGCGTTTGATTCGCCACAATCGGCTATTACTGAAGGCCAGTTTGTAGCTTGGTATATTGGCGATGAATTGGTAGGTTCGGGCGTAATTTCGTAACGTATTAAAAACAAATGCAAAATAGAGTAACCACACTTTTCGGAATTCAGTATCCTATTGTTCAGGCTGGAATGGTTTGGAATAGTGGGTGGAAACTGGCTTCTGCATCGAGTAATGCCGGAATTTTGGGCCTTATTGGTGCCGGATCCATGTATCCAGAAGTGCTGCGAACACACATTCGAAACTGCAAAAAAGCCACTTCTAAACCTTTTGGGGTTAATATCCCATTGCTCTATCCCCATATTGAAGCCCTGATGGATATTATTGTTGAAGAGGGCGTAACCATTGTGTTTACTTCTGCAGGGAATCCAAAGACTTGGACCTCATGGCTCCAAAATCACCATATCACAGTTGTTCATGTGGTGAGTAGTTTAAAATTTGCACTTAAAGCTCAAGACGCTGGAGTAGATGCGATTGTTGCCGAAGGTTTTGAAGCCGGCGGGCATAATGGCCGAGATGAAACCACCACACTAACCTTAATTCCTATGCTTCGAGCTCAAGTTAAAGTCCCTTTGCTTGCAGCAGGTGGTATTGCAACAGGCAATGGTATGATGGCTGTTATGGCCTTAGGTGCTGAAGGTGTTCAAATCGGAAGTCGTTTTGTTGCTAGTACAGAATCCTCTGCACATGAGGCTTTTAAACAAGCAGTGGTTTTAGCAAAAGAAGGAGATACCCAATTAACCCTTAAAGAACTAGCACCGGTACGGCTTTTGAAAAATAAATTTTATGAAGAGTTACAAGCGCTATACAAAACTGCGCCTTCAACAGAAAAACTAAAAGCATTTCTTGGACGTGCTCGTGCAAAACGTGGGATGTTCGAAGGCGATTTAGAACAAGGCGAACTGGAAATTGGACAGATTTCGGGATTGATTGCTACTATTGAACCCGTATCTGCCATTGTAGCTGCCATTATAACAGAATTTAAGGCCTGTCAAGACCGCCTTTCTAAACTTAATTTAAATACTAAAAATGACCACTAGAGCCAACCAATTGCAAGCCTTTGACCGTTTGTTAACTATTATGGATGAACTTCGTGAACAGTGTCCATGGGACCAGAAACAAACTATGGAAAGCCTTCGTCCACTCACTATCGAAGAAACATACGAGCTTGGTGATGCTATTTTAGATGCAGATCTGAATGCAATTAAAAATGAATTGGGCGATCTGTTGTTACATATTGTGTTTTATTCTAAAATTGGTAGTGAAACCAAAGATTTTGACATTTCAGATGTGAGTAATAGCATTTGCGAAAAACTCATTCATCGGCATCCCCATATTTATAGTGATGTGAAAGTCAAAGATGAAAATGAAGTAAATCAAAACTGGGAAAATCTTAAGCTCAAAGAAGGTAAAACCAGTGTTCTAGAAGGGGTGCCCAATAGTTTACCCGCTTTGGTTAAAGCCAGTCGAGTTCAAGAAAAAGTAGCAGGAGTTGGTTTCGATTGGGAACACCCAGATCAAGTTTGGGAAAAGGTAGAGGAGGAGCTAGGTGAATTGAAATTTGAAATTGAAAATAAAAATCAAGACGCTATCGAAGATGAATTTGGAGATGTGTTATTTTCCTTAATCAATTATGCACGTTTTCTAAAAATTAATCCAGAAAACGCCCTTGAACGTACCAATAAAAAATTCATAAAACGGTTTCAGCATTTAGAAACTAAGGCCAAGGCTTTACAAAAACCACTCTCAGAAATGACCCTTGCAGAAATGGATGTCTATTGGGAAGAGGCTAAACAACTGTAATAGTCTAGGACAATAATTTTTTAATTTTTGAATATTTCGCTGTCCACGTTTCTAGAGCCGTTTTGTGCTTTGCAATATTTTTATGAACCTCCTTCACTAAAGGATTGTCCTCGCCTACATTAGAGAAAAACTGAAGGTTGTTTTCCAGTTGATTAATTTCACTTTTAAGCTCATCCATCTTTTTTCTAATGAAAGTAACCTCATTATTAAATGATTTTTGGTCTTGTGCTAAAGTTTCTAGTTTAAGAGAATATTTTAAGTCGTCTAATTCCGCTTTCTCTAAACCAAGTTTTGAATAGAATCCATCGAGTGTTTTATAGAATTTACCATCTATAAAACGCTTGTTTTGAACCACTTGTCCAAGCTGTTTCCACGCTTTGGAAAATTCATTTAAAGCCTCTAGGTTTTTTGCCTTGTCATCACTTAACTCAAACGCTTTAAGCGTGTCTAAAAGCTTGTTTTTTTGTTCTAATGCTATAATTTCAGCATCTGATCCTTTGTTTTTTTGTTCGTGATAACGGTCAAAAAATGCATTACAAGCCGTTCTAAAACGTTTCCATAACTTGTCGCTATCTTTTCGAGGAATATGCCCCATAGTTTTCCATTTGTTTTGAATGTCCTTCATCAAAACTAAGGTTGTTTCCAGGTCTTCACTGTCCTTGTTTTGTTCCGCAATTTCTACTAATTCTAATTTTTTATGGTAGTTTGCTGATTGCTCTTTCTTTAAATTTTTATAGTAATTATTTTTATTTTTATTAAATACTCTAGTCGCTGCTTTGAAACTAGACCATGTTTGTTCATTAAATTTTGAAGGGACTTTTCCGGCTTTGAAAAAAGCGTCTCTAAGTGCATCAACCGCTTTGATGTTTGCCTGCCATTCTTTGTGAGACGTAATCGATTTTTCGGAAATCGCCTCAATTTTTGCAATGAGGTCTTTTTTAACAATAAGATTTTTCTCAAACTGTTCTTCTAACTGACTCTGGCGTTTGTCATTAATAACTTTAGTAGCAGCGCTAAATCGATCCCAGAGTTCATCTTTATACGCCTTAGCCACAGGGCCTAATTCTTCTTTCCAAATTTTATGAAGGGCTTGTAATTCTCTAAACGCTCTGTTTAAATTTGTTTCTTTAGCTAACTCTTCGGTACGAATAATAATTTTCTGTTTTTGTTCTAGATTATGTTTATAATCTAAATCTCTTAGATCTCTATTTAGGTGTAAAAAGCCGTAAAAAATCTCTACGTGGTGACGGTAATTATTCCAAGTATTGTTGTTTTCGCTTGCGGGAATTTGCCCTGTATTTCTCCAACGTTCTTGTAAATTTTTAAAGGTTTTATAGGCAGAGTGTATATCACCTTCAACATTTATCAACCCTTTTATTTCTTCAATAATTTGAAGCCGGGTTTCAAGATTTTGCTTGAGTTGTTCGGTTTTGTTTTTTTGAAATGACTGGTACCGTTCTCTAAATGTTTTGGATAAGGCGTTGAATTCTTTTTTCAAAGGACTAGAAAATTCGAAATCAATACTGTTTCCTCCTTCGGCTAAAAAGGCTTCTTTTTTTTCAGCAATTAAAACGCTAAACTTAGCATTGAAATTGTTTTTGACGTCGTTGATTGCATTACGAACCGTTTGAATGTTCTCGGTTTTCAATAAGCGTTCAAACTCACTTATTAAGGACTCTAATGAAAGGTCCTCATACGGCGTAGCCGGGGCTTTAGGAGTTGTGGTTTCATTTGATTCAGCAGATGCCTCTTCAGACGTTGCATTATCTAGTTCAGTAGAGGACGTATCGGCTTCAATAATAGCTTTTTTTGTGGATTTTTCGGCATCTTCAGCAGGCGAGTCCACAACGGTCTCAGCCCCAATTTCAGTAGGGTCTTTTTTTATAGGTTTCGTGACGGCTTCAACAGCGCTGTCAGTTGCTACCTCCGTAGTTTTTTCTGCGGTCTCAGGTGCAACTTTAGTACTGTTTTTTTTCGAAGGTTTTTTCTTTTTTGTAGTCGTTTTCTCTACAGTACTTTCGTCTTGGGGCGTGTTGTTTTTGTGATCTCCATCTGCATCTTGCAGGTTATCGTGCTCTGACATATCTTTCAATGTTTTAGGTGTTTATATGCTAAATATAACATTATCCTTTAAAATTACAAATTATCTAATTACTAAAATTGTATCTTAACTAAGAATTCCAAATCTCCCAAGATTTTTCGGCTTGTAAACGCAGCATTTCAAGACCGTTTAGAGTTGTGGCGTTTTGCATTTTTCCGTTTTTAAGAAATAAGGTTTGCTCGGGGTTATAAATTAAATCGTAAAGAAGATGATTAGCCGTCAAGGTATCATAAGGTAGAGCAGGACATGCATTGAGGTTTGGAAATGTACCTATAGGCGTACAATTGATAATGATTTGATAGTTTTTAAGGCCTTCTTTTGCTATGGATTCGTAGGTGTGTTTGATTCCATCCGATGGAGTTCTTGAAACATAGTCATAAGGAATACCTAATTTTTTTAGTGCAAATGCAACCGCTTTTGATGCGCCTCCAGTTCCTAAAATGAGGGCGTTTTTGTGCTGGGGTTTTAAATAGGGTTTTAGACTGTTTTCAAATCCAAAATGATCGGTATTATAACCTGTTAATTTTCCGTTTTCAATTTTTATAGTGTTTACAGCTCCAATCGCTTTGGCGTCTGAATCCATAGCATCTAGAAATGGAATGACCACTTCTTTATACGGTATCGTGACATTAAGTCCAGATAATGGTTGGCCTGAAGTTTTCAAGGTTTCGAAATCTTCAATGGTTTCCAAATCAAAATTACTGTAAGCACAGTCTAATTGCTGAGTTTCAAATTTGTTTTTAAAATACCCTCTCGAAAACGAGTAGTCTATATTTTTACCTAACAGTCCAAAGTTTTTCATTTTATGTGTTTTCGATGTTTGCCGTACCATTCTAGTCCCAAAACAAGCGCTGCTCCACTACAAATACATAGCAAAGCAAATCCAGTTTGCAAGGATAATTCAGGAATATAGCGTTGATAATTTTCAATAATGTAAGCGCCATTCGAATCGTTTATAAACGCCCCTAAGTTGTCGGTCTTAAAAAGTGCTTCTTTCCAAGGCCAGACGACGCCAAGTGAGCCAGTTATGAATCCCATTATTAGGGCTAGTGTGTTCAACTTGTAATGCTTTAATATATAACCGAGTAAATGTGAAAGACTAATTAGTCCTACAATAGAACCCAATGTAAAAACAACTAAAACTTTCAAAAGTCTTAAATGGGTTTCATCTGTCAAAAAACTAAAATCTCCAGAGCCTAAAAATACAAATGTATCAAAAAGTGCATTGACCGCATCCACCAATAACAAGACATAATTGCCTAATAATATCAAAATAAAAGAACCCGAAAACCCCGGTAAAGCCATGCCTGTTACGCTAATTATCCCGCATAAAAAGACAAACCACAAATTGTCATTTTGTGTTGCTGGACTCAAAAAACTAATGCTTAATCCCGCAAGAATCCCTAAACAAACACACAGTATTGTTTTTGAGTTCCAAGAAGTAAAATCTTTGTATATATAAAATATAGACCCTATAATCATTCCAAAAAAGACACTCCACACATAGAGTTCGTGGCGTTCAATAAGGTAATCCAAAAGCTTAGAAACACTAAAATAGCTAATCAACATCCCCAAAAAAAGTAGAGACAGAAACCGCCCATTTACATACTGATAAAATTGTTTGAAACGTCCACTAAAAAAGAGTTTTCCAGCTTTAATATTAAATTTCTGTAAGGCATAAATAAACTCCTCATAAAAGCCCATCACAAAAGCGACAATTCCTCCAGAAACCCCAGGGACCTTATTGGCAGCCCCCATTACCACGCCTTTAAGGGTTAAGAGAAAAGGATTTATATGTTTGCGATTAGGATTCAAGACGGTGTTTTTTTGCACTTACTTTTTCAAGACCTAAAATGAGTAATGCTCCACAAAGCATCAGTCCGATTGCTTGTAAAAGCTGCGGGTCGCCCTCTACACTAAAGGGGGAAATACTGTGTTCATTTAAGGGGACTTGGACGCCTTTAAAGTTTGTTCGGTAGGTTAAAGCGACCTTCCAAGGCCATATTTTAGGCAATGAGCCCATCATAAATCCTGTAATAATAGCTAAAGTCAAACGGTTATATGTTTCAAATAGCCATTTTAGTAGTTTTGAAAAGGACAGCAACCCTACAACAGCACCAGCTCCTATAATCAATATTGTTTTAAAATCTCTAGTGTTTAGGGCTTCCAAAACAGGGCTATAAGCGCCTATAATTACCAAAATAAAAGCTCCAGAAATACCTGGTAATATCATCGCGCAAATTGCTAAGGCTCCTGCAAAAAATAGAAATAAACTTGTAGCGGAAGTTTCAGCAGGGTTAAGGGTGGTGATGAAATATGCCGCTAGGGCTCCAATGGCCATTGCTATGCCTATTTTATAATCTGAAGCCTTAATTTTTATCTGTTTTCCAACGTATACCACACTAGCCAGAACCAATCCAAAAAAGAACGACCACAGTAAAATGGGTTGGTGTTCTAATAGCCATTCGACGGCTTTTGCTAATGAAATAATACTCAAAAAAACACCAGATAATAGGGCCAACAAAAAATTTCCGTTTATTTTTTTCCAAGTGCTTTTTACGCCTTCAGATCGCAGTGTTTTTAAAAGCGAAAAATTAATCGTATTTAAAGTCTCAATAAGTTCTTCATAAATCCCCGAAATGAAAGCAATTGTACCTCCTGATACGCCTGGAACAACATCAGCTGCACCCATAGCCATGCCTTTAAGCGCAATTAGGATATAATCTAGTGGAGATCGGTTCATACGTTTGATAACAAAAATTTAAAGCGGGTTATTAACTTTCTATTCTTAAGAGTGCTAGTAAAGATATAAACTTTACTCGTAAGAATTTTTAAAATTTTCAATTAATTGAAGGACAGCTTTTCGGTGGTAAACTTCAGGAAATAATTCTTCTAAAATAAAAACGTGATCCATATTGATATGTAGACCTGTCAAAAGATGTGCATAGCCCGCTTCTGTGTTATTGAGTTTTAAACAAACCCCTGAAAGTCGAAATTCGAGTTCTTCACTTTTAGGATGGTACTCTAGTGCTTGCACAAAATTTAATTTTGCCGCTTCATAAGCTCCTAGTTTGATTAAAATATCGCCTCGTGATAACCAAGTACTTAATTCATACTCGCCCAACTCAATCGTTTTTTTATAGCCATGTTCAGCGTCTTCTAGCAAAGCAAGACGCTCATTGATAGTAGCATACAACAACCAGTAGGCAGCGCAATTGGTGTCAATGTCAATCGCTTTTTGAATATAAAACAAGGCTTTTTGGTAGTCTTTTTTGGCTATATAAAATTTAGTAATTCGCATCCAACCGTTATCGGAAGCGGGGTCTTCCTTTACGGCTTGATAGTAATGTTGCAGGGCTAAATCCGGCATATTAAGGCGTTCATAACAATAGCCAATTTTAATAAAAGCATAGGCTGTAGAATCTTCAATAGCAATAGTAATTTTATAATTTTCTATAGCGTCTTCATAGCGTTTTAACTGTTCTAATACTTTTGCTTTTTCTAGATATGCGCCAATAAATGTATCATCAGAAATGATGGCAAAATCAAATGCTGCAAGCGCTTTTTCAGGCTGTTTCGTTTCAATATATTGCCGACCAAGTTGATGCCAAGCGACTTCGCTGTAGGGGTTTTTGTCGAGATATGCATTCAGGAAATCAATCGCCTCTTCCGTTTCATCTAAAAAGTCAAAACAATAAATAATGTTGTAAAGCGCAGAATAATCTTCTATATCCAATTCAATACATTTTATAAAGTTTTGTTTTGCATTTTGATACTGATCTAAAAATAAATACTCCATACCAATTAAGGAGTAGAGATCGGCACTCGTATCTGAAATTTCGATAGCTTTTTTAAAGACCTCTATTGCTTTTTCGTGCTGGTCTTTTTTGGAATAAATATTTGCTTTTTGAATGTAAAGCTCCTCGTTATTAGGCTCGATCTCAAAAAGAGGAGAAAGAAGACGATCGGCTTCATTTAATTTATTTTCGAAAATTAAGGTTTCAATTTTAAATAATTTTAGGTTTAATGAAGCTGGGTGCTGACTCAAGCCTAGTTTAATTGCTTTTTTAGCCAAAGCAATTTTACCACTCTCTAAATAGTGGTGGATAATGTTTTCAAATTCATTGGAATCAAAGAAAAAAACGCTATTGGTTTTTAACATTGACTCAAATTTTGAGAGGGTTACTTCTTCATTTTCGTCAGATTTACTGAACTCCATAAATGATTATTTTTTGTACTATTAAATTTAATAGTATATCGGCTCGAAACACTAAGTTGTCTTTAATGTTTTCAACAAAATAATTAACAGTGCTGTTTAGAAGGAATTTAAAATATTGATAATAATGGAACAGCCTTTAATCAATTCCTCATTAGAAATTGTAAGGGGTGGTGAAATTCGTACTGCTTTGGGTTCATAGAGCAACCAAAATAAAATTAAACCGTCTTCCTTTGCTTGTAAAACCAGTCTATTAGCGATATCTGGTGAATCAACCATTAGTGCTAGCATTAATCCTTTTCCTCTTATTTCCTTTATCAGTGGATGATTTAAGTGCTTACGTAGTAGTGCTTCTTTTTCTAAAGTCTCTGAAATTAAAGTGCTACTTGTAATTTCCTCAAGGGTTGCCAAAGCTGCTGCTGCAATTACAGGATGCCCACCAAAAGTTGTGATATGCCCTAGTTTAGGGTGGTCCGATAAGCTGTCCATCATCGCATTAGACGCTGTAAAAGCACCTATTGGCATACCGCCACCCAGTCCTTTTCCAGTTACAACCACATCTGGAATACAGTCGTAGTGTTCAAAACCAAAGCATTTTCCTGTCCTTCCTATTCCAGGTTGAATTTCATCCAAAATTAAAAGTGCACCTACAGCATTACATTGGTCTTGAACTTTTTTTAGATATCCGTTTTTGGGTTCAATAAAACCCGCACCACCTTGAATGGTTTCCAAAATAACGGCTGCTGTTTTGGTAGTGATTTTTGAAAGGTCTTCAAGGGCATTAAATTCTATAAATCGAATGTCTGGTATAAGTGGTCGAAAGGGATGTTTTCGTTCTTCATACCCCATAATGCTTAAAGCGCCCATAGTATTGCCATGATAGGCATTTTTAGCTGCAATAATTTCAGAACGTCCTGTGAAACGTCTGGCGAGTTTCATAGCACCATCAATGGCTTCTGTTCCTGAATTTGTAAGGTATGTTTTATCAAGATTTGGCGGTAAATGAGCGGCTAGTAATTTGGTTAATTTTACCGCAGGAGATTGGATATATTCGCCATAGACCATCACATGCATGTAGGTGTCCAACTGCTTTTTGATAGCAGCAACGACTTTAGGATGGCGATGCCCCAAACTACAAGCAGAAACCCCCGCTACAAAATCTAAATACGCTTTTTTGTGTTCATCATAAATATAAGACCCTTCTGCATGCGAAACCTCCATCGCTAACGGATGTGGAGACGTTTGTGCTTGATGCTTATAAAAATCCGAAGTATTCAAGGTTATTTAAGTGGTTTTTTTAACTGTTTTCGATTGCGTTTAAACTTATTAGGCAAAGTTCTTGCCGCCTTATTTTTAGGCTTTTCTTTGTTTAGCTTTGTATTTTCAGACGGTTTTGGTTGGGCGTTTTCTATCCGTTTGAGTAAGGTTGGATCAAAGAATTCTTCTTGAGGACTATATGCCTTTAAGCCCTGAATTATTGGAAGTTCCAAAGGAGGGTCATCTTTAAATAAATCCTCTACACTTATAGGACGTTCGGAATTGCGCCATTGAAAGCCTTTAAGAATCTTTTCATTGTCCTTAAAGTCACTTTCGGGATGTGTTTTTCCACCAATTTGATTGAATTTACGCAGTTCATCAATAGCATTTCCTGAAACCCATATTTTAATAGATCCAGATTTTGATTTATCAATACCTACTAATTCATTTTCATCATTGCGGAGATAGTAAATGGACTCTGCATTTTTAATGATATCTATGGTTGATAAAGCGTTATTTTCAAACAACCCAAATAATTTTTTTCCCGATATCTGATTATAGCCCGCTCCTAAGCTGTCTTTACTAATTATGAAAGCGTTGTCAAAGACTTTTAGGGAATCTAAAGTTTCGGTTTTTGGATTTGAAATTAAATGAATTGAATCGCCTGTGATTTGATTTTCAAAATTCCATAAAATGGGATGTTTTACTTTATAAAATGGATCCTTTGTCACATTACGATCTAAATTTATAAGTTGAGTTAGCCCTGTTTTTTGGTTCATGTGAATAGAATCCGCTTTACCACTCAAGTCAGACTTAAATATTTTGGCATTATAATAGGCGCGTGTTATTCTATGTTCTGGTTTTCCTGTAACCATTAAAGTATCACTGTGTACAAAAATTGAGTCATTTCCTTGAACGGTAATGGCCAGTGCACGTTTGGTCATAAATACAGAATCCTTAGCTCTAAAAACTTCTGCATAATGGGCCTTAACAATTGTGCTGTTTAAGGTGTCTGTAATGGTGATGTTATTGGATGCAGAGGCAAAACTTTCGCCGCGATCAAAATATATGCTATCGCCCTCAACAATACGTTCATCATAATTTATTTTAGATTTTTTTACAAAATATCCAGTATCGTCTTGGGTATTGTAAAACCCACGCTCACAATAAATTACACTAGTTTCGCTAGTGATTGTTGTTGGTCCAAATAAAAAGGCATACCCTGAAAGTGAATAAAAATCGAGTTGATTAGATTCAATAACGTACTCTGGGTTTACTAATTTCACGTTATTTACAAAACGATATTTTTTAGAATTCATATAGTAACGTCCTCTAGTACTCGTAATCGTTCCTGTAGTATCGCGGACGACTTTTCCAAAGCTGCGGTAAAATGCTTGTTGCTTAACGCGATCAAAGTATAACGTATCCGTTGTAAGCTTGGAACTGGGTTCTGTTAACACGACTGAGCCACTCGCAAAGGCAAGTTGTGTTTTGCCACTATACTCCACATATTTTGAGGTCATGTTTATAGTATCCCCCTGTTTTACATGAACATTGCCATAGGCTTCTATGAAATCTTGTGAGCCATAATACACCGCCTCATCACACCATAATTCTATACCATCATGCTTGATATGTACCTGTTTTGAGTTGCCTCTTGTTAAAATTGTCGCCTCAGGTTTCGCTTCATCAAAACTCATAAAAGGGGCATGTTCAATTTCTATTCTGCGACGGTCTTGTGCATGTAACACAGCCCCTGCAAGAAACAGAACTCCTATAAAATAATATATACTTTTATGTTTCAACGTCATATGGTTTAATACAAAAATAGGTAATATTGAGTTCTTTAAATCAAAGTTAAGCGGTTTTTAAGCCTAAAAAAAAATCTATCCTAGGGATAGATTTTTAATTTTTATCTAAAAATCGTTTGTTTGCGATCAGGTCCTACAGAAACGATTTTGATTGGAATTTGCAATTCCTTCTCAAGAAAATCTATGTAAGTGATTAATGCCGCTGGAAGTGTGGACTCATTATTCATTGCGGTCAGATCTTCTTTCCACCCTTCAAAGTCCGTATAAATTGGCGTGACATTTTCAGGATCTACGTTATAGGGCAAATGGTTGATCACACTGCCTTTATAGTTGTATGCGGTACATACTTTTAAAGCCTTGAAACCAGAGAGCACATCGGCTTTCATCATCATAAGTTGTGTAACACCATTTACTTGACATGCATAGCGAAGCGCTACGAGATCTAACCAACCACAACGACGAGAACGTCCAGTGGTAGCACCAAATTCATTTCCAACACGTCCCATAGTTTCTCCGTCCTCATCAAACAATTCAGTAGGGAAGGGGCCAGAACCCACACGCGTTGTGTAAGCCTTAAAAATTCCAAATACCTCTCCTATAGTGTTTGGAGCAATTCCTAATCCAGTACAGGCGCCTGCAGCTGTGGTGTTTGAAGACGTTACGAAAGGATAAGTTCCAAAATCAATATCCAATAAGGACCCTTGAGCACCCTCCGCTAAGATGGATTTATTGTCGCGTTGAGCTTGATGTAAATATTCTTCAGAATCTATGAATTTTAAAGATTTTAAGACTTTGATCGCCTCAAAAAACTCTGTTTCTAATTCGTCTAAATTATACTGTAAGTCAACATTATAAAAAGCGACCATTGATTCGTGCTTGTTAGCTAATGCACGGTACTTTTCTTTCCAATTGTCTAATTCTAAATCGCCCACACGAATGCCGTTTCGTCCAGTTTTGTCCATATAAGTTGGTCCAATTCCTTTCAGTGTTGATCCAATTTTGGCTTTCCCTTTTGCCGTTTCAGATGCAGCATCTAAAAGGCGGTGCGTTGGTAAAATTAAATGCGCTTTACGAGAAATAACCAAGGCTTTTTTATAATCTACATTTTGCGCCGCAAGTTTGTCCAATTCAGCTTTAAAAATAACGGGATCAATTACGACTCCATTACCTACTAAGTTGACAGCATCTTCATGAAAAATTCCAGACGGAATTGTATGAAGAACATGCTTCATCCCATTAAAAACTAGAGTGTGACCTGCATTTGGTCCTCCCTGAAATCGTGCAATAATATTGTAATTTGAGGTCAAAACATCTACAATTTTTCCTTTGCCTTCGTCTCCCCATTGTAATCCAAGTAGTAAATCTACTGCCATGCTATTTAATCGTTAATTTTAGTATTTCGTTTTGTTCCATAGAAGTAAAGTGAGTGTTTTTGAATGTCAATATCAAATACGTCTTCTATTGTCTTTTGAATTGATTGAATCCTAGGATCGCAAAACTCAAAGACTTCACCAGTATCCGTTAGGATAACATGGTCGTGTTGTTTATCAAAGTAGGATTTTTCATATTGAGCTTGATTTTGTCCAAATTGGTGCCGGCGTACCAAAGCACAATCTAATAATAATTCAATTGTGTTGTAAAGCGTAGCTCTTGAAACCCGGTAATTTTTATTTTTCATTTTGATGTAGAGCGATTCTATGTCAAAATGATCATTATTATCATAAATTTCTTGAAGTATTGCAAACCGCTCTGGAGTTTTTCGGTGGCCATTATCTTCGAGGAATTTCGTAAAAACATTTTTTACGACCTCTTGATTTTTATTTTTGGGTTTTTTATTCATATTTCCGCCAAATTTAAGCTAATTTTTAGACTCTTAACACTTTTTCTATACCATTTATTTTTTGTAGGCGCTCCATGAGCTTTTCAACAAAGTTAGTGTTGTTTACTTCCACAGCAATTTCGCCATTAAAAGTACCACTATCGGTATCAAATTTTATGGTTTTGATATTTACATTCATACTTTCAGAAACCAGTTTTGTGATGGAATTAACCAATCCAAGTTTATCAATTCCTGTAAGTTTTATAACGGCCTTAAAGACCTGCTGAGAGGAGTCTATCCATTTGGCAGACATAATTCTGTAGGCATAATTTGATTGAAGACTTAAGGCGTTTGGACAGGTTTTTTTATGAATTTTGATTCCTTCCTTAATACTCAAAAAACCAAAAACTAAATCGCCTGGAATAGGATTACAACAGGTCGAAAGTTTATAGCTTAACGTTTCTTCTTCTTTTCCAAATACGAGCATATCGTATTTGGATGTGATTTCGTCTTTTTCAACGGTTTCTTTGAGCGTTCCTTTTGTACGATTGATTTTATTTTTAATAAAACTCACCAAGGCATTACTCCTTGAAGCTGCAAAGTTTTTGAGCATCGTATTGTCTATACTACCGATTCCAACGCGAAAAAATAAATCTAGACTCGTATTGAGATTAAAAAAATTGACTAATTCATTAACGGAACGTTCGTTTAAAGAAATTTTGAGTTGTTTTAGTTTTCGGCGTAATATTTCTTTTCCCTCAAGAGCAATCGCTTTTTCATCTTCTTTTAGTGCTGATTTTATTTTACTTTTCGCTCGTGTAGTGATAACATAATCTAACCAGTTTACAGTAGGTTTTGCATTCTCTGAAGTAATAATATCAACTTGATCTCCACTTTGTAAGATGTGGTTTAAAGGCACTAATTTACCATTAACCTTAGCGCCTCTAGTTTTCATGCCAATTTCGGTATGAATACTAAATGAAAAATCTAATGGCGTTGCATTTTTTGGAAGCGATTTTAAATCACCATTTGGGGTAAAAACAAATATCTCTTTGGCGTAAAGATTAAGTTTAAATTGCTCTACAAATTCTACGGCATTGGATTCTGGATTTTCTATCACTTCTTGAAGTTTTCCAATCCAGCTTTCTAAATTTTCGTCTTGTTCTTGTTCACCTTCTTTGTATTTGTAGTGTGCGGCGTAGCCTTTTTCGGCAATTTCATTCATGCGTTCACTTCGAATTTGAACCTCTACCCATCGTCCTTTTGGTCCCATCACTGTAATATGTAAGGCTTCATATCCAGTAGATTTTGGTGCTGAAATCCAATCTCTTAAACGTATCGGATTAGGCCTAAAATGATCAGTTACAATCGAATATACTTTCCAAGCAATAAATTTTTCGTCTTTAAGATCTGACGTGTATATAATTCGAACGGCAAACTTATCGTAAACTTCATCAAAAGAAACTCCTTGATTTTGCATTTTTCTCCGAATCGAAAAAATTGATTTTGGACGCCCTTTTATGACATATTTAATTTTTTCTTTGTTGAGTGCTTTAGTTAATACCTTGCTAATATCCTTGATGTAAAGATCTTGATCTTCTTTACTTTCTTCTAATTTGACTAAGATGTCATTATAAACTTCAGGTTCGGTATATTTTAAAGCGAGATCTTCTAGTTTGGATTTGATGTTATATAATCCAATTTTGTGCGCTAGAGGCGCATAAATATAAAGCGTTTCTGATGCAATTTTTAGTTGTTTATCTTCACGCATCGAATGAATTGTTTGCATGTTGTGAAGACGGTCTGCAATTTTGATGATAATTACTCGAATATCATCGTGAAGTGTCAGTAACATTTTTCTAAAATTCTCCGCCTGCATTGATACATTCATATCTTTATTTAGCGAAGAGATTTTAGTCAAACCATTTACAATTCGAGCCACAGTTTCGCCAAATAATTGTTGAATATCTTCAATCGAATAACGTGGGCAATCTTCAACGACGTCATGAAGAAGTGCCGCTGCAATAGATGTGGCATCTAATCCAATTTCTGAGGCTACAATTTTTGCTACCGCAATAGGATGGAAAATATAAGCTTCCCCAGATTTTCGTCTTTGATCGGAATGGGCATCAACAGCAACGTCAAATGCTTTCCGGATTAACTTTTTGTCTTGAGCAGACAGTCTTCTGTAGCTAATTTTGAGCAGGTCTTTGTACTCCTTAGCTATGGCTGCATTTTCCTTTGCGACTTCTTCTACTGTCATAACCTAAATTTACTACAATCAATCGTAACATGCAATAGCTAAACTTAGTTTTTACACAAATTGTTTTAACACCTAATGAATCACTATAAATTTAAAAGATTGCGGTACGTCTTAGCTAGATTTTCGTTGTCTTTTGGCTTCAAAAAGTAAAATCCCTGCTGCAACGGATACGTTCATAGAGTCAATTTTACCGTGCATCGGAATCCGAATTTTTGCTGTTGATGCAGTGCGCCATCCTTGGCTTAGTCCTGTTGATTCTGCCCCAACAACTAGTGCTGATCCTTTTTTAAAATCTATGGTATCGTACGCAACTGATTCTTGAAGAACCGCAGCGTAGATGGAAATGTCATGTTGTTTTAAATAGTCAATTACCTCTTCTGATGTTCCAGTCGCAATGGGCACAGTAAATACGCCACCAACACTCGATCGAATTATATTGGGATTATACAAATCTGTTAAGGGGTTAGAGATAACGATAGCATCTACATTCGCTGCATCTGCTGTTCGGAGTAAAGCGCCAATATTTCCTGGTTTTTCAGGTGCTTCAGCCACAAGAATTAATGGTGATGTAGAGTTCAATTCTAAATTAGCTAACTCAAAACTTTTTGCTTTCGCTACTGCAACTATTCCTTCTGTAGTTTCGCGGTGGGCTATTTTTTCATATACTGATTTGCTAATTTCTATGATATCAATCCCATAAATTTCTAGTGATGATGCTTCTGAAGCGGAAAATAAATCTGGATAATAATAAAGCGTTTCAATGCTGTAGTTTCCCTTAATGGCTAATGACAGTTCGCGCTTACCTTCTATAACAAAAAGACCTGTTTTTTTTCTTAGTTTCGACTTTTCTTTGAGTTGAACCAGTTGTTTTATAAAAGGGTTTTGAAGACTGCTTATTGTTTTAACCATACTACAAAAATAGTGTTTAATTCTTAAGGGTAAACAAAAAAGTCCAAACCGAAGCTTGAACTTTTTTGATTATTTATGGCGTTGCAATTTTAGTTGTTTTCATATTTTTTTGAGTAGCGTTTCCAAAGTTTTGTTTGGTGACTTTCTAAACTGATGCTCCGCCCATCAATATAAGCATGAGTTAGATTGTTTGTGCGCATATCTAAGGCATCTCCTGTACTTATAAATAGCGTAGCACTTTTTCCAGTCTCTATGGAGCCGTAGTTTTGGTCGATTCCTAGAATTTGAGCAGTATTTAAGGTTATCAATTGAAGTGCTTGCGCTTTTGTAAGGCCATGTGCCACTGTTGTTCCTGCATAAAACGGGAGGTTTCTCGAATTCATTCGTTCCATATCTCCACTGGTCTCTAATCCCACAAGAACCCCAGCGTCAACAAGTAAATGCGCCATTTTAAATGGCAAATCATAATCATGATCATCGTTATTTGGTCGAGAATGAACTCGTTGCAATAAAACAGCAATATTGTGTTCTTTCAAATAGGACGCAATTTTGTAAGCTTCATATCCGCCTACAATGACTGTTTTTGATAGCCCTTGTGATTTTGAAAATTCAACAGCATCGATAATGCCTTTTTCATCGTTAACGTGAATGTAAAGTGTTTTGGTTTTGTCAAATACGCCACGCATAGCGTTTAATGGTGTGTTTATAGCGTTTGTATTGGCTTTTGCCGCATTAAAGTAGGCCTCAATATCCTGTATCTGACTATTGTATTTTGGATTACTTTTTAATCCGGGATCTTCGCCTAGCCACCATCGACCACGACTAAAGGAGTTAGGCCAATTTAAATGAATGCCATCATCTACTTTTAGAACAGCATCTTCCCAATTCCAAGCGTCTAATTGCACAATAGAAGACGTTCCAGAAATACGACCACCTCTCGGCGTAATTTGTGCCAAAAGCACACCGTTTGGCCGCATACTTTCTACCACTTTAGACTCTGTGTTATAGGCGATTAAACTACGAATATGAGGGTTCCAAGTTCCTATCTCGGCATCATCATCACTAGCTCTTACGGCATCGATTTCTATTAATCCTAAGGTGGAGTTAGGAACAATAAATCCGGGGTAAAGGTGCTGGTTTTTAGCATCTATAACCTTCATTTGCGTGAGGTCTTCTGTTCCTAAATATTCAGAGACATTTTTTATGACGCCATTTTCGAAAATAAGAAGTGAATTCTCAAGTATTGAGCCGTTTCCAATATGAGCTGTTCCGCCAACAATAGCGATAGGTTCTGATTGTTTAGCGCCAGGTGTTTGTTGTGCTTGGACTGTAAATACACCAACAGTTATGAGAGTTATGAGTTTTATAAGTTTCATTTTTTTGTGTTTAGAGTTGATTTGTATCTATGGAGTCACAATGTAAAAGATGTTTGTCTTTTTTCTTTACAGGCTGTGTTTTCATGCCTTTATTTTTTTCTTTTAACATCATAAGAATAAGTTCATTACGTTCTGTTTGAATGGCTTTTCTAAGTTGTATATCTCGATCTTTATCGAAATAAGTTACCCCTTCAATTATGGTTTTTTCTGCTTGTGCATAAATAGATAAAGGATGCGCGCTCCAAAGTACCAAATCTGCATTTTTTCCGACTTTTATACTTCCGACTTTATCGTCGATATGGAGAAGTTTTGCGGGGTTCAAGGTGACCATTTTCCATGCATCTTCTTCAGATGTCCCTCCATATTTCACCGCTTTAGCTGCTTCTTGATTGAGACGTCTTGACATTTCGGCATCGTCACTATTAATAGCAGTAATTACACCCATTGAATTCAATATAGAAGCATTATATGGAATAGCATCATTGACCTCATACTTATACGCCCACCAATCGCTAAAGGTTGATGCGCCAACGCCGTGAGCTTTCATTTTATCTGCAACTTTATAGCCTTCCAATATATGCGTAAATGTATTGATGTTGAAGTCAAATTTCTCAGCAACTTTCATCAACATATTAATTTCACTTTGAATGTAGGAGTGGCAACTGATAAAACGTTCTTTATTTAGAATTTCGGCGAGTACTTCCATTTCCGTATCTTTTCGGTACGGTTTCCCACTTTTCTTTTGAGCATCATAGGCTTTTGCTCTCGAAAAATAATCTATGTAGAGTTGTTCAACGCCCATACGCGTTTGAGGAAAACGATTAAAGCTTCCCCAATTCGATTGCTTTACATTTTCGCCTAAAGCAAATTTTATAAATTTTGGAGTGTCTTTATAAATTAAGTTTTTTGCAGTTTCACCCCATTTAAGTTTTATAATTGCTGATCTTCCTCCAATAGGATTTGCGGAACCATGCAAGATTTGAATCGTTGTAACCCCTCCCGCTAAATTCCTGTAAATATCAACATCATCGGCATCAATAACGTCTTCAATGCTAACTTCCGCTGACGAGTTTTGACCGCTCTCATTAATACTAGCAGCCGCAATGTGCGAGTGCTCATCAACAATTCCAGCAGTTAAATGTTTCCCTGTAGCATCGATGACCTTAGCTTTTGAACTTTTGAGGTTTTTACCTAGTTTTGAAATGCGCCCATTTTGAACCAGTACGTCTGTGTGTTCTAGAATCCCTTCAGCTTCATTAGTCCAAACGGTAGCATTTTTAAATAATAATGTTTCAGCTTCAGGTAATTTTGTAAACCCATACGCGCCATTAGGAAAACTCACCGGGAGCACTTTTGGAGTGCGATCTTCTTTTTTGTTCGTATTCTCAGTATTTTTTTGAGAAGAAGTTTCGACACGTTTGAGTTCTATGTTTGGCGTATCTCCATTTAGAAAAGTAGCGGTTCCCGAAATCGATTCGTTATTAGGAAGGATTTTTGCATTTACGCGAATATAATCTTGTTGTGTTGTATCTTTTGAAGAAAACATCAAATGCATCCAATCCTTTTCATACTTTATTGTACTGCTGAGTTTTAATGAATCTGACGTAATTTCGGATTTTAGTTTGCTTAATTTTCCTGATATTTTGAGTTCATAAGTATCAGAATTTAGCGTAAAGCTATAGTTTCCTCTAATATCTTTTTTAGAGATATCTTCAAACACTGTACGAGAGCCATTGACCCAGTTTTCATAAAGTGTAGTTTCTGCATCAAAAATAGCTCCTGAAGTAATTAAGAAATTGGCATAACTCCCCACATTTAAATTTCCAAGTTTTGAGTTCCCTAAAATTTGAGCAGGTTGGGTGGTTAAAGCATCCAAGGCACTAACTGTATCTAAGCCGTAATCAATGGCTTTCATTAGGTTTGACTTGAAGTCTTTCATCGATTTCAAGCCTTTAGTGGTAAGGACAAAAGGCACGCCATTAGTCGCTAAGACCATTGGATTGCTAGGGCGCTGATTCCATTCTTTCATTGCTTCCAGCTCCAGAGAATTTGTAAGAAACGTATTTTCAACGTCGTAAGCCTTTGGAAAGTTGAGCGGTAAAATGAAGGTCGCTTGGGTGTTTTTGATTGCATCAATGCGTTCATATTCATCACCACCGCCTAAAATCACATACTGAACGCCAATTTCATCCCCAACCTTATCGGCGCGTAAAGCATTGGCTCTGCTGCCAGCTTCTATAATTTGAACTTGTTTTTTATTTAAATTATAAGCTTCAATAGACCGGTCTTTGGTGCTCACGTTTCCTTTGGCGTACCATTCTGCATCATAATTGAGTTGTCTCAATAAGGCCATAGCCCCCATAATAGAGGAGGGGTAAGACTGACGTGAACGAACACTTTTTGAAAAAGAGCTATACTGCACCGATTGATCAGATAGAATTCGTTGTGAATTATTTCCTTTTGAATCTAAAGCAATTAATGCCCCAGTTCCACGGACAATTCCATCTTGTAAATGCGTGTTGACAACTCCAAAACCAGCTTCTAACAAGGACTTAGCGGCCTTATCGTCATATTTAAAATCAGCAATTGCATTTTGTTCTGGTCTGATGTGGTCATTCCAATAAAATCCTTCTCTGTTGGCATTGTACTGTGGTGAGCGATCACCAGTAGTTTTCCGTTTGGGTTTAGCAACACCAAAATCGGAGTAAAGATCAATAAATGAGGGATAGATGGATTTGCCCTTCAAATCAATAATTACTGTGTTTTTTGGAATCGCAACAGTTTTTCCAACATTTATAACATTTCCATCTTGAATTAATAAGGTGCCCTCATTTATACTTTTGGATGGAGTTATAAAGATTTTTGCATTAGTAAAGGCAGTGAAATTTGTGTTTTTAGAATTCACACCATCATTTTTGGGGAAATATTCCTGAGCATTAAGTATAAACACTCCGAATACACTCCAAAGTAGGATTAGTTTTTTTATCATAACATCGTTTTAAGTTAGTTTTTCAATGTAGTTATAAACTTTTGTAACGCTGTTAAAATTAATAAATTTTTAGGAAAATAGCTCGTGTTTTTAGGTTGAAATAAATAATCCTAAACATCTAATTTAAAAATAGTTTAAAGAGTATTCAATCTTTTAAATAATCTACCAAAAGTGCTACCACATAGTTATAACTCTCAATCCCTTTAGTTTGGTTGTTAGCTTTTAAGAAATGACTATAAAATACTTTGAAAATAGGTTCCAACGGATTTTCATAAGCACTCCAAAATTCAAATGTTTCTTGAAAATCCTCTAATACTCCCGGGTTAATGCTATGCGATATCAACGTATAAGCCTCAACGTCTCTTTTAGATAGTTCTCGTAAACAGTAGCGCAATGCAAATTTATAACCCGCATAGTTGAAATAGCGATTTTTGTTATGGATATTCGCGAGAAACCCAATAAAATTAGCTTCGTTTTCAGCCGCGTATCCCAGTTGATGTGCTTGTTCATGCGCAATAGTAGTTGGCATAGAATTGGCGGGCATCACAGCATTAATCTGAGCTTCTAAAGTTAAGGGGTTTATATAACCACTAAATCCCATATAAGTTAGAGGTGTGCTAAATAATGATTTTTTAGTGTTTTTGCTCCTGTATTTAAAATTTGGATATACCTTTTCTAGTTGAAAATAGCCTTTTTGACTGATGTCTGTCAGTTCAGCAAACGTGTAAGGGAGGGTAGTTTTTAACAACGAATCTTGAGTAATTTCTAGATGCAATGCATTTGTTTTTGTAACCAATTGATTTGTCACCGATTTCAATTGGGTGGTGGTGTATTTTGAATTTAAATTTAGTGTCGTAGGCAAGGGGATACGGTAATAATTAAAGCCCCAACACAAATGAAACATGAAATAGAAAAATGACACAAAGGCTAGAACATCTAAACTCCATGCTTTTGGGGCTATTCTCAGGCGTTTCCAGTTCATAACCACCCAACGGACCATATAAATAATCAAACCGAGATACAACAGGTCGCCAAAAGAAAATGGAACCCATTTAAATGCCGTATTTAATAGGTTAGAAAGTAGTGGAAAAAAACCTAAACTATAATAAGTCTCAATAAATTCAGGGTAGTTCTTCGCAACTTGTACAAGAAAGTATTGAGGAAGTAAACTCAACGCCAGAATGATTTTTCCTTTTTTAGACATCACTCAAAAGTAATAATTTTAATTTATGATCGGTAAGGAATCCGTATCTTTGTGCCTCAAAAACTCCGCTATTATGAGCCAAGACATACGTCAACTAGAACCCAAAGCCCTTTGGAATAAATTTGCAGATTTGAATGCCGTTCCTCGTCCTTCTAAAAAAGAAGAACGTGTTATTGCATTTATGAAAGATTTTGGAAAAAAATTAAAGCTAGAAACTATTGAAGATGGAGTAGGAAATGTGATCATTAGAAAACCAGCGACTACGGGCATGGAAGATCGGAAAGCCATTGTGATGCAGTCCCATTTAGATATGGTGCATCAAAAAAACAACGAGACTACTTTTGATTTTTTAACGCAAGGAATTGATATGTATGTGGACGGCGATTGGGTCAAAGCAAAGGGAACCACTCTTGGTGCTGATAATGGGCTAGGTGTGGCGACTATCATGGCGATTTTAGAAAGTACCGCTATTCCACATCCAGCTATTGAAGCGCTATTTACTATTGATGAAGAAACAGGTATGACAGGCGCTATGGGTTTAAAAGGAGGACTATTGAAAGGCGACATTCTGTTGAATTTAGACACCGAAGACGATGATGAAATTGGGGTAGGTTGTGCAGGAGGTATTGATGTTACAGCCATAGGAACTTACAACGAAGAAGACACGCCAGAAATCAAAATTGGCTATTCTATTGAAGTTACAGGTTTACAAGGAGGACATTCGGGAATGGATATTCATAAAGGATTTGGCAATGCCAATAAAATCATGAACCGTTTGTTATTTGATGCTTTTCAAAATTTTGGATTACGAATTTCCGAAATTGATGGTGGAAGTTTGCGTAATGCCATACCAAGAGAGAGTAAAGCTATTGTAGCGATTGATAAAGTTCAAGAAGAGGCTTTTAAATATGAAATGGGGCTTCAAATTGAAGCGATTCAAACTGAGCTTAAAACATTAGAGCCAGATTTCAATGTGGTGCTAACCAAAATAGATACGCCTAAAACGATTATGGATTTAGGAGTTCAAGAAGGTTTGACTCGCGCTATTTATGCCGCATGGAATGGAGTGTATCGCATGAGTCCTGATATTCCTGAATTGGTTGAAACTTCCAATAACATCGCACGCGTTAGTATTAAAGGAGGGAAGGTAAAAATTGGCTGTCTAACACGATCTTCTGTAGAATCGTCTAAATTTGATTTAGCAACAATGTTGCGCGCGACTTTTGAGTTAATCGGTTGTGAAGTCGAACTTTCTGGAGATTATCCAGGTTGGGCACCCGATATGGATTCGTCTATTTTGAAAGTTTTAAGAAGTTTATACGAAGAATTATATAACGAGAAACCTCATGTTGCGGCTTGTCATGCAGGATTAGAATGTGGTATTTTAGGAACTAATTATCCTGATATGGAAATGATTAGTTTTGGACCAAATATTAGAGGCGCACATTCTCCCGATGAACGTGCCCAGATTTCATCAGTTCAGAAGTTTTGGGTTTTTGTTTTAGAAATTTTAAAACAGATCCCTAAAGCATAAGCCATAAGTATAGGTAAAAAAAAGCAGCCAATGGGCTGCTTTTTTTAATACATATTTTATAAATTATTCTGCTGTTCCAAGCATCTCAATTATAAATATTAAATCGGTATTTGGTTTAATTGGTCCACGACCTTGTTCGCCATAACCTAAATAAGAAGGAAGGTATAAAAATGTTTTATCTCCAATAGACATATTAAAAACACCTTCTTTAAACCCTGGAATCATTTGAGCTTGAGGATCAAGAGGCATAGCTAAGGGGTTATACGCTCCTTGTTGTTCTTTTCTCAAATCATAAGACCCACATTTCTCGTCAATGGTTTTAATGTTCGTACCAAATAATTTACCATCTGTAAAATACCCTTGGTAGTTCAATTTAACAGTGCTTCCTTTTGCAGGTTTTGGGCCATCACCTTTGGTGATGTTATACACTAATAATCCGGATTTAAGAGCAGTAGCTTTACTCTTATAAATATTTAAAACCGGCACCATTTCTTGAGCCGCGATTTCCATTTTTTCTTCCGCAATTTTCTTAGCTTCTTCAGCCTTTTGTTTGGCTTCTTTAAGTTTCTGTAAACGCTTTTCTTCTAATAATGGAAGTTCAGTATTCCAGGTATCAGCGGCATCAAATCGTTTTGCACTAAATCCTTGACGAATGATGTTTAGTTCAAGTATTTTAACATCTTCCAAAGGCTTATTAGAACCTTGAGCAACTTTTACATTAGAAATGGTGTCCACAATAGCGAAGCCTTTGACAACTTCTCCAAAAACAGCATGTCTATTGTCTAGGTGAGGCGTTGGTTTTTCGGTAATGAAAAACTGACTTCCATTAGTTGCTGGTCCCGAGTTGGCCATAGATAATATCCCTGGTTTATCATGTTTTAGACTGTCGTCAAATTCATCCCCAAATTTGAATCCTGGGCTACCAGAACCAGTCGCTGTTGGGTCGCCCCCTTGAATCATGAATTTATCAATGACACGGTGAAAAACAGTGCCATTATAATACGGTTTTCCTTTTAAGGTGTCTGCCAACATAGGGTGTGTGCCTTCTGCTAATCCTACAAAATTAGCAACTGTTAGCGGAACTTTGTCATAAAATAACTGAACAATGATCGTATCTTTAGAGGTTACAAATTCGGCGAAAATTCCATCACCTAAATCTGGATATTGTTGTTGACAAGCTGTAGAGCTGAGTAAGAGCCCTGCTGCAAATAATTGGATAAATACTTTAGTGAATTTCATTTTTTGTTTATTTTTTATGGGTATTAATTTGTTTAAAAAATTTAATTAGTGGTAAGTTTCAATAATGAAACATCGCATATTAGAGGTGTATTTGGTCCAATTTTATCAGTGTCTCCGTAGTAGCCATAGGCTTTCTGAGATGGAAAAATGAACGAAATTGACTCCCCTTCCTTCATTAGTTTTAAACCTTCTCTAAGCCCTGAAAACAATTCTTGTTGGTCCACATAATACGACTGTGTTTTTAAGGAGTCCTCTTTGTAGATGACTTGCCCATCCAAGGTTTTTAGGGTGCAGCGGTATTGTACTAAATCTCCGAATTTAGGTGTTTTGGACGCTGCTTCAATTTTTGTGATATAAGAGTAACTAAATCCATGAGGAGAGGATAAAAATAGATGATCAGATTTTTTAATTATAGCTTCAATCTGAGCATATTCCTTAGCGTTAAGTTCCTTACTGCGTTCAATTGAGGCATCAATAAATGTCCCTGAATTTTTTAAAACTGGAATTCTGGCGTCTGAGGGTTTGCAACTTGTAAGTAATAGAAGTGAAAATATTAAAAACGAGAATGGATTCATGTTTGTAATTCCGATTTATAGTCCGCCAATATACTAATAAATTTTGCAATGGTATCTTCGAGATTCAGAGTACTTCGTCCTCCAGATGCATTTTTGTGGCCTCCGCCATCAAAATGTGTGCGTGCAAAAGCATTGACATCAAAAGTGCCTTTAGATCTAAAAGAAATTTTAATAATGCCTTCTTGTTGATGTTCAATAAAAATAACGGCAAATTTAGCGCCTTTGAGTGATAAACCGCAATTAACCAAGCCTTCAGTATCTCCTTTTTGAAAGTTATGAGTCTCAAGTTCGTTTGTTGAAAGACTAATATAAGCTGTATTAGAATCTTCTATATATTTTAGATTATTCAATGCACAGCCCATGAGTTGGAGTCTGCTAAAACTATTGGTGTCATAGACCGCATTATGAATGGTTGATTTGTCAACACCGACATCAATTAAATGTGCAATCACACGGTGCGTGGTGCTAGTGGTAAGTGGGAAACGAAAAGACGCGGTGTCGGTCATGATGCCCGTGTAAAGGGCTTCACCAATGGGTACATCAATCTGATCTAGGTCGCCCATCTTATCAATAAAGTGGTAAACCATTTCACAGGTAGAGCACATGCTAACATCGGAATAGACAAAAGTTGCATAAGCATCAGGTTGCTGGTGATGATCAATCATAACTTTTATGGCAGTGGCGTTTTTTATAGGCGATTCCATGGCTCCACAACGGTGAAGAGCATTAAAATCTAAAGTAAAAATAAGATCTGCTTGGGTTAATAATGCTTCAGCTTTATTTGTCTGCATTTCATGAATTAAAACTTCGTTAGTTCCAGGAATCCATTTCAGAAATTCTGGGTAGTCATTAGGTGCAATTACCGTGGCTGAATGGCCTATTTTTTTGAGGTAATGATAAAGTCCTAAAGTAGATCCCATGGCATCTCCATCGGGGTTTTTATGAGGGACTATAACCACATTTTTAGGAGTGGAGAGTATTTCTTTTAACGCTAAAACTTCTGCTGTATTCATAGCATGCGAATATACGATTTTTTAAAATAGTTGGAAGGTGGATTATTTATATAAAAACCCTATTTTTGCAAAAATAAAATCATTTAAAAATCATGGTTACAAACAAAACGTTTACAATGCTTAAGCCAGACTCCGTTGAGAAAGGAAACATTGGAGGAATAGTCGAAAAAATTACCGCTTCTGGATTTAGAATCGTTGCAATGAAATTAACACAACTTACAAAAGCCGATGCTGAAGCGTTTTATGCCGTTCATAGCGAACGTCCATTTTACAGCGATTTAGTAACTTATATGACACGAGGTCCTATTGTAGCCGCTATTCTTGAAAAAGAAAATGCAGTAGAGGATTTTAGAACTTTAATTGGAGCAACCAACCCTGCAGAAGCAGCTGAAGGTACTATCCGAAATATGTTTGCAGACTCTATAAGTGAAAATGCAGTTCATGGTAGTGATAGTGATGAAAATGCAGCTATCGAAGGTGCTTTTCATTTTTCTGGACGCGAAATGTTCTAAATTTAATTAAAATAAATACAACTCAAAGCTACAATTTTTTATTGTGGCTTTTTTTGGTTTAAGCTTTACCTTAGAATCAATTTTGTGATGAGATTTTTACCAAGAGATTCATTTAACATGACAATAATTTTATCCTTTCCATAGCTCAATTCCTCTCTTAAAACAGACGAGCTGAGTTCTACGTACAGGACATCTTTGTGAAGCTTGACACTAGTAGTATAGGTATTGACGCCATTTCCCATCATCGCTCTCCAAGCTGCTTCAACATTGACCTTATCTAGCCCTTTTTCAAGTTTGTTCTCTTTGACAAAGGACTTCATTAAATCATCTATCTTAAAGGAATCGTTCTGACGTTTGCTCATTATTCAAAAATTAAGGGTTCATAAGGTTTGTAGGTATATAAAAACCCATCGGCATTAGAAATCACTAAACTCGAATTGTTAGCGCGAATTATTTCTTCTCTATAATATACGCCATTATTTGTATAGTTTAGCCATAAATGATGGTCTATTACGGAGAGTGTAAAATTGGATTCGTGTTGAGACATCTCAAAAGCTCCATCAAAACGTGGAGTCATTTTTTTTCGATAACCCGATAAATCAGGATTTACTTTAAAGTAATCAATGGAACCACTCATTTTGTAATCTTTTATTTTTTTTTGGTCTTTGGTAACACTTACAATTTCCCAATAGCCTTCAATAAATGGAATATAAGAGTTTACATCAGATTTACAGCTGTTGAGAGTAGTAAAAAGAAGAAGTGCTATTAGTCGTTTCACAGTTGAAATATTTGATAAGATTGATGTACACTTTTAATGGCTTTCTCAGTCCGCTCAGCATGAGTATCAGAAATAAAAAGTTGTCCAAAATGCTCTTCATTAACTAGTTTTATAATTTGAGCTACGCGTTGTTCGTCGAGTTTATCAAAAATATCATCTAATAGGAGCAGAGGGGTTTCACCACTTTGTGTTTTTATAAAATCAAATTGCGCTAGTTTTAAAGCGATTAAAAATGATTTTTGTTGCCCTTGACTTCCAAACTTTTTAATGGGGTAGCCCTTGATTAAAAACTCTAAATCATCTTTGTGAGTGCCAACACTTGTGTATTGTAGCATTCGATCTTTAGCAATAGCATTAGAAAATAGCTCCATTAATGATGAATCGTTTAGCTGACTATTATAAAGTAAATCAACCTCTTCATTATTATTACTTATGGCTTTATAGCGGTTTTTAAGGATGGGTATAAAGGCTTTTAAAAATAATTTTCGCTTATCATGAATTTCGCTACCGTAAACACTAAGTTGTTCATTATAAACCTCTAAGGAATCTTTATTAAAGTTATTGTTTAATGCAAAGTATTTGAGTAATGCATTTCTCTGTGCAAGTATTTTGGAGTAATTCAATAAGGCTTCTAAGTAGCTTTTATCACTTTGTGAAATGACACCATCCATGAATTTTCGACGGGTATCACTGCCTTCAATAATCAAATCACGATCGGCTGGAGATATGATAACCAAAGGTAAAAACCCTATGTGTTCGCTAAAACGCTCGTAGGCTTTTCCGTTACGTTTAATGCTTTTCTTTTGTCCTCTTTTGAGTGAAACAATTACTTTTTCTTCACGATCCCCTTTTTCGTAAAGGCCATCGACTACAAAAAAATCTTGTTCATGTCTTATGTTTTGAGAAGCAATCGGGTTGAAATAGCTTTTTCCAAATGATAGGTGGTAAATCGCATCCAAAATGTTTGTTTTACCAACACCATTAGCCCCAACAAAGCAATTAATTTTCGCATCAAATTCTACCGTAAAGGCATCAAAATTTTTATAATTTAATAAATTTAATGATTTTAAAATCATGTGAAATTGGTCTCTATTTTTATTTATCTTCTTTAAAAGGCTTTAAAAAGATGCTGCAAATTATTGAAAAATAACAAATAATTTGGCTTTTTTTTACGAATAAAAATTATATTTTTGAACCTCAATAATAAAACTACCATGGCAACATATAAGAAAAGAGGCGGAAAACCGTCAACGAAGACAGAAAAAGAGACTTCAATCGAAGACGGATCAACAACCGCTGAGGTTTTTAACACTCTTGATGAGTCGGCATCACGTACCGAAGAATGGGTGATTAAAAACCAAAAATACATTTTTATTATCGTTGGATTATCTGCAGCTTTGGTATTAGGATACTTAGGTTTTGATAAATTTATTCAAGAACCAAAACAAAGTGTGGCCACAAACGATATGTTTCAGTCACAACAATATTTTGATCAAGCGGTTAACGGTGCTTCAAAAGATTCTTTATTTACTTTAGCCCTAAACGGAGCAGATGGTAAATATGGGTTTCTAGACATAGCAGATGTTTATAGTGGAACTGATGCTGGAAATTTAGCAAACTATTGTGCAGGTATGGCATATCTAAACATGAAAGACTATTCAAATGCAATAACATATTTGAATGCGTTTTCATCGGATGATGATGTACTTGGCCCAATTGCTAAAGGTGGCATTGGTGATGCTTTTGTTCAGTTAGAGCAATTAGAGGATGCTTTTGACTACTATATTCAAGCCTCAGAACTTAAAACAAACGACTACACTACTCCTATGTACCTTCTTAAAGCAGGTATAATTGGATTAAAATTAGAGAACTATTCTAAAGCATTAGCATTCTTTAACCAAATAAAAACAGAATTTCCTGAAAGCACAGAAGCTAAAGATATTAACGTTTTTATTGGTAAAGCAGAGGCTTCGATCAATTAATTATGGCCACCGAAAACACTAATCTTTCTAATTACGATTCTTCTACACTCCCAGACGCAACAAATTTTCGGTTTGGGATTGTTGTTTCTGAATGGAATTCAGACATCACTGAAGGCTTATTAAATGGCGCTAAATCAACTTTAATAGATTGTGGTGTAAATTCTTCTAACATTAAAACTTGTTTTGTGCCAGGTAGCTTTGAGCTCGTATATGGAGCAAAAAAAATGCAACAGCAACATGTTGATGCTGTGATCGCTATTGGAAGTGTAATTAAAGGCGAAACCCAACACTTTGATTTTGTATGTCAAGGGGTTACTCAAGGGATTAAAGATTTAAATGTGCGTTATGACATCCCAGTTATATTTTGTGTTTTAACAGATAATAGTGTTCAACAATCCATTGATCGATCTGGAGGGAAGCACGGAAACAAAGGCATTGAAGCCGCTGTTACAGCGATTAAAATGGCCCATTTGAATCAGTCCTTATAATATCGGTTGTTGATAATTTTTTAGCCCAAGCCGTTTTAGATTCTTTACTTTAGATTATTTTTGAATAGATTCAAAACACCTCACTTGTGCGAACGAGAAAACACAGAAAATTTTCGTTAAACCCTTCAAAACGTCAAACGTCAGAGATCAATCAAACTTCAAAAAAAGAGCGTTTTCGTATGAAAACTACTAGAAAATCACGTGGTTTTTCATTAACTTGGCTTTTGATTGTATTACTCCTTTTGTTGATAGGAATTTACATATTAGACACTATTTAAAGTTTTAAGATGGGTATATTTAAGACCAAAAAAAATAAGAGATATAGTTACACACCTCGTTTTTATAAAGGCGAAGCTAACCCCTTTGAAATTAAACATAAGTTTGATGCGCAACGTGTGACTGTCCAAAAAACAAATCTGAAAGGAAAATTTACAACAGCAATTGACGATTTAAAATCCAACCCTAATGCTTTAGCGAATAAACGCGTTTCTGTCATAATTTTAATTTTGATAGTTATATTTCTATGGATTATAGATTTTGATTTAACACTATTTTTTGAGTAGATGGCAGATATCATTCAATTGTTACCCGATCATGTTGCGAATCAAATTGCAGCAGGAGAAGTTGTGCAACGTCCAGCTTCAGTAGTCAAAGAACTGCTAGAAAATGCGATTGATGCAGGCGCAACAACCATCAAATTATTAGTCAAAAACGCAGGTAAAACATTGATTCAAGTGATCGATGATGGTATAGGTATGAGTGTTACTGATGCTCGTTTGAGTTTTGAACGGCATGCAACCTCAAAAATCAAAGTTGCCGATGATTTATTCAATTTACACACCAAAGGCTTTAGAGGTGAAGCGTTGGCAAGTATCGCAGCCATAGCTCATGTTGAGATGAAAACCAAACAAGCTTCTGATGAACTAGGAACTTTACTCGCAATAGAAGGCAGTACCATTACCTCTCAAGAGGCTGTGGCTACGCCAAATGGGTCTTCTGTAGCCGTTAAAAATTTATTTTTTAATATACCTGCCAGACGAAATTTTTTGAAATCGGACACTGTTGAATTACGCCACATAATTGATGAATTTCATAGAGTTGTTTTGGCTCATCCCTCTATCAGTTTTTCTATGTATCACAATGGAAGTGATCTTTTTAATCTGTTAAAAGGCAATTTTAGACAACGTATTGTCAGCACATTTGGAGGCAAAACAAATGAAAAATTAGTTCCAGTAGAAGAAACAACAGAAGTGTTAACACTATCAGGATTTGTTGGAAAACCTGAATATTCGAAAAAATCTCGAGGCGAACAATTCTTCTTTGTGAATAATCGTTTTATAAAAAGTCCCTATTTGAATCATGCCATATCATCTGCTTTTGAAGGCCTTCTTCAGCCTGGCAAAAAACCATCTTATTTTTTAAACTTGGAAGTTGACCCCAAGTGTATTGATATCAATATTCATCCGACAAAAACGGAAATTAAATTTGACGATGAGCAAACCATTTACGCCATTTTAAGAGCCGCCGTAAAACACAGTTTAGGACAGTTTAGTATTGCGCCCATACTTGATTTTGATCGGGATAAAAATTTAGATACGCCTTATCGTTTTGCGGGTGAACAACCTACGCTACCAAAAGTTGAGGTCGACCGCTCTTTTAATCCATTCTCAAATTCGAACCCATCACCATCAACGTACTCTAAACCAGCTACTACAGCTTGGGAAAGCTTGTATGTAGGCTTAGAGTCAAAATCAAATTCTGATTCTCTTAGTCAAGATAATTTTGAGTCTGATGAAGTGACGTCGTCAATTTTTGATGATGCTTCTGAAAAACGAGTTCAGAAAACATTTCAATTACACAATAAATATATCATCAATACGATTAAATCAGGCATGCTTGTGATTGACCAAAATCGTGCTCATGAACGTATTTTGTATGAAGAATTTCTTAAAGCAACCGTAAATGAAGCCGTTAGCCAACAGTTATTATTTCCTTTAATGCTAAAGTTTTCAGCGACAGATTATACCATATTAAAAGACTTACAACAGAACTTAGAATCAACGGGGTTTGTGTTTTCTACTTTTACAGCTCAAAGTATAGAACTTACAGGACTTCCTGTAGGAGTTAAAGAGTCCGAAGTCCATATTGTATTTGAACAACTCATCCATGACATTGAGCATGAAGTTCCCGATGTAAATTTTAGTGTTAGTGATTTATTGTCAAAGTCGCTTGCAAAAAGTTTAGCGATCAAAAACGGAAAAAAATTAGAACGTGAAGAACAAGAATTCATCGTAAACACCTTATTTTCTTGTAAAGAGCCCTCAATTTCACCCGCTAACAAAACAGTTTTCACAACCTTAAAGGTTGAAGAACTCGATAAAAAATTTAATTAATATGCGTCAAATAACTCCAACAGTAAAGCACCTTTTAATTATTAATACTATTGTGTTTTTAGGGACATTCTTACTAGGAAATAAGGAGTTGTTCTATGGTTTATTAGCACTCTATTATCCGTTGAGTGATTATTTTATGCCATGGCAAGTGTTTTCCCATATGTTTATGCATGGTGGTTTTCAACACTTACTGTTTAATATGCTAGCATTGTGGATGTTTGGAACAGCTGTTGAGCGTATTTTTGGACAACGTAAATTTTTAATTTTTTATATATCATCAGGTTTAGGAGCTGTAGCCCTGACCTTTTTGGTCTATTATATTCAAATTTACCCTTCGTTAAGTCATTTGAAAGCATTAGGGTTTTCGTTTGAGTTTATTAAAGAGGCAACAAGTCTAAATATAATTAGTGATGGCATGTTTCAAGGTGAAATTTTAGCCAATAAGCTGGAACCAATAATGTCTAGTTATGGCTATAGTTTAAGTCAATTCAACACTGAATCTTTTCGAATGTTATTTGATTTAAACGTTCAAAGTAATGGGTCAATGGTTGGTGCTTCAGGAGCAATTATGGGAGTTTTGGTGGCGTTTGGAATGCTTAATCCAAATGCTGAACTAATGATGTTGTTTTTACCAATCCCTATCAAAGCCAAATATTTTATCCCTGGAATAATAGCATTAGATCTGTTTTCTGCTTTTACAGGGGTGTCCATATTTAGTCCTAATAATACGGCTTACATTGCCCATATTGGAGGCGCCATCACTGGGTTTTTGTTGATGTATTTCTGGAAAAAAAATCAATTCGATAAATACCGTTGGAACTAATGACAAGTCTAAATCAAGATATCAAAGATAAATTATCAAGACTTAATGTTTTTGAAAAAATCATCTTAGCAAATGGTATCGTTTTTCTGTTGAGTTCTATAACTCTAAAACTTCAGGGATCTGGAGCTAATTTAGAGTGGCTGTCACTCTCTAAGTCATTATCAGATTTGGCTTCTAGGCCATGGACAATTCTTACTTATGGCTTTACACACTACAGCCTGGTGCACTTATTTTTCAATATGGTGGTCTTGTATTTTTTTGGACGTTCATTTTCAAATCTTTTTAAAACCAACGTATCACTTAAAGTTTACATACTAGGAATTTTGTCTGGGGCTTTTGCTTTTGTTTTCGTGTATACTATTTACCCCTCTGGTATCTTAGAAACTGTAGGGCCTTTAGTTGGTGCTTCCGCTGGAATACGTGCTATAATTATTTTTTTATGCGCCTATTTACCTCACAAAGAAGTGCGGTTTTTCACCTTTCAATTTCCTTTAAAATATATAGGTATTGCTTTGGTTCTTTTTGATGTTCCGGGTTTATTTTCTCAAAACGCTGGGGGATCGGTAGCGCATTTTGGAGGTTATATTTTAGGCTATTTTTATGCGAAACAACTTCAGAATGGAACAGATATTGGTGTATTTATGGATCGTATTATTTCATATTTTTCTGGAATGTCTATGCCTTTGAAAACAGTACATAGGACTAAATCTAAATCAGCTTCGTTTGCAGGAAAGAAAAAAGAAGACTTTGATCGCTATACACACCAAAAACAAATTGACCTTATTTTAGATAAAATTAGTAAAAGTGGTTACGAAAGTTTAACTCAAGCAGAGAAAGATTTTTTATTCAGAGCAGGTAAATAAAGCCCTATGAAAAACTTAAATTTTCTTGATAAAATTATAGTTCTGATAAATTCAGTTGTAGCTGTTTTATTGCTACTTTCTTACGGCTTAGCCTATGTCCCTCCAAAAACATTTTCTCTGATTTCTGTTTTAAGCTTGACCGTTCCTTTATTGATAGTATTAAATATTGGTTTTGTAGTCTATTGGCTTATAAAGCTTAAAAAACAATTGCTAATTTCAAGTGTTGTTCTTTTACTGGGCTTCACCCATGTGATGTCATTTTATAAGTTTTCATCTGAAGCTATTGAGTCTACAGACGATACATTCACCATTATGAGTTATAATGTTCGTTTATTCAATTTGTATAACTGGATTAAGGATGAAACAATCCCTGCAAAAATTCAAGAATTCATTTCAGAAGAAGCACCAAACATCGTCTGTTTTCAAGAGTATGATTCAAACAGTGCGTTAGAATTTTCATCCTATCCTTATAAACACAAAACCAAAAACTCCACCACTAAAAAATCTGAGTTAGCTATTTTTTCTACCTATAAAATTCTAAATTCTAGTTATATAGAGTTTCCAAGCTCTGCGAATAGTGCGATTTTTGTTGACGTTCTTATTCAATCAGATACATTACGCGTGTATAATGTTCATCTTCAATCGTCTGGTATTGATGCTAATGTCAATGTAGAAACACTCGACTCCGCGCAGTCTAACAAACTATTTAAGCGCATAGGCACTACCTTTAAAGCACAACAATCTCAAGCAGAATTGGTGGCTCATCATGTCTCAAAATCGCCTTATAGAGTGTTGATGTGTGGTGATTTTAATAATACAGTATACTCGTATGTTTATCGAATTTTAAAAGGTAATTTAACGGATACATTTGATGTTTCTGGAACAGGCTTTGGTAGTACCTTTGATTTCAAATATTTTCCAGTTCGAATTGATTTTATTTTAGCAGATAACAGTTTAAAGGTTGGGCCGTTTAAAACCTATACTTTCCCGTATTCCGATCATTTTCCTATACTCACCGAGTTGACTTTACACAACTAAACAAGCGTAACTATCTGCAAGGATATGAATACAAAGGCCTAACCCAAATAAACGTGTTTTTGATGGTACTAGCAAACAAATATAAATACCGATAGCGCCGTAGGAGTGAAGGGGATGAAAATCGATACTACATCTGTGAGCATCAAATATTGGCGTGGCAAGTAAGTGGTCTAAATCTATGATAAAAGCACTTAAAAATATCAAAAAACTTTTGAACCATTGTTTTTTATAACCTATTAAGGCTACGATTAAAGGCACTACTAAATGGATTCCAAAATGAACATAATTATGGATCATTTATTATAGAGTAAAGGGTTCATTTTTGAGAAAGTTCAATGCGTTTGGACCTTCATTACATAACAAATCCAAGATACTTAAATTGTTAATGAACCCATGCTTTTCTTGAAAAACCTGAATATAGTTAGGTGTTTCTACTTTAGTTTCTTGTCGTGCATTGACTAAAAATCGATAATCAGTTTCAGAATTTGTTTTAGTAAACTGTTTAGATTTTGATTCCGACATATCGTACCCTAAACATGAATTAATAGCCGCTATGCATTCAAAATTAAAATCGAGAAGGTACGTTTTCGTGCTGCTAAAGAGTTTCACCAAATCATCTTCATAATATTCAAAAAAAGGAGAGGTTTTATAAGCACTTTCTATAGATTTCCAGTGCGTGGACTGCCATTTTGAGGAATTATCGATCTTAATGTCTTTTGTGTTTTGCCTATTGTTTTGTGAATAATGTACAGGGATATTAAGACTCAATTTCCCATTAGCTCCATAGATATAACACCGATTTCTATAGGTTTGTTTTTGATAAGAATCGTGGACTTCAAAAATGACTTCATTTTTCTGAACCATTACCATATAAGTAGCAATGTTTGGTAAATACGTCGGATAAATCAGAGCCATACAAGTGGGTTAAGCCGTTGCTGCTTTTCGTTTACGCCATTTACTAAACCCAATCCACCCTGCTAATAAAACTAAGAAAGGTAATAAATAAGAGGTACGTTCTCCATTAGCATGTACGGTTGTGAATACGCGATCCCATCGTATTTTATTGAACCCAGTTCCATTGGTGTCCCAGCTCATCCAGATAAATACGGGTTTTCCAACAACGTGATTAAACGGAACAAACCCCCACGCTCGCGCATCAATAGAATTATGTCTGTTATCTCCCATCATCCAATAATAGTTTTGTTTAAATGTATAAGAATCAGCTAGGTTTCCATTTATAAAAATTTGATTGCCTTTGGTACTCACCGTATTGCCCTCGTATTCCGTTAGTAACCTCTTATAGACAGGTAGGTTTTTTAAATTCAATGCCATTGTTTTCCCTTTTTCAGGAACATAAAGCGGACCAAAAAAATCACGATTCCAATCGTAACTAGGATCTTGTGGAAATAAACCAAGATCTGCTTCTCCTTCTGGCTTGATATAGCGAGTTATAGTAGCCACGCTAGGGTGGTTTTTAAAGACTTTCACAGCATTGTCTGATGCTGCAGGAATAATAATTTTGCTTTCTGTTGCGTAAATGCCATCTGTGATATCGTAACGCGTTTTTAGTTGCTGAATAATACTTCTTTCAAAAGTTTTTCCAGGTTTTAGGGTAACTTCATAGCTAAACTGCAGTCGTGCTCGGTCAGGAAGTTCATTTTGTATCCCATTAATATATACATAACCATCTCTAATTTCAAGTGTATCTCCTGCAATGGCTACACAGCGCTTAACCAAGTTTGTTTTTTTATCGATAGGTTTATAATAATTTCTATCGGGAGTAAAATCATTCATGTCAAGCAATGTGTCTGCAGGTTGATTAAAAACAACAATATCATTTCGCTCGATTTTTTCCCATCCAGGAATCCGTAAATAGGGGAGTTGCAATTTATTTTTTAAAGACGTGCTTTGCACCTCAATTCTATCGTTAAACAAATAGGATTTTGTATTTAGAATTGGAATTGTATCATGTACCATAGGAAGTCCCACAGTAGTCATGGGGACTCGTGGGCCGTAGTGCATTTTACTCACAATTAAAAAATCGCCGACTAAGAGTGATTTTTCTAGAGATGAAGACGGAATCATGTAGGGTTGAAGAGAATAGGTGTGAACCACAGTAGCGGCAACGATTGCAAACAGAATGGAACTTGTCCATTCTCCTAAACTAGATTTAGGAGTTAAACTTCGGTCTTTACGATGTTTTAAGTCTGTAAAGTAATTTAAATAATAGCTATAAAATCCTAAAGACACTACAGATAATACAGTATCCGACATTGAGTTTTTACCAAAGCTACGTGCAGTTTCAACCCAAATAATAATTAGCATAATCAGACTGATTACTGGTAAAAACAACAAAGCTACCCACCAAGTTGGTCGGTTTAGTATTTTCATAAAGATGATGCCATTGTAAATTGGCACAAATGCTTCCCATGCCTTTCGATCAGCTTTAATATATAGCTTCCAAGTTCCCAGTCCATGTATCAGTTGTACGACTAAGAAAAAAATAAACCATTGAGATAAAGTCATAATATTTTTAAATTTTATTTAAATGTCTAAATTATAGGATAATAGAATTTGTTTTCAAGTGTTTAACCTATGTTTAACACATCATTCATTGTGAAAATACCAGTTTTTCCAATGAGCCATTCTGCAGCTACAACAGCGCCCAAACCAAAACCCTCTCTAGTATGAGCGGTATGTGTGATTGAAATAGCATCTATTTGAGATTCATAATTCACAGTATGAGTACCAGGAACGTCATCTATACGCTTTGCTGTGATTGCTAATCTACGGTCATCTTCTGTGGGCGCTAACTCCCAAGAATCGTAGATGCTATGTTCCAATACCCCTTCCGCAAGTGTGATTGCTGTCCCAGATGGGGCATCTTGTTTTTGCGTGTGGTGAATCTCTTCAAGGTTTATAGAATAATAAGAAAGATTACTCATCATTTTTGCTAAATGTTTATTAAGTTCAAAGAAAATATTAACTCCTAGACTAAAATTTGAAGCATAGATAAATGCGCCCTTTTTAGAGGTACATAACGCCTTGACGGATTCCATTTTAGAGAGCCAACCCGTAGTGCCAGAAATAATAGGAATACCATTGTTTAGTGCCATGCTAATATTTTCAACAGCGGCATCAGTCATGCTAAAATCAATTGCAACATCTACTGTTTTGATGTCGTAGGGTTCACTATCTTTATCAATTTTTAATGCAATTTCATGCCCTCGACTGATTGCAATTTTTTCAATTACTTTCCCCATTTTGCCGTATCCCAACAATGCTATTTTCATATTAAAATTTAAAATTTAAAGATAATCCAAATTGCGCTGAAGTATCTGGTGTGTCAAAATCAATAAATGGATTGACAGCTAAGTTTTTATCCATATTGTATTGTAATAGATGTGCATCAACATTTGCATCAATAATATTTAAGGCATAGAGCCCTACAGTAACTAAGATAGATAATTCTTTATTACGTTTAAAAGTACGTTGCGCTCGAATTAATGATTCATTTGATAAAAGTGGAATAGTCGAATTCCCATAAAATTCATCATCTGTAAAACCTCCTAATCGCCTTTTGTAGGCCTTTCTATATCGGTCATAACTTTTGCTGTTTCTCATATATAAATATACACTTGTTCCAAGTGCTGCATACACAATAGGAATTTTCCAATATTTTTTATTAACAGCTTGTCCTAGTCCAGGAAGAATTGCGGAATAGAAAGCAGCTCTTGAAGGTGCTAAAGGATCCATGAGATTGGCGCCTGACTGTTCTGTATCGAATTCGTTTTCAGACTTGTCAGTGGTTTGAGCAAAATTGGTTAATGAATAAGCGCAAAAAAATACGATGAGTAAATATCTATTTATCACGTTCAATTAATTTTAAAATGCGATCATAATCTTCTTTTGAATGAAACGGGATTAGAATTTTTCCACTCCCTTTTTTTTCCATTTTAACATCTATTTTATGGCCAAAATAAGATGCTATTTTTTGAACTCCATCTTTTACAAATTCAGGAAGATCGTTCTTTTTTACAGCTTTCACTTGTTTTGGAGTACTATAATTTTTTACCAACGTTTCCGTGGCACGAACGGATAGTTTATGTGCAATAATTTCTTTGTAAATCGAAATCTGATCCGCATGCGAATTAATATTTACGATTGCTCTTCCGTGTCCCATACTAATAAATCCATCACGCATTCCAGTTTGAATTAAGGGATCTAGTTTTAGTAAGCGCAAATAATTAGCAATTGTAGATCTTTTTTTACCAACACGTTGACTCATTTGTTCTTGAGTGAGCTGAATATCATCAATCAATCGTTGGTAGCTTAAAGCAATTTCAATAGGATCTAAATCTTGACGTTGAATGTTTTCTACCAAAGCCATTTCTAGAGCTTCTTGGTCATTAGCCACTCTAATATATGCTGGAATGGTTTTGTTGCCTAATACTTTTGAGGCTCTAAAACGGCGTTCTCCAGATACCAACTGAAACGTATTGGTTTTGGTTTTACGAACTGTTATCGGTTGAATAACGCCTAGCTCTTGTATGGAAGATGCCAGTTCTCGTATCGCGTCTTCTTTAAATTGTGTTCGTGGTTGAAACGGATTAACTTCTATAAGTTCTAGCTCTAACTCAATAATAGATCCAGCTTTAGACGCGTTGTTTTCAACTCCTTCTGAGCGTTTTTCTTCTTTAGAGTCTTGTAAAAGAGCAGATAGTCCGCGCCCTAATGCTTGTTTTTTAATAGCTTTGGCCATTATTTTACTGTTTACTGATGATTTCTTTAGCCAAACTTAAGTAATTTGTAGCACCTTTACTATTTACGTCGTAATAAATTATGCTTTCCCCATGGCTTGGCGCTTCACTAAGTCGCACATTACGCTGTATAATGGTCTTGAAAACCATATTTGAAAAATGATTCTTAACTTCTTCTACAACTTGATTAGAGAGTCGGAGTCTAGAATCATACATCGTAAGCAATAAGCCCTCTATGTCTAAGTGTTCATTATGAATTTTCTGAACACTTTTAATTGTATTTAATAGTTTCCCCAAACCTTCTAATGCAAAGTATTCACATTGAATTGGAATAATTACTGAATCTGCGGCTGTTAAGGCATTTAGTGTTAATAACCCTAAAGAGGGTGCACAATCAATAAGAATATAATCGTAATTTGATTTAACAGGTTCAATAACTTGTTTGAGCATATATTCGCGTTGTTCCACGTTCACTAATTCAATTTCGATAGCGACTAAATCTATGTGTGCGGGAATAATATCAACATTTGTAGCCGATGTTTTTTGAATGGCTTCTGCTGCTGTGCAATTGTGTTCCAATAATTGATAAGTGCCAAACTCAACAGCATCGACATCAATCCCAAGACCTGATGAGGCATTGGCTTGAGGATCTGCATCGATCAATAACACTTTTTTATCTAAAACCCCTAAGCAAGCAGCTAGATTAACCGAAGTTGTGGTTTTTCCAACGCCTCCTTTTTGATTTGCAATAGCAATGAGTTTTCCCATTAATGAGTTGTTTTATTTACGTAAAAATACAATTATTTCTAAGGAATTTAAATCAAATTGTTTAAGAATTTTATTAAGTTTTCAACGGAATTTAAATCTTTTTAATTGAATGTGTTTTACAGTGTTCTTTTCAAAATAGATATAAAGAAAATTTTTTCTAAACATACTTGTTTTTTCTGAAATACGATACATCCAAATATTGCTGTGTATGTCATTATAAACCAGTCCTAGTAATACAATGACTTCTTTTTTAGTACAGCCTATCAGTTTCTTAAAATTTTTATTATCTAACTTAAAAGGTTTGTAATACTCTAAGTTTCGTTCTTTTTGAGGATCTAAAAAAGAGATTTCTTCATTTGTATCTTGTAAAATCTGAGGTATTTTTTTACCTAAAGGGTTGTGTTGTTTAAGGGCTTGTTTTTTCATAATTTCTTGGGAGAGTTTGAGGTAGTCTGTAGAGCCTTCGCTAGTCACGTTATAATCTAAAATACTAGTACCTAAACTTGGAGCTTCGCTTAAGCTAATGTTTCTTTTAATAATTGTTTTAAATATGAGGTCTTGAAAATGTTTTTTTAGTTCATTAATAATATGATTACTATGACTTAGACGCTTGTCATACATGGTTACTAAGACGCCTTCAATATCTAGGGTTGAATTGAAATTAGTTTTAATACTTTTAATGGTGGCTAGCAATTTCTGTAAGCCGTTGAATGCAAAAAACTCACATTGAACAGGAATGATAATGGAGTCTGCGGCAACGAATGAATTTAGAGTCAAATATCCAAGAGAAGGCGAGCAATCTATAATTATAAAGTCAAATTGAGATTTTAGCGACTCTAGTGCTGTTTTAAGACGTGTTAAAATGGAGTTTTCAACATTTAGTTCAATTTCAGGAAGTTTAATTGACCCAGAAATAATTTTTAAGTTAGGGCAATGTGTTTCTAAGATACACTGGTCTGTATCTTCATTTGCATGAAATAAATCTACCACAGTAAATTCGTTATCTTTTGTTTGAATCCCAAGTCCAGAAGTAGCATTGCTTGAGGGTCAGCATCAATGAGCAAAACAGAGTTGTCCAATATGCCTAAAGCTGAGGATAAATTTATAGCGGTGGTTGTTTTACCAACACCCCCTTTTTGGTTCGCAATCGCTATTGTTTTTGATAGTGACATATGAGATTTGGGATTTCATCTGTTACTTGCTTATCAAAAAAATGGTTAATTCTTCGAATATATATTAATATATATTAATTTATCAATATATCCAACAATGTGAGGGCAGTTTTACTAATTTTTGTGCCAGGTCCAAAGACAGCCACTGTTCCTACGTCAAACAAATACTGATAATCTTGTTTTGGAATTACACCACCTACAATGACCATAATATCCTCACGTCCATATGATTTTAATGTTTCAATTACAATAGGAACTAGTGTTTTATGACCTCCAGCTAAAGAAGATATTCCTAGAATATGCACGTCATTTTCAACAGCTTGTTTTGCTGCTTCTTCAGCTGTTTGAAAAAGCGGACCAATATCAACATCAAATCCTAAATCAGCGTAGCCAGTGGCAACAACCTTTGCTCCACGATCATGGCCGTCTTGCCCCATTTTTGCAATCATAATTCTAGGACGTCTTCCTTCAGATTTCGCAAATTGATCGGCTAATTTCTTAGCTTTTTCAAAAGATTCATCTTTTTTTAATTCTTTACTATACACGCCAGAAAATGTTTTTTGTTCTGCTTTATATCTTCCAAACTCCTGTTCTAAAGCGGTACTAATTTCGCCCAGTGTCGCACGAGCTTTTGCAGCTTCTACCGCTAAAGCTAATAAATTTTCACTTCCATTGGATGCGGCTTTTGAAATTTTTTTCAAAATAACCTTTACTTGCTCTTGATCTCGGCTTGATTTAGTTTGTGCTAAGCGCTCTATTTGCTGCATTCGAACACGTTTGTTATCAACTTCTAAAATATGTAAAGGATCTTCAGAGTCGAGTTTAGACATATTAACGCCTACAATAATATCCTGACCCGAGTCAATTCGAGCTTGTTTTCTTGCTGCCGCTTCTTCAATCCTGAGTTTTGGTACCCCAGTTTTTATAGCTTTAGTCATTCCTCCAAGTGCTTCAATTTCTTCGATATGACGCCACGCTTTTTCAGCAATTTCGTGGGTCAGTTTTTCAACATAATAACTCCCTGCCCAAGGATCAACTGTTTTAGTAATTTTAGTTTCTTTTTGAAGATAGAGCTGCGTATTTCTAGCTATTCTTGCTGAAAAGTCAGTTGGTAATGCAATTGCTTCATCTAAAGCGTTTGTGTGTAAACTTTGAGTACCACCAAAAACCGCTGCTGTGGCTTCAATACACGTTCGTGCTACATTATTAAATGGGTCTTGTTCGGTGAGGCTCCATCCACTCGTTTGACAATGTGCTCTTAGAGCTAATGATTTTGGGTTTTTTGGGTTAAATTTTTGAACAATTTTTGACCATAACATCCGTGCTGCTCGAAGCTTTGCGACTTCCATAAAATGATGCATTCCTATCCCCCAAAAAAATGAAAGTCGAGGAGCAAAAGTGTCAATATCTAAGCCAGTATTTAATCCTTTCCTGATATACTCGAGGCCATTTGCCAAAGTATATGCCAGTTCAATATCAGCAGAAGCTCCAGCTTCTTGCATGTGGTACCCAGAAATACTAATGCTATTAAATTTTGGCATGTGCTGGCTCGTATATTCAAAAATATCAGAAACAATTTTCATGGAAGCTTCTGGGGGATATATGTAGGTGTTTCTCACCATAAATTCTTTCAAAATATCATTTTGAATAGTTCCACTTAAGTGGTGCTTTTCAACCCCTTGTTCTTGTGCAGCAACGATATAAAAGGCCATAATTGGTAAAACTGCTCCATTCATTGTCATGGACACACTCATTTGATCTAATGGAATCTGATCAAATAATAATTTCATATCCTCAACTGAATCTATAGCGACTCCAGCTTTTCCGACATCGCCAATAACACGTTTATGGTCGCTATCATATCCGCGATGTGTTGGCAAATCAAATGCAATAGAGAGTCCTTTTTGCCCTGCTTTTAAATTGCGTTTATAAAATGCATTACTATCCTCGGCAGTCGAAAAACCAGCATACTGGCGAACGGTCCATGGCCGCTGAATATACATCGTACTGTAAGGCCCTCTGAGAAATGGTGCTGTTCCTGCTATAAAATCTAAGTGCTCCAATGAGTCTAAGTCTTTTTCTGAATACTTGGATTGTATGGCGATTGTTTCTGCAGTTTCTAAGCATGTTTTTGCTTTGGATGCTGTTTTTACACTTTTCAAAACGATATGTTGCACCTTTTTTCTATTCATCCTTCAATCGCATTTGTTCAATTTCCTCAGAAATTCTTCGTGGTATGATCGGTTCAAGTAAAGTTTTACGTGCCTTTTGTTTTATAAACGGATAAATTTCTAATTCAGATTTCATGTTGTCTGAACTATTTTGTTGAAAATGTGTTCCTAAAAGTCCCTCACTACCTTGGTCATACAAGTCCTGTTCCTTTTGTGCATGTTCTTTTAGTTTACGCTGCACTATGCCTGACTTTAGACACTTTAAATAGCCGCCTTGTCGCTCAATATCTTTAAATAAATCCAGTGCTTTTTGAGCCAATTGTTGTGTTAAAGTTTCAATATAATACACCCCTTCAGTAGGGTTGGAAACAGCGTCAAAATAACTCTCCTTTTTAAGAATCAAAAGTTGATTTATAGACAGTCGATTTCCGAACGCATTACGCTTGTGAAATAATTCATCATAAGGCATATTGATTATGGTATCACTACTCCCTAAAACTGCACTCATACATTCTGTAGTTGTGCGCAACATATTGATATTGTAATCATATAGTGTTTTGTTCCGTTGACTGGGCTGCGTAAGAATATGACAGTCAATTGATAGTCCATAATCTAGTGTTAAGCTTTGCCATAATATTCGAAGTGCTTGAAGTTTTGCAATTTCAAAAAAGTAATTACTGCCAACAGACATTTTGAATACTACAGATTTTATGGGGTTACCGTCAAGCATATTTAGGTATTCGTTTGAATGGGCTAGGGCATAGGCCAGTTGCTGAACCATACTTCCCCCTGCATTTTGAAAAAGACCTACATCAACAGAAAGTACACTTTTCAAGTTTACACCTGAAGTTAAACTTTGTTTTAAATTTTGAATATCTGTTTTGAGGTTTTCATACCAATTTCCTGAACGTGATAACTGTCCAATTGGATCTTGTAAAACATAAAATAAACTATTGTTTTTTTCTGAATAAGTTTGAAGGTTTTTAATTAATTGATCTGAAAGACACTCTGGTTCAAAATAAATAGAAAGCGTTGAAGTGTCTATGTTTTTTAAAAGTGTATCAATTGAAATTGAAGCTGTAGGAAGAGTGAAATGTAAACTCTCAACTCCATTTTTGAGGCATTTAAGCGCATGAATGTTGCTCTTTTCTTCGGAATTCACATAAATAGAATGCCCAATATTCCAATTGGAAGCGTTATGTTGAATAGTAGGTGCTTTAGAAAAAGAATCAGAATGGTAAAACGGTTTTACGTCAATACCTTCGATAGAGTTCCAAACCAAATGAGTGTTAAAATCCTTGCCTTGAAGTTCAAATTGAATCTTTTGTTTCCACGCTTTGGAAGACGTTGATTTAAAATTTTCAAAAAGCTTCGTTTTACTCATTTGTATTTGTTTTTAAACTGTCTGCATCTTCAATAATATAAACGATCTCATTTTCTTTTTTCATTTTGTAATGTTCACGTGCATATGTTTCAATGCCGTCAATAGAATTTAAAGCCTCAATTTCTTTTTGATCGCTTTTGATCTCATTATTGTAAAACTCAATTTTAGAATTTAAATTTTCAATATCAGTGTTTAAATCCTTGTGGATGAGCCACGAATTTGCATCAAAAACAACCATCCAGACTATAAATATAATCAAAACAAGAAAATAGATATTCTTAAAAGGTTTTAGTAGTCTTAAAAAACGATTGGACTTCATTGGTGTTAAAGTTGTTCATTAATTATTGATTTCACCACATTTACAGCCACAGTATTGTAGTGGTTATTTGGAATTATGATGTCTGCAAAAGCTTTCATAGGTTCAATAAACTGTTGATGCATAGGTTTTAGCGTGGTTTGATAACGCTCCAAAACTTCGTCTAAATCTCTTCCGCGCTCAGCAATATCTCTTTTTAAACGGCGCATTAAGCGTTCGTCACTGTCGGCATGTACAAATATTTTTATATCAAATAATGACCGTAAATCAGTATTGGATAAAATTAAAATTCCCTCAACAATAAGCACTTTTTTGGGCTTGGTTATAGTAGTTTCGTTAGTACGGTTATGGGTTTTAAACGAATATACCGGTTGGTTTATAACCTCTCCTTTTTGTAAATTTTTCAAATGGGTTTCTAACAATTCAAAATCAATAGAGTTTGGATGGTCAAAATTGATTTTACAACGGTCTTCAAAAGACAAGTGTGAGGTGTCCTTGTAATAGGAATCTTGAGAAATCACTTGAACTTCTCCAGCAGGAAATTCCGATAAAATTTGATTCACCACGGTAGTTTTTCCACTTCCTGTTCCACCACCAATTCCAATAATTAACATAGCCATCGCTTTTGAATTCAAAACAAAGTTAAGATTATTTTACTGGATTTAGTTTATCGATTACTAATAATAATTTCATGTCCTGTTCTATAATTTATTAATAACTGTTGATAACTTCCCAGTCAAATTTTATTCAAAACGCCTATTTTTGCAACCTAAAATCTAAAATATGTCTGATACTATTGAGTCTGTAAAATGTTTAATAATTGGGTCTGGTCCTGCGGGATATACTGCCGCTATTTATGCTGCTCGAGCCAATATGTTTCCCGTATTATATCAAGGTACTCAACCTGGGGGTCAATTAACGACCACAAATGAAGTTGAAAATTTTCCTGGATATCCAGATGGTATTACAGGCCCTGCAATGATGCTTGAACTTCAAGCGCAAGCAGAACGTTTTGGTACAGATGTAAGAGATGGTTGGGTAACCAAAGTTGATTTTTCTGGTCCAATTCATAAGGTTTGGATTAATGGAACTAAAGAAATTCATTGTGAAACTATTGTGATCTCTACAGGGGCATCCGCAAAATATTTAGGTCTTGATTCTGAGCAAAAATATTTAAAACTTGGTGGTGGTGTTTCTGCTTGTGCGGTCTGTGATGGCTTCTTTTATAGAAATCAAGAAGTTGTGATTGTCGGTGCTGGTGATTCCGCTTGTGAAGAAGCACATTACTTATCAAAACTGTGTACAAAAGTTACAATGCTGGTACGTCGCGATGAATTTAGAGCGTCTATAATAATGGCAAATCGTGTTAAAAATACTGAAAATATAGAAATCCTTTTTAATACTGAAACTGATGAAGTTTTAGGAGATGGTCAAGTTGTAACTGGAGTTCGTGTTAAAAACAATAAAACTGATAAACTTACAGAAATTCCTGCTACAGGATTTTTTGTAGCTATCGGGCATAAACCCAATACCGATATTTTTAAAGACTATCTAAATTTAGATGAAACAGGATATATTATAAATACTCCAGGATCCTCTAAAACCAATATCGATGGTGTTTTTGTGAGTGGGGATGCCGCTGATCATGTTTATAGGCAAGCAGTTACTGCCGCAGGAACAGGTTGTATGGCTGCTCTAGATGCGGAACGTTACTTGGCCTCTAAAGAAGGTTAATTATCGCAATTCGGCTCCTAATTCCGATTCAAAACGCTTCTGAAGTTTAGACATTATTTTGTCGATTTGTACATCCGTTAGCGTCTTGTTTTTGTCCTGTAATGTGAAACCGATTGCATAACTTTTTTTCCCTTCGGCTAATTTATCACCCGTATAAACATCAAATAAATTGATGTCTTTTAAGAAATTGTTTTCAGTTTGTTTTGCTAATTTATAAAGTGTTTCAAAAGTTATATCATCATTAATTAATAAGGATAAATCCCGTTTAACTTCTGGATACTTTGAAATTTCTTTAAACTTAATTGCTTTCTGATTGATAACTTTTAGCAAGTTATCCCAATTAAAACTAGCGCAAAACACACTTTGAGAAATTCCAAATCCCTTTAGAATCGTGGGGTTTAAACTTCCAAATTCAACCAGTGAGTTTTTACCAACGCTTAGCTGTTGACCTTCGTTAAACATGTCATTTGAAAGCGGTGAAGTTTTAAGTTTCTGAATCCCTAAACGATCAAAAATAGCAGTAACCAACCCTTTCAAATAGAAGTAATCAACACTAGTGTTTTGGGTATTCCAACGGTTTTCAGTTTTATTACCAGTTACAAAAACAGCTAAATGGTTGAGTTCTTCTTTAGCGGATTCAAAATTGTGATATGTTTTACCAAATTCAAAAAGCTTTAAATCGCTTTGTTGCCTATTGATATTAAAGGCAATTGCTTCTAGTCCAGAAAAAATCATGGATTGTCGCATTACTGATAAATCACCACTTAAAGGATTTAATATTTGAACATCATGAGCAGATTTCAATTGCTCGCTTAGCACAGTGTATTTTTCTGTCGTTAACGAATTACTCATGATTTCATAAAACCCCTGTCCAACCAGTTGATTGGCAATTATAGTTTCAATTTTATGGCTTTCAAATTTTGACATATTTGAAATGGAGGCATTTAACTTATTTGTAATACCAATGTTATTATAGCCATAAACTCTGAGAATTTCCTCAATAACATCTACTTCACGCTGTACATCATTTCTGTAGGCAGGAATGGTCAATCCTAATCCACTTTCAGTAACATTATTGACCTTAATTTCTAAGGCGCTTAGAATGCCTTTGATCGTTTCTTTTGGTAATTCTTCTCCAATAAGTTTAGTCGTATTTTCAAAACTTAAAAATACCTGTGAATCTTCAATTTTGTTTGGATACTCATCAATTAGATCACTTGTAATTTCTCCACCTGCGATTTCTGTAATTAATAATGCCGCTCTTTTGAGTGCATATTCTGTAATGTTTGGATCTATACCACGTTCGAATCGAAAGGAGGCATCTGTATTAAGTGCATGTCTTTTGGCTGTTTTTCTAATACTCACTGGGTTGAAGTAAGCCGCTTCTAAAAAGATTGACTTTGTTTCATTTGATACTCCCGAATTTTTACCGCCAAAAACACCTGCTATACAAAGTGGTTTTTCAGTATCACAAATCATTAAATCGTCTTGATGTAGTTGACGTTCAACACCATCTAAAGTGACAAACGGTGTTCCAGCATCAAGAGTTTTGACAATTATTTTTTTACCAGTTATGCGATCTGCATCAAAAGCATGCAAGGGTTGCCCTAAATCATGCAAAACATAGTTCGTGGCATCTACAATATTATTAATTGGACTCAAGCCAATTGCTTTGAGTCTATTTTGTAGCCATTGTGGAGAGTCTTTAACGGTTAGATTAGAGATCGTTAAACCACAATAACGCGGGGCTTTGATCTTATCTTCCATGACAACATCAATTTTCAAGCTTCGGTTGTCAACATGAAAAGCACTAACTGATGGACTTATTATTTTGGCATTGATACCATGTTGAGATAATCCAGCCATTAGATCTCTTGCTGTACCAAAATGGCTCATAGCGTCCGCACGGTTTGGTGTTAATCCAATATCAAAAACCAAATCATCTTCAATATCAAAGTGTTTAGCTAATGTACTTCCAATTTCAAGATCATCATCTAGAACCATTATACCATCATGAGACGTTCCTAGACCCAATTCATCTTCAGCACATAGCATTCCATGACTCTCTTCGCCACGAATTTTTCCTTTTTTAATGGTCCAAGCTTCTCCTTCAGGCGTGTATAAAGTGGTTCCTATGGTGGCAACTGCTACTTTTTGACCGGCTTCGACATTTGGAGCGCCACAAACTATGGATAAAGGGGTTTCTTTACCAATATTGACCGTGGTTAATTTTAGTCGATCGGCATTAGGGTGTTGGTCACAAGTGAGAACCTGTCCAACAACAATACCTTGTAATCCACCTTTTACAGATTGAAATGAATCTAAACCTTCAACTTCTAATCCTAAATCTGTTAGTAGTTCAGCGGTTTTTTCAGCAGTCCAATCAATTTTAATAAATTGTTTTAACCAGTTGTATGATATCTTCATTATGCGGTGTTATTGCTTTTGAGCAAATATAAAATAAAGCTATTAGCTATCAAATAAAAAGCCCAACCAAAACGGTGGGCTTTTGTAATCTTTTTTGTGCGCTGAACTTATTGTCCTGAAAGTTCTCTTACTTCATTTTCAATCATTTCATAGAATTGATCAATTTTCGGAAGTACAACAACTCGAGTACGTCTATTTTTAGCTCTATTTAAAGCAGTATCATTATCTGTTAAAGGTACGTAGCTACTTCGACCAGCTGCGATTAATTGAGCGGGGTTAACTCCCATAGATTGTAATTCTCTAATAATAGAAGTTGAGCGTTTAACACTTAAATCCCAATTGTCAACTAAAACGCCATTTGAATAGGAACGACTGTCAGTATGACCTTCAATCATCGCTTCAAAATTTGGTTTGTCGTTAATGACTTTTGCAACTTTTTCAAGAACAGTTTTGGCTTTGTTTGTGACGTTATAGCTTCCGCTTTGAAATAATAATTTATCTGCGATTGAGATAAATACAACTCCTTTTTCAACATTTATTTCGATATCTGGGTCATCAATACCTACAGATTTCTTTAAGCTTGAAACAATTGCTAAAGTAATACTATCTTTTTTTGTGATCGCATCTTGCAAGCGGTTGATTTTTAAATCTCTTTCTTGAAGACTTTCTAAAGTTTTTTCTAAATTATCAGCACCTTTAGAGGTTAAAAGGGTCATTTGCTCTGTACTAGAAATTAGAGCGTCATTTGTTTTTCTTAAATCTGATAATTGATCTCTCAACGCCGTTAGATTAGCGTCTGCTACCGCTTTGTCGGACAGACAACTATTCAATGTGACTGTAGCTGTATTTAGTAAATCTTGAGTATTTTTTAATTTGGTTTGCGTATCAGTTAACTCTTTTTTTGAAACACAAGAAGCGAGCAAAAGCATTGCAGTCGCTCCTAAAACATATATTTTTTTCATATTAAATCAGTTTTTTGATAACGTAAAATTAAAAAATTATTAGATGAAAAACTATAATTAAGGTAATATTTTACAAATTATTATAATTCTTTTTGTTGCAAACAAAGTAAGACCAAACAATGGATTTTAATTGATTATGAGTTTTTTTGGAGTGTTGCCTTCTAAATTTGAGTAAACTTGGAAGCGCTTGGTAAAAACGACCATGAGCTTTAATGATTGCAATCATGTGTTTTGGTCTTCCTTGCAATAAGAAACGTATTCCCGCTAAACCATCAAGAGTTAACCTTAAAAAGACAACAAAACCAACTGGGTTTTGTGTGTTTTTAACCAAAGTATATAAGCTATTTCTGAAATTTAAATAGGTTTTTTTAGGATTAGAAGTTTGCAAACTTTGAGCTCCTGCATGATAAACCGTTGAGTTTCCGACGTAGGTAACGGTCATGTTTTTGTTTTGAGCGCGCCAACACAAATCAATTTCTTCCATATGTGCAAAGAAGGAATTATCAAAACCATTTAGAGATTTGAAAGCATTAGCTCTTATAAATAGACAAGCTCCTGAAGCCCAAAATATATTTTTTTGGTCGTTGTATTGACCATGGTCGTCTTCAATAGTATCAAAAATTCGACCACGACAATACGGATATCCTAGTTGATCAATGAATCCGCCACCTGCACCAGCATATTCAAACTTATTTTTATTATGATAATCTAATATTTTAGGTTGAATGATTGCTGTATTAGGATTGGTTCTAAAAGCTTCTATTATCGGTTTCAGCCAGTTTTTAGTAACTTCAACATCAGAGTTTAACAAACAAAAAACGTCAGCATCAATCAATTTCAATCCCGCATTATAACCACCAGCATATCCCATATTATGTGTTAGTTTCACACATTTAATTGAAGGGTAGTGCGCTTCTAAAAATGCAACAGATGTATCAGTGGAGCCATTATCTATCACATAAATATCATGCATTTTAGTATACCTAACTACAGAAGGTAGGAAGGTCTCTAACAGTTGCTGTCCATTCCAGTTGAGTATGACTATCGCAAGTTTCAAATATCTTTAGTATTGTAAAGTGGAATAGTTTCTAAAAACTCATAATTCCCCAAAACATGATTCATAGAACAAAAATAATGATTTAATCCGTTGGTTACCATTAAATAGGGAGCTTTTAAAACTAAATTATAGCGTGCTATTTGGTCAAATGCAGCTTGTGTGATTTTCACCTTTGGCGCTTTGCATTCTACAACTATAGCTAAACTTCCATCAGGATTAAATACTACAATATCATAGCGTTTCTTTAAACCGTTAATCAAAATCGTTTTTTCAACATTAATTAATGATATTGGGTATTTTTTTTCGTGTATTAAATAGTGGACACAATGTTGACGCACCCATTCTTCGGGTTGAAGTACCACAAATCTTTTACGGATAACATCAAAAATATGAGTAATATTTTCGCTATTTTTGAACCTGAACGAATATGTTGGAAAATTTAAATTTTGCACAGTACAAATTTGGTAATTTTTTTTGAATGAATGCTATTAACCAGCTGATAACTGACATTAAAGGGAGTAAGATTGCACCTATTTATTTTTTAATGGGTGAAGAATCCTATTATATTGATATACTTTCAGATTATATTGAGTCTCATGTTTTGGCTGAAGAAGAAAAAGGATTTAATCAAATGGTACTTTATGGTAAGGACGTATCTATACAAGATATCGTATCTAACGCTAAGCGATATCCAATGATGGCCGACCGCCAAGTCATCATCGTAAAGGAAGCACAAAACCTAAGTAAAACCATTGAACAGCTTGTCGATTATGCCAAAAATCCACAACCGACAACGGTCTTGGTTTTTAATTATAAATATAAAATTTTAGATAAGCGTAAAGCACTTTATAAAACCTTATCAAAATCATCTGTAGTTTTTGAAAGTAAAAAAATATACGATGATAAAATTCCAAATTGGATTCAAAGTTTTTTAAGCGCAAAACAACTTGCCATTACGCCTAAAGCCTGTTTAATGCTCTCAGAATTTTTGGGTAATGACTTGAGTAAAATTGCAAATGAACTCCATAAGCTAGCACTTGTGGTCGGTCCACAAAATGAAGTTACACCCGACATTATAGAAGAAAACATAGGCATCTCAAAGGACTACAATAACTTTGAACTTCAAAAAGCGATAGGGCATTTAGATCATAAAAAAGCGTATCAAATCGTTAATTATTTTGCTCAAAATTCCAAACAACACCCGTTTGTACTAACCATCTCTATTTTGTACATGTATTTCTCAAAGTTGATGAAATTACATACCGTACGTGATAAAACTTCAGGAGCTGTTGCGAAAGCCTTGGGAGTTAACCCTTATTTTGTGAACGAATATATAACAGTTTCTCGAAATTTTCCGATGAAACGGATTAGTGGTATATTGGAAACACTTCGTATTTATGATACCAAAAGTAAAGGAGTAAGTGCCAATCTAAGCCCTAGAGATTTATACAATGAATTGATTTATAATATTCTTAAATAGCTTCTTGCTAACTCAATTTTAACTGCTCATTAGTGTAGTCTATAGCTCTAGATAAAAGATTTTCTAATTCTTTTTTTACCAGCTCTATGGGAAGATTATTAATTAATATCCGATTATGGAATACCCACATCACAGATTTTGAAACATGCTCTTTGTGTTGCGTTAATGATTGCCAAGATTCCATTAAAACTTTCTTCCAGGTTCTGCTAGGGGGCTCTGTTAATAAAAAAGGAACTTGATACAAAACATTGGGGGTATCTAGAGATACTCTGATTTCAGTGATTAACATCCGTTTGATTTGGATCTGCTCTGGGGTGGAAATGAATCGAATTCTTCCATCTGTAGGTGTGTTCATAATGTCAGCAATTTGGGATTGCAACTATAAATATATAAAATTTTTATTTAAACGTATTTTACGTTTTAATTTTCAATTGATCGTCGAGCAAAAATAGCTGCACCAATAATACCCGCATTATTTTTTAGTTCAGCGCCTTTGATCGGGGTTTGTAAGTCAATATACTTTTCAAATTTCTCCATTTTTTTACTGACGCCACCACCAATAATAATAAGGTCGGGATTGAATGATTTTTCGACATGGTTCAGAAAGAAATTTACGCGTTTTGCCCAAGCTTTAAAACTCCATTCTTCACGTTTTCGTGCAGAATCTGCTGCAAAAGCTTCCATAATATCGCCTTTTCGACCATACATACGCCCCAATTCAAAATTGGATAATAATTGACCATTAAAAAATACACCCGAACCAATTCCACTACCTAGAGTAATTGTAATCACTAAGCCCATTTGGTTTTTACCAACTCCAAACTCCATCACACCCATAGCTGCTGCATCTGCATCATTTACAATATAAAAGTCATAACCAGTTTTAGTTTTAAACAACGCATCTACTTGTGTGTATTGCCATGATTTATCGAGATTGCCATACTGCATAGCTTTGCCATTTTTTATTACTGTTGGAAATGAAATGCCTACAGGACCTTTCCATTTAAATTGTTCTATAAACGTTTTTAGTTCATTAGCGATACGTTCTGGAGTAGCTGGTTTTGGTGTTGGAATTCGAAGACGGTCGCTTAAGAGTTCTCCTGTTTCAGTATCTACAATAGCCCCTTTAATTCCAGTGCCTCCGATGTCTATGCCTAAAATTTTCATTTGTGTGTGTTATAAATTAATCTGTGATTTCTTTGAGTCGTTCTCGAAAATCATATTGCAGATCTTCGTGTAATTTTATAATTTTTTTTTCAATATTCTCAACCTGCTTTAAATAGATATTTGTGAGAGTGACATTGTTTTTTATTGAGGGTTTAAATGTTTTGAGTTTGTAACAATAATAGAGTAGGAGTTCAACTTCCGTTTCTTTACTGTTTGAATAGCGCGCATGTTTTTTGAGCATTCGTAAAATTTTACGTACACTTTTTTTAATGTAAAAATAACTTTTGGTGTTAATATCTTCAAATAAAAAATCCACTTCTTCTTTAATTCCTTCAATATAATAAGCTTCATCTTCAGATTCAAAAAGTAAATAGGTGAGCAACTCTTTGTTTTCCAATTTAAATCGTGCCAATCGCAGACAGAGCGTCTTTAAATCTTCTGAATTTAGGGTTTCTAATTCTTTTTTGAGTTGTACAACAGTTGCTGCTTTCATAACGGTTGTAATAATACAATTTTTATAGTAGCAACGCAAATAAAGTCACAAAGCCTAACAGAAATTGATTTGATGATATCTATTGAAATTACTCTTAAATAATCGTATTTTTGCAACCTTATGGATTCAATCACCCAAATAGTTTTAGGTGCCGCTTGTGGCGAAGTAGTTCTCGGAAAAAAAATTGGCAACCATGCCTTGCTTTTTGGTGCTATTGGCGGTACCATCCCTGATTTAGATGTCTTTGTCGGCAAACTTTTGTTTCATAACGAAATCGATGCGATGGCTTTTCATCGTGGGTTTATGCACTCGTTTTTGTTTGCTATTTTGGCTTCTATTGGTTTTGGTTTGCTCGTGTTTTGGCTCTATAATAGAGGAAAACGTTATGGTATGACCACTAAAAAAGAATGGATGAGGTTATTTTTCGCTTCAATTTTTACTCATCCTATATTAGATTCGTTTACAGCTTACGGGACGCAATTATTTGCACCGTTTTCAAATTATAGAGTCGCCTTTAATAACATTGCCGTGGCCGATCCTATGTACACGCTTCCTTTTCTAATCGCCCTAATTATAATGATGTGTTTCAAACGTACATCAACTAAACGGCGTTTGTTTTTACAGATAGGATTAGGGGTTAGTTCGTTGTATATGCTCTTGACATTTGTAAACAAATACCATGTAAATAACGTGTATAAACAAGCATTGGCAGATCAACAGATTGAATATTTGCGCTTTCAAACACAGCCCACCATTTTGAATAATATTTTGTGGTACGGAATTGCTGAAACTACCGATGCTTATTATATGGGGTTTTATTCGATTTTAGATTCTGAGCCCACAATAAAAAAATGGCATAAACTCCCAAAAAACCATGAATTGATTGAAGGAATGCCAAAAGATCTAGAAACACTTGCTTGGTTCAGCGACGGTTACTACAACTTGAATCCAATGGATAAGTCTGATACATTTTTATTCAAAGATTTACGCTACCCATTAATGGATGAAAGTGATCCAAATTCCTCAATTTTTAAATTCACCATTACTAAATCCAGCGACCGATGGGAAGCTGCACCTTTTTATGTTTCTGATGTTAATGATGGCGCAAGAGCCGCATTTTGGGCGCGCCTTAAAGGGATTTAAGACAATACACCTACAGTTTTCATGCATGTCTTCATTTCCTGGTAAGTGCGTTCAATGTCATTATCTAAACCAATTGAAAACCGTATCAATCCATGACTCAGTCCCATGGCTTTTTGTTCGTCTTCAGGAATTTCAGAAGACGTAGAACTTCCTGGCGCACTAAATAACGTTTTATAAAAGCCTAAACTTACGGCTAGATAGCCTAAGTTTTTTTCTTGCATAAGCTCCATTAGCGCATTAGCGTTTTCTAAACGACCAACATCTATTGTCAGCATGCCTCCAAATCCATATTCTGTATTCATCATAGATTTAAAAAGCTCGTGTGACGGATGAGATTCTAGGCCAGGATAAACGGCTGTTATGCCATCATTCTCAAACTTTTCAGCCAAATACAAGGCATTAGTACTGTGTTGTTTCATTCGAATATGAAGTGTTCTAAGATTTTTGAGTATAGACGACGCTGGACGGCTGTCCATTGTAGAACCAAATAGCATACCAGCTCCATCAATTACACTTCTCAAACTATCAATCATATCTTGTGTCCCGCAAACTACACCTCCAATAGTATCACTCGACCCATTGATAAATTTTGTCAGGCTGTGAATGACAATATCTGCACCCAATTCATTAGGAGAAATCGATAAGGGAGAAAATGTGTTATCAACCACTAATTTTAAATTATATTTTTTCGCAAGTGCTGACAATTTCTTAATATCAGCCACTTCTAGAAGTGGATTGCTAACCGCCTCACAATACAAAACTTTAGTATTTGGAGTAATTGCAGTTTCAACACGGTCTAATCGAGTGATATCTATAAAACTTGTTTTGATATTAAGTTTAGGCGCAAAGTTTTTTAGAAAAGCATAGGTGCCTCCATAAATTGTGCGGCTCGACACAATATGATCGCCTGCTGTACAAAGTTGCATGAGCACTGCGGTGATAGCACCCATTCCAGATCCAAATACAGTAGCTGTTTCAGTACCTTCCATAGCTGCAAGTGCTTCACCTAAGTATAAATTGGAGGGTGTCGTGTGCCGTGCATATAAATGACAACCCTCTGAGTTGCCCTCAAAAGTGTCAGACATTGTTTTGGCAGAAGTGAAGGTAAAGGTCGTCGCATCCGAAATGGAAGGATTTACGCCTCCAAATTCTCCGAAATATTGTAAATCTTGTATATTGTTTGCAGGTTTAAAACCCATGATCAGTATATTTTATTATGAATTCAAATTTCAACATATTTAGAGTTATAAACAATAACTTTGTGTAATTACAATAAATAAATCTATAAATTTACATTTATATAGATAATAAATTTATATTTTTGAACTAAACTATTTTTAACTAGAAAATTATCCAAAATGAAATTAGATTCTGTTGATACCCAATTGTTAAATTTTCTTCAAAAGGATGCAAAACAAACCAATAAAGAATTGGCATCTAAACTTGATATGTCGGTAACAGCAGTTTATGAGCGCATAAAAAAATTAGAAAAAGCGGGTATTATTGATCACTATGTTGCCTTAGTAAATAAACAAAAAATAGGTAAAGCGTTTGTGGCGTTTTGTCATATTAAGTTGGTCAAACATTCACAAGATCTTGTGACTCAATTTGAAAAAGAAGTCGCTACCATAGAAGAAGTTTTAGAGGCTTACCACCTAAGTGGAGATTATGATTACCTTCTAAAAGTACACGTAAAAGATATGGCAACTTTTCGAGAATTTATGGTGAATAAACTTACCAATATTGCCCATATTGGCAGTAACAATAGTATGTTTGTGATTTCTGAAGTGAAACATACCACAGCTGTAAATATTTAGACCTCAAATTAGTCTTCCATTTAATATATGTTTGTATTTTTGTATTGAATAAATAAAACAAAAAATATGAAATCATATGATGTTGCTATCATAGGATCTGGCCCAGGTGGCTATGTCGCTGCAATCCGTTGTGCACAATTAGGCATGAAAACAGCACTTATTGAAAAATATGCAACTTTGGGAGGTACATGTTTAAATGTTGGGTGTATTCCAAGTAAAGCATTATTAGATTCATCTCATCATTACGAAGATGCTGTTAGGCATTTTGAAGCTCATGGTATTGAAATTCCCGGAGAAATCAAGGTTAATCTCGAAAAAATGATCGACCGTAAACAAGCTGTTGTAGATCAAACAACAGCAGGTATTGATTTTTTAATGACTAAAAATAAAATTGATGTTTACCATGGAATGGGCGCTTTTAAGGATGCGACACATATTACTATTAGTGGTGATTCATCAGAAGAAATTGAAGCTAAGTATAGTATTATTGCAACTGGAAGTAAACCTACTACTTTACCTTTTGCTACGGTTGATAAAGAACGTATTATAACCTCTACTGAAGCCCTGAAATTAAAGGAAATTCCTAAGCATTTAATTATTATTGGAGGTGGTGTGATTGGATTGGAACTTGGGCAAGTATATAAACGCTTAGGTTCAGATGTTACGGTTATCGAATATATGGATCGTATCATACCAACGATGGATGCTGGTCTTTCAAAAGAATTAAATAAAGTATTCAGAAAGCAAAAGTTTAATATCAATGTGTCTCACAAAGTGACTTCAGTAAAACGAAATGGTGACGAGATAACCGTAACTGCTGAAAACAAAAAAGGAGAACTTGTAGAATTCAAAGGAGACTATTGTTTAGTTTCTGTTGGTCGTAGCCCATATACTGCAGGTCTAAATGCAGCGGCTGCTGGTGTGAACCTATCCGATCGTGGACAAGTAGAAGTTAACGCGCATTTACAAACTTCGGCCACTAATATTTATGCTATTGGCGATGTTGTTAAAGGAGCAATGTTGGCGCATAAAGCTGAAGAAGAAGGTGTTTTTGTTGCCGAGACAATTGCAGGTCAAAAACCACATATTGATTATAATTTAATTCCAGGCGTAGTGTACACATGGCCAGAAGTTGCTGCTGTTGGAAAAACAGAAGAACAACTCAAGGCGGAAGGTGTTGCGTATAAATCAGGTCAATTTCCAATGCGGGCTTTGGGACGTAGCCGTGCCAGTATGGATTTGGATGGATTTGTAAAAATTCTAGCTGACCAAACTACAGATGAAATTCTAGGTGTTCACATGATTGGTGCGCGTTGTGCCGATTTGATTGCCGAAGCTGTCGTTGCCATGGAATTTAGAGCTTCTGCTGAAGATATTTCTAGAATGTCTCATGCACATCCTACCTTTGCTGAAGCGATTAAAGAAGCTGCTTTAGCTGCTACCGAAAATCGTGCATTGCATATCTAAAATTTAATTAAAAATTAGTTTTACAAAACCCTTCGTATAGGAGGGTTTTTTTATGTCATTTTTTAAATTTTAAATTTTTTATTGTTATTAATTATAATTTTTATATATTTAACTAGTTGATAATTAACACTTTGTTTAATTATATCCCCAAATAGTTAAACAAGATTTTAATATTACAAACAGAGTGTTTTAGGAACTCCAAAGATAATACCAATTTAGATTTTGAATGACTCGCATTTAAACCATAAACTAACTGATAATGTGTTAGTGGATCTAATAATAACCTCAAAGGACCCCATTTTCTTTAAGGTACTGTATGAGCGTTATGCACTTATGGTGTATAATAAGTGTTTGAGTTTTTCAAATAATAATCATGAAGCTGAAGATCTTTGTCAGGATATTTTTTTGAAATTATTTGACAAGATCAAAACCTTTAAAGGAACTTCAAAATTTTCAACATGGCTCTATTCTTTTACCTATAACCATTGTGTGAATTATTACCACAGAAATAAATTTAGAAAATATGAAAAAAGTACATTAAATATTGAACAAATTTTTGACGATACTTCTAAATATGTACATGATGAAGATACTCACAAGACATTGAAAATAAAAAGACTAAATATAGTATTAGGGTTGATTTCCAGTGATGATAAAGAAATTTTGATTTCAAAGTATCAAGATTTTAAAAGTATAAAGGACCTTATGAAACTATATAATGTAGGGGAAAGTGCAATCAAAATGCGACTCAAACGCGCTAAAGAAAAACTACTAGGAATGTATAGTGTTATGTATAGTGAATCTGTAAAATAATTTTTATTTTCTATTGCGTTTATTATAATTTTTATCCCCTCTAGTTTTGGGTTTTTTATATTTTTTAGCAATTTTAAATTTATAAGAGCCCCCAAGATTTTCCTTTTTGTTTTTCTCCTTTTTTTCGTGAAATGCAGGGCCAGGAGTATATTCATCACTTTGTTTGTGAGGATTATAAGGCTCATTTTGTTGTGGGCGCTCTTCATCAATGAGTTCTGTTGAAATTTCGACAACTTCTGGGAGGTCTAAGGTTTCAATGTTCATTTTCATCAAGGTTTCAATAGCATCTTTAGCATCCGTTTCATTTTCTTTTGAAAGAAGAATACTAGTTCCTTTACGTTTTGCACGTCCCGTACGTCCAATTCTATGCATATAGTTTTCTGGATATTGAGGCGTATCAAAATTGATCACGTGAGATACATCATCAATATCCAACCCACGTGCCATAACATCAGTAGCGACTAATATTCTATTAATCCCTTCTCTAAATTGTTCTATACTTCTCAAACGATAGTTTTGAGTTTTGTTGGAATGTATCACACAACATTCTTGATGATACACCGTTTCTAAAGCTTCAAAAAGACGATCGGCCATACGTTTATTGGACACAAAAATGAGGACCCGATAAAATACCTCACGGTCTTCCATCAAAAATCGAATCAAATTTACCTTTGTATAATAATTGGGAACATCATAGCGAAACTGCATAATATTTTCAAGTGGAGTTCCAGAAAGAGCCACCGAAATACGTTCAGGCTGAATAAAATAATCAGTAATCAACGCATCTACATCTTCTGTCATTGTTGCCGAAAACATTATATTTTGTCGACGTTCAGGAAGCAAGTCAAAAATATTGATTAATTGGTGTATAAACCCCAAATCGAGCATCACGTCCACTTCATCAATAACCAGTTTTTGGATGCTTTTTAGCTGAAGTACACGGCTTAATGCTAAATCGTATAACCGGCCAGGAGTAGCCACAAGAATATCTATTCCTTCCGCTATTTGCTGCTTTTGAGTATTAATATTTGTACCCCCATATACACCTAATACACGGTTGTTTGTATAAACGTTTAAATCGTTTAAGGCATCTGTAACCTGAACAACAAGTTCTCTTGTAGGTACTAAAATTAAAATACGTGGATTGTCTTGCGTAGAGTAGGTGAGGTTTCTTACAAGAGGTAAGGAGTATGCCAATGTTTTACCTGTTCCAGTTTGCGCAATTCCAACGACATCCTTTCCAGAACAAATGACATTAAATGAGTTTTCCTGAATTGGAGTGGGCTCTATAAACCCTAAATCTTTAAGCGCATTACTCAAAGGCGTGGTTAATTTAAAGTCTTCAAAAGATAGCATTGGATAATAATTTTGCCCCAAAGGTAAGGTATTCTTATAAAGTGACGATTTATTATTTAGAACTGATTAACTTTGTAACGTAAATATTAAGTCATTGCGACACTTTAAAGAAATTACACTTGGTGATGTAGAGGAGTTTAAAACTCAACTAATAGGTTGGGCTCAACAATTTGATGATATTGTTTGGCTAGATTCTAACAACTACTCACAGCCTCATAGCAGCTATGACTCCATATTAGCTGTAGATGCATTTACTAGCATTCAAACGGATGCTTTAGACGGGTTTAAAAAACTAAATGAGTATCAATCGATTACTAAGGATTGGATTTTTGGTTACCTTTCTTATGATTTGAAAAATGATATTGAAGGCTTAAAATCTCATAATTTTGATAATTTACAATTTCCTGACCTTTGCTTTTTTCAACCTAAAAAATTATTTTTAATTAAAGACCACACATTAGAAATTAGATATTTAAATTTTGTGTCTGATGAGATTAACCAAGACTTAAGCGCAATTAAAAAGCATTCATTTCAAACGATTCAATTTTCTGAAAATGATTTTAAAATTGAACAGCGAATATCAAAAAAATCATACCTAAATAAAGTTAGTACACTGTTGTCTCATATTCACAGAGGTGATATTTATGAAGCTAATTTTTGTCAAGAATTTTATGCAAACGCAAATCTTAACCCATTAGACACCTATTTAAAACTGAATGCCATCGCACAAACGCCGTTTGCTACTTTTTTAAAAAATGGGGATAAATTTTTATTATCATCTTCTCCAGAACGGTATTTAAAGAAGTCAGATTTAGAAGTCATTTCTCAGCCTATTAAAGGCACAACCAAACGCTCACAAAATTTAAATGAGGATTTTGAGTTAAAAACGACTTTAGCAGATGATCAAAAAGAACGCAGTGAAAATATAATGATAGTTGATTTGGTGCGTAACGACCTTTCTAAAATTGCTCAAAAAGGATCTGTTGCTGTAACAGAACTTTGTCAGGTTCACAGCTTTAAACAAGTGCATCATATGATTTCAACGGTCCAGGCTGAGGCACTACCTAACGTTTCTCCAGTTGATATCATCGCTGCTACATTTCCAATGGGTAGTATGACTGGAGCTCCAAAACTATCGGCGATGAACATTATTGAATCCCTTGAAGAAACTAAAAGAGGCTTATATTCTGGTGCGGTAGGCTATTTTACTCCAAATGGAAATTTTGATTTTAATGTGGTTATTAGAAGTATTTTATACAATGCCACAAATGCCTATATTTCATTCTCTGTTGGAAGTGCTATCACCTCAAAAAGCACCCCTGAAAAGGAGTATGAGGAATGTCTGGTGAAAGCCAAAGCAATGCGTAGTGTTTTGGAGAATTAATTTGTAGTTTTGTCCTATGGTTAAAGCCTTTCAAAATCTCTTACAAACACAGTTTTCTTTTTTAAAAGATAGACCATTATTAGTGGCGGTTTCAGGCGGATTAGACAGTATGGTTTTAACTGATTTATGCCGTAAATCAGGCTTAAATATTGCTTTAGCCCATTGTAATTTTCAACTTAGAGCTGATGAAAGTGATGCTGATGAAGTGTTTATTAAAGCTTATGCAAAAGCCAATAATTTAAATTGTTTTGTTACACATTTTGATACTGAATCTCACGCGCAGACTTACAAACAGTCCACTCAAATGGCTGCACGTCAATTGCGCTATGAATGGTTTGAAACGTTACAAACACAACATAAATTTGAATATGTATTAACTGCCCACCATGCAGATGATAACTTAGAAACCTTTCTTATCAATTTATCTCGTGGTACGGGATTAGACGGTCTTACAGGAATTCCAGAAATTAATGGCGCAATAATCCGCCCTATGTTAGTGTTTTCTAGAGATGATATTCATAATTACGCCATTCAAGAACAGCTCCAATGGCGAGACGATAGCTCAAATAAAAGCAGCAAATACCTTCGAAATAACATTCGTCATAGCATCATTCCACTACTCAAAAAATTGAACCCTTCTTTTAGTGATAGTTTTCAATCCACTCAAAGTCATTTAAAAGATACTCAACTTGTTTTGGAGGATTATATGTTGGAAATAGAGGATAGGGTTATTGAATCCATAGAAGAAGACAAAATTGTCTATAATATCGATAAACTTAATACTTTAAACAATTCTAAAGCCTATTTATATCAATTGTTTAAGGCCTATAATTTTACAGATTGGACAAAGCTTATTGCACTTTTGGAGGCACAGACAGGCAAGCAAATTAAGTCTTCGACCCATCGGTTATTAAAAAATAGATCACAATTAATTTTGAGTAAATTATCGGATTCTACAGAAAGTGCTGCTCCAATTATGATTGAAGCTACTCAACAAGTGGTTTCTGTTCCTGGTCAACCTTTTAATTTGACACTAGAAGTTATATCGGCTTTAGAACCGCTATCTGAAGATGTGTTATATCTAGATTTCGAGTCCTTAAGCTTTCCGTTAAAACTTTCCAATTGGAGTGATGGGGATTATTTTTATCCCTCCGGAATGAAAGGTAAAAAGAAGTTGAGTAAGTATTTTAAAGACGAAAAACTATCTTTAATTGATAAAGAAAATACAATCGTTTTGTATAGTGGTGACGCTGTGGTATGGATCGTAAACAGGCGAGCAGATCAACGCTTTTTAGCCACTCAAAACAGTCCTAAAATTTTAAAACTAGTTATAGAACACAATGCCCATAGTTAATAGCACTTTTAAAGCACATTTCAGATTTCGTAGCGGGTTTATATCCACGGTTTATTCAGGCTTAATTCGCCGTTTAAAAATCAACCAAACACGAGAACGTATCACACTTAGAGATGGTGATTTTATTGATTTGGATTGGAGCTATAGTTCCACTCCTTCAAAATCTGTCATTATTTTGTTTCATGGCTTGGAAGGTCATGGACAACGGCCATATATCACAGGTCCGGCATTACATTTTAATGCCAATAATAGTGATGCAATTTGTGTTAATTTTCGCTGTTGTAGCGGGGAGTTAAACCGCTACTACACAAGTTATCACTCTGGAAAAACTGACGATGTTGAGGATATTATTAACTATGTGGTTTCTTTAAATAAATACGATTCAATTTTCTTAAAAGGGATTAGTCTAGGAGGCAATATTCTTTTAAAATATTTAGGAGATGGATCAAAAGTGCCAACGCAAGTAAAAGCGGCTATGGCCGTCTCTGTACCTTGTGATTTAGCGGGGTCAGCAAAAGCTTTACATACGTTTAAAAATTTTCCTTATCACACTAGTTTCAAGTGGGGGCTTGTAAAGCGTTTAAAGTTAAAACAAAAGCAGTTTCCAGAAGCTATTACCAAAGCTAAAATAAAATTAATCAAAACATTAAATGATTTTGACGAGGTGTATTCATCGCGTGCTCATGGTTTTAAAAATGCACAAGACTATTATGAAAAATGCAGTAGTCTCCAATTCTTAAACGCAATTAAAATTCCTGTGTTAATATTAAATGCGTTAAACGATTCTTTTTTGTCGGAAGCATGTTTCCCATTTGAAGCTGCTAAAAGTAATCCAAATATATTTTTAGAAACGCCAAAACACGGTGGCCACGTTGGTTTTATAAATTGTGGAGGCTATTATTATAATGAAACTCGTGCATTAGAGTTTTTTCTAGAATGTAAGTAACGTCTTGTAAATGTGGTTCATAGGAAACCCCATAACGTTAAAATAGGAGCCTTCAATTTTGGTAACTCCAACTTGTCCAATCCAATCCTGAATACCGTAAGCACCCGCCTTATCAAGCACCTTAAAGTTATTAATATAGTACCAAATTTCTTCATCACTTAGAGGCTTGAATGTTACTTTGGTTATCGAATTTATAGTTTTTTCAGCCCTAATGGATTTAAAACATACAGAAGTAATAACTTCATGTGTTTGCCCGCTTAGCGCTTTTAGCATTTCAAAAGCATCCGTGTTATCTTTTGGTTTTCCGAGAGCACTTTCATTATGCCATACAATGGTATCGCTTGTAATAAGGATATCATTAGGGGTTAGTTCATCTACAAAAGGCATCGATTTTAGCTGTGCTAAATAGTCCGAGATTTCAAAGTGACGAAGCCTATCAGGATATTCTTCTTTTACAGGTTTGATTCGGATTTCAAAATCAAGACCTAAACCTTTAATAAGTTCTTGCCTCCTAGGGGAAGAAGACGCTAAAATGATGTGTCTAGATTTTAAAATTTCTGCAAGCATTTGTTAGAATTTAGTCATATTGCGCATCAAATCCCTTCATCCAAAAACCTTGAACTTTTAGGACTTGTTCAATAATATCACGAGCTGCGCCTGCACCTCCATTTTTATGAGAAATATATTTTGCAACGGCCTTCACTTCAGGGACAGCATCTTGAGGACAGCTGGGAAGTCCAACCAATTTCATTGGAGGAATATCAGGAATATCATCGCCCATATAAATTACATTTTTGGCATTTAACTGGTATTTGTCAAACAATTTATTAAGATGAACAACCTTGTCGTGTGCGCCTAGGCTAATTTCTGTTATACCTAAACCTTCAAGGCGTTTGCGAACACCTTCATTTTTGCCTCCAGAAATAATACAGACCAAAAGGCCAGAATCTACTGCTGTTTTTAAGGCAAACCCATCTCTTGTGTTCATTTTGCGAAGCATTTCGCCTTCTGATGTGACTAAGACAGAGGAATCGGTGAGTACACCATCGACGTCGAAAATAAATGCCTCAATAGCGTTTAAATACTCTTTATAATTTTTTGAATCCATGTGTGGTTTGTATTGATTGTGTAAGTTGCTTATAAATTGATTGATATTCGGGGTGATTTTCAAGCGTTCGTAAATGATGATTTATAGTAACATGGTCATTGCGTTTTGCAGGACCTGTTTGTGCATTGTAAGGCGATGTATGTTGTATTTTTTTTGCAGTTTCTAAAATTAAGGGTTTCAAGATTTCAAAATTAATATTTTTTGAATCCGATAATTCATGAGCAATTCGATACAATTGGTTAGTGAAATTATTAATAAACACTGCTGATAAATGTAAAGCCTGACGTTGTTCAGTATTGATCATATAATAAGGACTTCCCATTGCAGCGGCAAGACGTTGAAGTAATTTAGAATCGTCTTTGTTTAGGGTTTCTATACAGAACGGAACATCCGAAAAATGCAATTCTGAGGTTGCCGAAAATGTTTGAAGTGGATAAAACACGCCTCTTCGGAGCTTTAGGTCTAACTGTTTCATGGCCACAGTGCCAGAAGTATGCACGACCAATCGATTTTCGAAAGGAAGTTGATTAGAAAGAGCTGAAACGGCTTTATCACTAACCGCAATAATATACACATCTGCCAGTTTCAAATGTTCTAAATCATGGCATAATTCTACAGCATTAACCACTGATTTAATGGCTTTTGGATTTCGACAATACCATTGCACCAAGTTTATGTGTTCTGCAGCCTGTATAGCTTTCACTAAATGAGTTCCTACATTTCCTGTTCCTAAAATTACGACAGATATCATTCAGCTAAAATAAACAAGTAATTGGTCATTTGAAAGTTTATACAACTCAATGCCAATTTTTTATTAAAATTACTGTTAAAACCAATTAACATAAATGAATTTTCCTATTAAATTAGGTACATTTGCATTTCAATAATCTCACCTATTTAAAATGCTAAAAAAACTGTCTAATTTACTTTTTTCAACACGTTTAACAGGAATACTTTTTATTGTTTATGCTGCTGCTATGGCTGTTGGAACATTTATGGATCAAGGCCAAAGCACTTCACCAACGCCGTACTCACGAACACTGATCTATAATGCGTGGTGGTTTGAAGCTATTATGGTCGTATTTATTGTGAATTTTATTGGAAATATTTTTAGATATCGATTATTGAGAAAAGAAAAATGGGCGACACTTACTTTGCATCTGTCGTTTATCTGTATTCTTTTTGGTGCTTTTTTGACGCGTTATCATGGATATGAGGGAATGATGTCAATTAGAGAAGGTGCTACTGAAAACACATTTTTATCTGAAAAAACCTATTTAACAACTTATATTGACGGCGATTTTGAAATTAATGGTCAACTTCAACGTCGTGTTCATGAAGATGTTGTTGATTTTTCACCTCGATTAACAAACGACTACCATTTAAAAACCTCGTACAGTACAACTCCAATTTCAATTGAATTAGTTGATTTTATTGCTGGAGCTGAAGAGGATATTATCCCTGCCGATGTTGGCGATTATTATTTAAAAATTGTAGAAGCTGGTGATGGAGCTCCCCATAATCATTTCCTTAAACTAGGGCAGGTCAGTAGTATCCACAACGTATTGTATGCCTTAAATAAACCAACTGATGGCGCTATTAATATTACCTATTCAGACACGGATTTAACCATACAATCGCCATATGAGGGCGAGTACATGACCATGGCGTCTGGAACGCAAGGACGATTAATTAAAGACAGTATTCAACCCCTTATGTTACGCTCGCGTTATATTATCGGTAATCAAGCTATTGTTTTTCCTAAACCAGTCATAAAAGGTCAATTTGATATCGTTAAAAAATCAAAACTACTTAAAGGTGATGAAGATGGAATTGCATTAAAAATTACAGCTAACGGAAGTACTAAAACCGTAAAATTGCTAGGAGGAAAGGGCTCTAACAATCCATTTAAACAAATAGAAGTTGGTGGCTTGGAATTTAATTTCAAATACGGGTCTAAACTTTTAGAACTTCCTTTTGAAGTTAAACTCAATGATTTCATCGCTGAACGTTACCCTGGCACTGAAAAAAGCTATTCCTCATTTGAAAGTAAAGTAACCGTTTTTGATCCTGAACAAGACGATTTTGACTTTCATATCTATATGAATAACATCTTAAATCATCGCGGGTATAAATTCTTTCAAGCGAGTTTTGATCCCGATGAAAAAGGTACAGTTTTATCTGTAAATCATGATTATTGGGGAACTTGGTTCACTTACCTTGGGTATTATTTATTGTATTTTGGTTTGATGGCAATTTTAATCTCCAAAAATGCACGCATGGAATCTTTACGCCGTCAACTCGATAAAATAAAGAAGAAGAAATCCAAACTAGTGATGCTTGTTTTATTCATGTTTTCATTGAATGGATTTTCACAAACTCCGCATACTTCAGATCATAATAATGTCCGTCCTTCAACACTCCAACTCGATTCTATTTTAAAACTAAATATTACTCCTGTTAGTGAAACTGACCGTTTGGGCCAATTGGTGATTCAAGACGCGGATGGTCGAATGAAACCTGTAAATACATATGCTTCTGAACTCCTTCGGAAATTAAGCAAAAAAGATACGTATAACGACTTTGATGCCAATCAAGTATTTTTGTCGATGCAAGAAAGTCCACAGCTTTGGTACAACGTTCCAATTATTTTTTTAAAAGCTAAAAAAGCTGATACGATTCGTACACTTTTGGGTTTAAAGAACACAGCCAAATACGCAGCTTTAGTGGATTTTTTAGACCCTAACTTAAATTATAAATTAGGGCCTTATTTGGACGATGCATACAGTGCTCAAGTACCAACAGCCATTCAAAAAATATTTAAAGAAACGGATCAACGCGTGAGTTTGTTATTCAACACACTTGAAGGCAGTACGCTACGTTTATTTCCTATTCCAGATGATGAAAATAACAAATGGGTGTCTTCAAATGAATTTAGGGAAGGTGCCTACAAGCTACAAGATTCTCTTTACGGAAATTTTATCAAAACAGGATTTATGGCCTATATGGCCACCCTTCAAAAAGATAAAGTTTTAGGAGTCGATTTTTCTAAAAGTCAACAATTGTTAGACGCGATTAAAAAAACGCAAATAAAATATGGTGGAGACACTATGCTTTCAGAAGACAAAATCAAAACAGAAGTTCTCTATAACCGCTATGATATTTTCAAAAAACTATTTGAATATTATATGTATGCTAGTACTTTGATGTTTTTACTGTTAATATTTCAGATTTTCAAAGATCGCAGTACATACATCAGTCTATCAGTCAAGATTTTTAAATATACAATTTTGGGTCTATTTGTACTCCACACCTTAGGACTTATAGCTCGTTGGTATATTTCAGGACATGCGCCTTGGAGTGATGCATATGAATCGATGATTTATGTGGCTTGGGCTACTATGGCTTTTGGCGTAATGTTAGGACTTAAAAGCGATTTAACCTTTGCATCTACCGCCTTTGTAACTGCTATGATTCTTATGATTGCCCACTGGAATTGGATGGATCCCTCTATTGGAAACCTTCAGCCAGTTTTGGATAGTTATTGGTTAATGATTCACGTGGCCATTATTGTAGGTAGTTATGGGCCGTTAACTCTTGGGATGATTTTAGGATTGATTACGTTGTTACTAATGATTTTAACAACCTCTAAAAACAAAGAGAAGATGGCGCTAAACATCAAAGAATTGACCATTATCAATGAAATGGCACTAACGGTTGGATTAGTTATGCTAACTATTGGGAATTTTTTAGGGGGGATGTGGGCCAATGAAAGTTGGGGTCGCTATTGGGGATGGGATCCCAAAGAAACATGGGCATTAATCAGTATCATGATTTATGCTTTTGTAATTCACATGCGATTGATTCCCGGCTTGCGGAGTCGATTTGGATTTAGTGTTGCTTCAGTTTTAGCGTTTGGAAGTATTATGATGACCTATTTCGGAGTGAATTTTTACCTTGCAGGCTTGCATTCCTACGCCAAAGATGATCAAGAAATAAGTGTTTCATATATACTATCAGCACTCGTAATTATCACGCTACTCTCTGTGTTTGCCTACAGAAAACATCTGAAATATTTCAAGATAAAATCTTAATTAAAAATTAGATTTAATTTTATCAAATGTGATGTCTTTATAGTCTGACACAAGAAGATCTGCCCGAGTATAGTCTTGATCTTTAGAATGTGCACTCTTGTAAGCTATGCAAAAGATATTCGCCTCTTTTGCAGCAATAATTCCATTGGTTGAATCTTCAATCACCACACATTCTGAAGGGGAAACGCCAGCAGCTTTTGCGGCATTAATGAAAATTTCAGGATGGGGTTTAGAGGCTTTCAAATCGGCACCGCTCAATTTATCTTTAAAATAAGGGTTTAGATCAAACCGCTTCATCACATTATTGATTGTAAACATAGATGCAGAAGACGCAACCACTAAAGTTAATCCATTTGCATGATAATTTTTGATTAGATCTTCAACACCATCGAGGAGTTTGAGGTCTGGATCTTCAAAAAATAACTTTGTAAAATGCGCACGTTTGCCTTTTTCTAAAACAATGGGGTCCAAGGTTAAATTAAAATGTTTACAAAGAAATTCACAAATACCTCTAGTAGATTGCCCTGTAAAACTTCGGTACATCGTATCAGTTACCATGATGCCAACATCAGTAAACATCATTTTATAAGCCTTGTGGTGTAAAGGTTCAGTATCTACAATAACACCATCCATATCAAAAAGAACTGCTTTTAACATCGTATTTTTTTACGAAGATAATAAATAGAACCGCTAAGATTTTAGAAATAAAGAGAGAATAAATAACAAATTTTTTATACTTTCGAATTAAATAAAATCAATCAATGAAATTTCTTAAAACACTTGGACTTACCAACATATTATTGCTTGCCTTATGTGCAATCATTATTTGTGTGTCTGAATACTTGTTTATGACAGGTGAAGAGTTACATGGTATTTTTGTAGGGATCTGGGCTCCAATGCTTTTAGGTCTAATGATCTTCTTTAAACTTTTTCGTCTTGACCGCTAATACTATAGTTCTTTCGTTTTCTTTTTTTGTATCTGCATGTGTTGTCGTATGGGCAATTGTTTTAATTAAACAATTTAATGACATAGGCGATGACTAGCATGATTTTAATTTACCATTATGAGTTCTAATAAACAAGGTATAAACACCATTTGCACCCATTCCGGTGCTATTGAGGATGCTACTTTTAAAGGGAGTGTTTCTCCATTATATATGTCCACGTCTTTTGATTTTATGGACGTTGAAACGAAGCGTTACCCGCGATATTTCAATACCCCTAATCAAGAATATTTATCAAAAAAAATAGCCGCTTTGGAACATGCTGAAGCTGCTCTAATTTTTGGTTCTGGAATGGCAGCCATTTCTTCGACATTATTAACGTTTCTGAAATCGGGTGATCATGCGGTTATTCAAAATGATATTTACGGAGGAACACGAAATTTTATTGAATCGCATTTCTCTAATTATGGTATAGAATATAGTTTTACTAAAGATTTGTCTGCACAATCTTTTGAAGACTGTATTCAACCAAACACTACATTAATTTATATTGAAACGCCTTCTAATCCGTTGTTAAAATTAGTGGACATATTTGCGATTGCCAAACTAGCAAAAAGTCGTCAAATTATTACAGCAGCAGATAATACCTTTGCTACACCAATTGTTCAGAATCCTTTAGACCTTGGAATTGATATTGTCATGCATAGTGCTACAAAATATTTTGGAGGCCATAGTGATATTAGTGCAGGTGCAGTAGCGTCTTCTCAAGAGATTATGGATAAAATTTGGGATCTCGCAAAGGATTTTGGAGGCAATTTAAGTGATTACACTGTTTGGCTCCTCGAAAGAAGTATGAAAACTTTAGGGATTCGTGTAAAAGCCCAACAGCGTAATGCTAAACGTTTAGCCAAATATTTACAAAAACATAACGCAGTCAAATCCGTATTCTACCCTGGATTAAAATCGAATCCATACCATAGTTTAGCGAAAATTCAGATGAAAGGCTTTGGTGCGATGCTTTCTTTTGAACTAAAAGATAACTATGATTCAAATACGTTTCTGAAAGCTTTAAAACTTATAAAACCTTCTATGAGTTTAGCAGGCGTTGAAAGTACAATGCTTTTACCTTCTAAGGCTTCACATTCTTTACTTTCTGAAAATGATCGACTGAGCCAAGGCATCACAGATCAATTAATTCGTTTTTCGGTTGGTATTGAATCTAAAAAAGATTTAATTGATGATATAGAACAGGCGATTACTTTGAGTAACGTTTAAAACCAAACCAAAACCATATGAAAATTGATATACTTGCTTTTGGTGCCCATCCTGACGATATTGAATTGAGTTGTGGAGGCACACTTATCAAAGAAATTCAAAATGGTAAATCTGTTGTACTTATAGATTTAACAAAAGGGGAGTTGGGTACAAGAGGTACTGCGGAAACTCGAAAGGTTGAAGCTGCGAAAGCAGCCGATATTTTAGGGGTGTCACTTAGAGAAAATATGAATTTTTCAGATGGATTTTTAGTTAATGATAAAGCTCATCAGTTAGCGCTTATTAAAAAAATCCGTCACTATCGTCCAGAAATTGTGTTGTGTAATGCAGTTGATGATCGCCATATAGACCATGGAGTCGCTAGTAAACTCGTCAGTGATGCGTGTTTTTTAAGCGGATTAATGAAAGTAGAAACCTGTGTAGACGATTCAAACGAGATCCAACAGCCTTGGCGCCCAAAAACATTATACCATTATATCCAATGGAAAATACTTCAACCTGATTTTGTTGTAGATATTAGTGCTCAAATGGATCAGAAAATGGAAGCCGTTTTAGCGTATGCAACGCAATTCTATGACCCTAAGAGTCAGGCCCCTGAAACGCCTATTACTTCCAAAAACTTTGTAGAGAGTATACGGTATAGAGCTGCAGATTTGGGACGATTAACTGGAGTTTCCTATGCTGAAGGCTTTAATGTAGAACGACTTCCTGCTGTTGATTCGTTATTTGACTTAAAATAATATAAAAAAGTGTTTGTATAAAACACGAAATACTATACATTTGCAGTCGCATTATTACAATGCCAAACGGTGGTTGTAGCTCAGTTGGTTAGAGCATTGGTTTGTGGTACCAAGGGTCGCCGGTTCGAATCCGGTCTTCCACCCAAAAAGTAAAAGCTTCTCTATCTTTAGAGAAGCTTTTTTTGTACACTCATGTGTTGTGAGATTTACTCTACAGCTTTATCTACTCGTACAGCATCAGCTCTATTTGCTAATGCCCAAGCCGTATGAAACACCAAACGAGTTCTATTTTCTAGAAGATCATATTCGATTTTATCAGGCGTATCCGTTGCTTTGTGGTAATCGTCATGAGTACCATTAAAATAAAATATAATTGGAATATTATTTTTAGCAAAGTTGTAGTGATCCGAACGGTAGTAGAAACGGTTGGGATCATTTTCATCGTTATAGGTGTAGTCTAATTCGATGTTTGTATATGTTGAATTCATTTCTTCTGAAATGTTGTGTAATTCGGTACTAAGTTTATCGCTACCAATGAGGTAGATATAATTGCGTTTTCCCTCCAAACGTTTTGGGTCTATTCGTCCAATCATATCAATATTTAGATTAGAAACGGTTTGTGTTAAGGGCACAATAGGATCATAATCTGTATAGTACTGAGAGCCTAATAATCCTTTTTCTTCTCCAGTAACGTGTAAAAATATAATAGAACGTTTTGGTCCATGACCGTTGTCTTGAGCGGCTTTAAACGCTTCTGCAATTTCTAAAATAGCCACAGTTCCTGAACCGTCGTCATCAGCACCATTAAAAACTTCACCATCATGCATGCCCACATGATCTAAATGTGCTGAAAGAATAATGTACTCATTTGGTTTTTCACTCCCTTTAATCATGGCTGCAACATTTTCTGATGTAATGGGTTTACTAACTTGCTTAAAATCAATTGCAATAGAAGAGGAATTTAATAAATTTGTCCCCATTGCTTCGCTCACAAGAAAACCAAACATTGTATTATCATTAACATCTAAGGCCAAATTACTTTCACCACCGCTTTCGTCACGCCTTTTGTAATACGAAGCATAACGTTGAAATAACGATTCGTTTATTAAAAAGAACGCTTTAGCGCCTTGCGCTTTTGCTGCATCACGTTTCGAACTTATTTCTTGACGGCCATTAGACCACTTTGAATATTTTTTAGTACCACTTACGCCATAGATGCCTAACGAATCCTTTGGTTCTCCGGCCATGGCAACCACAATTTTTCCACGTACGTCAATATCGCTATAGTCATTGTATTGTGTGTCGTTTATTCCATATCCAACACGAACAATTTCAGAGGCATTTAGCACGTTTGATGCCGCATCAGTAATACTAATAAAATCAGTGTAATATTCAAATTGATTATCGGCAATAGTTATTGAGACCTCCGGTGTTTTTACGACAACTAAGGGTACGTTTTGAAAGTAATCTCCATCATCCTTAGCAGCGGATACTTCCATTGCGGTATATTTATTTTTTAAATACGCAATAGCTATTTTTTGGCCTTTTTCACCAGTTTCTCTACCTTCAAATTCATCTGAAGCATAGATGTATAACTTTTCTTTTAATTCGTCTGCTGTAATGCTAGACGCATAGGTTTCTTGTAGTTGTGCCTGTCCGCTACATAGATTAGCAATTACGAGCAGTGCAACAGTAAATTTGAGTTTCATAAGCGTAGAGTTTTAAAATGTGTAATTATCCCACGATATTACAACAAATAACGGAATCACTAATTATTTTTAATAAATTATTAAAAAAATAAATCCAATATTTTTCTCTGTAAATTAGCTGTCTACTTTATTTTTTTAATGAATAATAGAAATAAAACACATTTAGCATTGTTTTTAACAAACTTAACGACTGCTCAAGATTCTAAAGGATATGTAGGTGTATCTATTGGTGCAGCAATTCCACAAGGAGACTTAGCTGACGAAGCAAAAACAGGATTAGATTTAGGACTCATTAATGCAGGTTACCGTTTCAATGAAACATGGGGAGCAACTGGTCATACATTAGAAGATGACGATGATGGAACTGTTGGTATCGGCTATTTTGCTGTTGGACCAATGATTTCTTTTGGAGACTTTGACTTTAAACCTCAATATGCTTTTTCTTCTGCAACTATCGAAAGTAGTGGTGTTGAAAGTGATCTGGATTTAGAAAATGCTTGGATTATTGGAGCGACTTACAATTATTCTCTTGGAAACAACTGGGGCTTAGCTGTTAATTTAGATTATTTTACTTTCAAATTAGAAGATATTGATGATTCGTATTCAATGATGAAATTTTCTGTAGGAGTTCAGTACAAGTTCTAAGAAGATAATTATTAGATATTCAATAAAAAAGAGGAAGCTTAGCTTCCTCTTTTTTTTGTAGCATCTGCTGTATTCTAAATAGATTATGAACTTATTTTGACAAGTTAAACAAGTATATTTTTATAAAATATGCACACATAACTATTAAATCAGTAGTTAATTTATAGGGTTTTATTTTAATAAATTTAGTTATATATAAAAAAATAGCACTTTTTTTTCAATATAAAAAGCTATAAACTGTACTTTTTTAACGATAAAGTGCGGAAAATGTATTTTTTTGTTTAATATTGCATTATTAATCATAAACAAAAATAAAAATTATGAAAAAATTATTAACTATTTTAACTTTTGCTGTCGTTGGTTTTGCTTACGCACAGGAAGAAGCCTCTAAACTAAATGTTTCGGGTTCTGTTGATGCTTATTTTAGAGCAAATTTATCATCTTCTAATGATGGAGATGCAAATACAGTACTAGGCACTCAAGGCGATTTTAGTGCGTTTAACAATGATTCTGGTTTTTCTTTAGGATTAGCTAATGTGACTTTGTCTTATGAAGGCGAAAAAGTTGGTTTTATTGCTGATTTGGCTGTAGGACAAAGAGCTGATCAGTACAATGGTGACGGAGCTATTGTTAATGAAGCTTACATGTACTGGAATGTTTCTGAGAAAACAACGTTACAAATGGGACGCTTTAACAGCTGGATGGGATATGAAGAACTATCTGCTGCTAATAACTTTCATTATAGTATGTCTCATATGTTTACCTATTCTGCAAGAAACTTTAATGGTTTAGTTGCTAGATTCGATCTTGGTAACGATTTTGGATTAGGTTTAGGACTTATGAATCCTGTAAATGTAATCGAAGGAAATCAAAATAACAATGGAGCTTATTCTATTGCTGCTGGTCTTTGGAAAGGAAATACTTCTATATCTTTTGCATCTAGCCAAGAAACTTCATACATAGATTTTAAAACAGCATTTAAAGTTTCTGAGTCATTCAATGTTGCTTTAAACGCTCACATTGCTGATTATGAAGAAAATCCTCAAGCTTACCAGCCAGGAAGTGGTTTCACGTCTATTTCTGCTTACCCACAAATCAAGTCTTCTGATTCTATGACTTGGGGTATGCGTTTAGAATACATTACGTTTGAAGATTTTGCTAATGATTTATCGGTATTCACTCCGACACTGACTGCTAATTATACTGTTGGTGCTTTAACAATCATACCAGAATTAAGATTAGATTCTGCTAGCGAAGATGTTTTCACTGATAACGATGGTGAAGCTGCTGGTGGTTTAACTGCTTTTACATTAGGTGCTGTGTATAGCTTCTAAGAATTTAGAGTTGATATTAAATTTAAAAAGGAGCCATTTGGCTCCTTTTTTTTTCATAACTTTTGTATTTTTGTCACTTGAGACGAGCATACTTAAATTATTATCTTCTTTCTGAATGACTAATAGCGAAAAGCATGTGTTTTTCAAAATAATAGATATAGTCATATGAAAAAAATCATGATCATTAACGGTCCTAATTTGAATTTATTAGGCAAACGTGAACCTGGAATTTACGGTTCACAATCATTCGAAGACTTTTATATGGAGTTAAAAGCCAAATACGAAACCTTTGAATTATCTTATTTTCACTCCAACATAGAAGGGGAGTTGATCGATAAAATACAAGAGGTTGGGTTTTCTTATGATGGCATTATATTAAATGCTGCGGCTTACACCCATACTTCTGTTGGTATAGGTGACGCCATCAAAGCCATTGAAACCCCTGTCATTGAAGTACACATTTCCAATACGTTTTCTAGAGAGGAATTCAGACATCAGTCCTATATATCTCCTAACGCTAATGGCGTTATTCTAGGGTTTGGTCTGCAAAGTTACGAACTCGCCCTTCAAAGTTTCAAATAACAAAAAAGACGACCCTTTCAGACCGTCTTTATAATTATATATGTTGAGCTTATATGTGAATCACTTCGTCATAAGCATCCGCCACTGCTTCCATCACTGCCTCACTCATTGTAGGGTGTGGATGAATGGTTTTTAGCACTTCATGCCCAGTGGTTTCTAATTTTCGACCTAAAACAGCTTCTGCAATCATATCGGTTACTCCAGCACCAATCATATGACAGCCTAACCATTCGCCGTACTTAGCATCAAAGATAACTTTTACAAACCCATCTTTGTGACCTCCAGCACTCGCTTTTCCTGATGCTGAAAACGGAAATTTACCAACTTTAATGTCAATTCCTTTATCTTTTGCTTGTGCTTCTGTGAGTCCAACACTTGCTATCTCTGGCGTACAATACGTACATCCCGGAATATTACCATAATCTATAGCTTCGACATGTTGACCTGCAATTTTCTCAACACACAAAATACCTTCTGCTGAAGCAACGTGAGCTAGGGCAGGACCAGGAGTCACATCGCCAATAGCGTAATAGCCAGGAATATTAGTTTGATAAAAGTCGTTTACTAAAATTTTATCTCTATCGGTTACAATCCCAACGTCTTCTAAGCCGATGTTTTCAAGATTAGTTTTAATTCCCACTGCAGATAAAACTAGATCAGCTTCTAATACCTCTTCCCCTTTTTTAGTTTTTATTGTGGCTTTAATGCCTTTTCCAGAAGTGTCTACAGAAGTCACTTCAGTAGATGTTAGTACTTTTATACCACTTTTCTTAAACGATCGTTCGAGTTGCTTAGAGACCTCTTCATCTTCTACAGGAACAATTCGAGGCAAATATTCTACAACAGTTACATCTGTACCCATAGAATTATAGAAATAAGCAAACTCAACACCAATAGCGCCAGAGCCTACAATAACTATTTTCTTAGGTTGTTTCTCTAAGGTCATTGCTTTTCGGTAGCCAATTACTTTTTTGCCATCTTGAGGTAAACTTGGTAATTCACGTGATCGTGCACCCGTAGCTATGATAATATTATCGGCAGTGTATTCTGTCCCTTCAACATCCACTTTTTTTCCTGGTTTTAATGTTCCATATCCAGAAATGATATCGATTTTATTTTTTTTCATTAAAAACTGAACACCTTTACTCATACCTTCAGCAACATTTCGACTGCGGTTGACAACAGCATCAAAATCTTTGTCAAATTCTTTTACGGTTAAACCATAATCATCGGCATGTTTAAGGTATTCAAAAACTTGTGCAGATTTTAAAAGCGCCTTAGTAGGAATACATCCCCAATTTAAGCACACACCTCCTAAGCTTTCCTTTTCAATTACGGCAGTTTTAAGCCCCAATTGTGAAGCTCTAATCGCAGTAACGTAACCTCCTGGACCACTACCTAAAACAATAACATCGTATTTACTCATAAAATCAGTATTTTGAATTGGTTTTAAAGCGCAAATTTACAAAACCTAATGGGAATATTAAAGGTCTTCCGTAAAATGTGTTTTGCTTTTTTTATTTGAGAATTTTAAGGCGTTAAAATCGGTGGGTTTTCCCTTTGGAATTGACAACGATTTCCAATCCGTATTTTTTATAAATTTGCCTATAAAAACTAGTTGTCCAACATGATATGTATAATGTGCCAGCTGTCTGTTTAAGGCTTCCAAAACTGTATGTCCTTGATTACGGATGTATATAGTGGTGTGTAAATCTGTTTCGCTTAATTGATTAAACGTATTAAAAAAACAATCCCATCCAGCGTTCCAATCGTCTAAAACAGCATTTTTACTAGTTTTTTTATTTATAAATTCCTGATCTCTATTTCGCCATGATTTTTCGCCATCCTCATGAAATAGGTTTGTCCATCGCGACAGCATATTGCCAGATAAATGTTTCACAATCGTAGCTATTGAATTTCCTTCAGGGTTGGGTATAAAATTAATTTCTGTTTCAGAAAGTTGATCTAAAGTCTTTTCTCCTAGTGATTTATAATAGTTAAATTCTTTGGATATGTTTTCTAAGTAAGCTAATTCCATAACAAATGAATTAGATAGTCTTAAACTTCAAACTTACAGAGTTTACACAATAGCGTGTGCCAGTTTTTGTGGGACCATCATTAAACACATGACCTAAGTGTCCATCACAGTTTGTACACACAATTTCCGTTCGAATCATACCCAGGGTTTTGTCAGAAACATACCCTACTTTTCCTTTTATAGATTCATCGAAACTTGGCCATCCACAGTGGGCATCAAATTTTGTACTGCTTTCAAAAAGAGGTTCATTGCAACCCGCACAACAGTAAGTACCGTTTTCAAAATGTAGATTATACTTACCTGAGTGTGGCATTTCAGTTCCTTTTTTTCGAAGAATACGGTATTGTTCATCCGTTAATTCTTCTTTCCATTCAATTTCCGATTTATTCATTTTTTGCTGGTGTAAATATTAAGGCAGCGCCATTGATACAATGCCGTTTGCCTGTTGTTTCTCGCGGTCCATCATTAAACACATGCCCTAAATGCCCACCACAAACTGCACAATGCTCTTCGGTTCGTGCCATTCCAATATTGTAATCTACTGAAAATGCGACATTACCTTTTATTTCTCTGTCAAAACTTGGCCATCCTGTACCAGAATCAAATTTATCGCTACCATTAAATAGTGGAGTATCACATCCGGCGCAACTATAAATCCCTGGTTCATATATTTTATTCAAAGGACTCGAAAACGGGCGTTCAGTTCCCGATTCTCTTAAAACATAATATTGTAGTTCTGTAAGCTGTGTTTTCCATTCTTGATTTGTTTTGGTTACAGAAAATACTTCTTTTTTTTGTGCTTTAGTTTGGCATGAAAAAAGAATACAAATTATAAAAACTGAGCTTAATTTTTTGAGTGTCATGAGTAGGATTTTTAAATTTCTTTAAAAATAAGTATAAATTTAATTCGTTATATATTTTTCACATAAATTTGTGACTGTTTGTGTAGAGTTGTGTCTTATAAATCAGAACTACTCTTATTAATATAAATTCTTAAATAATGAAAAATCAATTTATCGCTTTTTTATTTTGTGTGCTTAGTTTTTCTTGTGCTACTAATCCATTTACAGGGAAAAAAACTATGGCATTTATGCCAAATTCCCAGTTATTACCAATGGCGTTTGCTCAGTATGATCAGTTTTTGTCCGATAATAAAGTGCTAAAAGGTACTTCCGATGCTGAAATGATTACAAGAGTTGGGCAACGCATTTCAGTAGCTGCCGAACGATGGTTAGATGCTAATAATTATCAAGGTTATCTAAAAGACTATAAATGGGAGTATAATTTAGTGGATGATAAAATGGTAAATGCTTGGTGTATGCCTGGAGGTAAAATTGTTTTTTACACTGGAATTTTGCCAATAGCAGCTGGTGAAACTGGAGTTGCGGCGATTATGGGTCATGAAGTGGCTCATGCTTTAGCAAATCATGGTCAACAGCGTATGAGTGCAGGAATGATTCAGCAAGCTGGTGCAATCGGCGTTGCTGCTGCCACCAACTCTAAAAGTAGTACAGAACAACGTGTCTGGATGCAGGCTTACGGCGTTGGCAGTTCAGTAGCAGGAATGTTGCCCTTCAGTAGAGCTCATGAAACGGAAGCCGACGAAATAGGGTTGTACCTTATGGCTATAGCAGGCTACAATCCAGATGAAGCTCATAAGCTATGGCAACGCATGAAGACCAATAGTGGCGGTGAAGCACCTCCAGAATTTTTAAGTACACACCCTTCGAATACTTCTCGTATAGCTAATTTAAAATCCCTATCAAACCAAGCAAAAGAGGAAGCTCGTAAATTTGGAGTAACATCTTTTAGATCATATTGACTTATAATTGAAATAAATGCTTAAATTGGGAACTGCTCAACAAAATGAGCAGTTTTTTTATGAAAAAATTTGAGAAAGGGAGTAAGCAGCTTACTAAAGCATGGGCATTTTATGATTGGGCCAATTCAGTATATCCCTTAGTGATAAGTACAGCAATTTTTCCCATATATTACAGCAGTATAACGAGTTCATTTGCAAACACATCTGGAGATGTGTCATTTCTAGGAACTTCTTGGGATCCAACAGCATTGTATGATTATACACTGTCATTCTCATTTTTAATAGTAGCGTTTTGCTCTCCTATTCTTTCTGCTATTGCAGATTATATGGGTAATAAATTAAAATTCATGAAATTCTTTTGCCTTTTGGGGGCGCTGTCAGTAATGGGTTTATTTTTTTTTAAAGGAGAAGATACCTTATGGGTGGCACTCACATGTACGGTATTTGCAAGTATTGGATTTTGGGGGAGTTTAGTGTTCTACAATGCCTACCTTCCAGAAGTTGCTTTTCCAGAACAGCAGGATAAAGTTAGTGCGCAAGGCTTTATTTATGGATATATCGGTTCGGTATTATTGCTCGTATTTAGCCTTGTAATGGTTCAAATGCCAGAGTTATTTGGCATCACAGATCCTACTTTAGCTCCACGAATTACGTTTCTTTTAGTTGGTGTTTGGTGGCTAGGATTTGCTCAGTTTACATACCGTCGCTTGCCCAATAATATATTTAACCATAAACCTGAAAAAGACTTTATTTGGAAAGGACTTAAAGAGTTAAAAATTGTTTTAAAAGAACTTGTTAATTATCCACAACTTAAATATTTTTTAGTGGCTTTTTTCTGCTTTAGCGTGGGTGTGCAAACCATTGTACTGATGGCTGGTATTTTTGGAAGTAAAGAATTGGGACTACCAACATCGAATTTAATTTTTACAATCATTCTAGTACAACTTGTTGCTATTTTGGGTGCTTATTTGTTTTCTAAACTGTCAACAAAAATCGGAAACCTAAGAACCTTAAAATTTACACTTATTATTTGGGGAGGCGTTTGTTTTTTAGCCTTTTCTTTAGATGACAATCAAGCGAACGTAGATTATTATTTTTACGGATTAGGGATTATATTAGGGTTTGTTTTGGGTGCTACGCAATCGATTGGTCGTTCGACCTATTCAAAGCTTTTGCCAGACACACATGATCATGCTACATATTTTAGTTTTTATGATGTTACTGAGAAATTAGCAATTGTATTAGGCATGTTAGTTTTTGGAGTTCTTATTTCAATTACAGGTTCTATGCAATATTCTGTATTGTCGTTAGCCTTCTTTTTTCTTTGTGCGTATATTGTTTTGTCTGCTGTCAAATCAACCGAGTTTGTAAAATAATTTATTCTTAATCCCCTTTTTTATAAAGTTGGCATAACAATTGAACATTTGCTATAGATGTAAGTAAATACGCTGATAAAAGGCGTCAACTTGCATTTAACATGAACTATTAATATCAAAACAGTTCTGTTTTATGACAGAATGACCTAATATACATATGAGCAAATCAAAATTCACTATGCTTGACAGTTTGTCATTACAAGACTTTGATGAAAATTCAGAGTTAATTCCATTGATGACTACCGAAGATGAAGAAGCTATAAAAAATGAATCACTTCCAGAAACAGTACCGATTCTCTCCTTGAGAAATACTGTTTTATTTCCCGGCGTCGTTATTCCAATTACTGCTGGTCGAGATAAATCTATTCAGTTAATTAATGATGCCAATTCTGGTTCTAAAGTTATTGGAGTTGTTTCACAAAAAGACGAAACCGTAGAAGATCCTAGTCTAGACGATATTTATACCACAGGAACAGTTGCACGGATCTTAAAAGTCCTTAAAATGCCTGACGGAAATACTACTGTAATAATTCAAGGAAAAAAGCGTTTTCAGATATCTGAAATTGTTTCAGAAGCTCCCTATATGGTAGCTAAAATTCAGGATGTTCCAGAAATTTCGCCATCTAGTAGCGCTGAATTTCCAGCCATTATTGAATCCATCAAAGATCTAGCTTTACAAATCATAAAACAAAGCCCTACAATTCCTAGTGAAGCTTCATTTGCGATCAAAAATATCGAAAGCAGTTCGTTTTTAATCAATTTTGTATCTTCAAATATGAACCTCTCTGTTGTTGAAAAACAGAAGTTATTAGAAGTTCATGATCTTCAAGAGCGTGCGTTACTAACCTTGAAACATATGAATGTTGAGTTTCAACGCTTAGAGCTTAAAAACGATATTCAGTCCAAAGTGCAAAGCGACATGAGTCAGCAACAGCGCGAATATTTTTTACAACAACAAATTAAAACCATTCAAGAAGAATTGGGTGGCGTGAGTTATGAAGAGGAAATTGAGGAAATGAAATCTCGTGCGGAAAAAAAATCTTGGAATACAAAAGTCGCTGCGCATTTTAACAAAGAAATTGGAAAACTGCAACGTATGAACCCACAAGTTGCCGAGTATTCTATTCAACGTAATTATTTAGATCTGTTTCTAGATTTACCTTGGGATTCTTTTAGCGAAGATAATTTTGATTTGAAACGCGCACAAAAAATATTGGATCGTGATCATTTTGGTTTAGAAGAAGTCAAACGTAGAATCATAGAATATTTAGCGGTTTTGAAACTAAGAAATGATATGAAGTCTCCAATTTTGTGTTTACATGGTCCTCCCGGAGTTGGAAAAACATCTTTAGGAAAGTCGATAGCTGAAGCATTAGGTAGAGAATATGTTCGAATTTCTTTAGGCGGTCTTAGAGATGAAGCTGAAATACGAGGGCATAGAAAAACATATATTGGTGCCATGCCAGGTCGAATTTTGCAAAGTTTAAAAAAAGCAGGGACTTCTAATCCTGTATTTGTGTTAGATGAAATTGATAAGCTTTCAAGTTCTCATCAAGGCGATCCATCGTCTGCAATGCTTGAAGTTCTAGATCCTGAACAAAATTCAGAATTCTATGATAACTTTTTAGAAATGGGGTATGACCTTTCAAAAGTTATGTTTGTAGCAACTTCTAACAGTCTAAATACGATTCAACCCGCACTTTTAGATCGAATGGAGATCATTAATGTGAGTGGCTATACTATTGAAGAAAAAGTTCAAATCGGAAAAAAATATTTATTACCAAAACAAATTTTAGAACACGGCATAACATCTTCGGACTTAAAAATTGCACAACCACAATTAGAAAAAATTGTTGAAGGCTATACAAGAGAATCCGGAGTGCGAGGGCTTGAAAAGCAAATAGCAAAAATGGTTCGCTACGCTGCTAAAAATATTGCAATGGAAGAACCTTACCCTACAAAAATTTCTAATGAGGCCATAGTCGAGGTCTTAGGTAGTCCAAAACTTGAGCGCGATAAGTACGAGAATAACGATGTTGCAGGAGTTGTAACTGGTTTAGCTTGGACTCGGGTTGGGGGCGATATTTTATTTATTGAGTCTATCTTATCTAAAGGAAAGGGAAGTTTAAATATTACTGGAAATTTAGGAAAAGTTATGAAAGAGTCAGCAACAATTGCTATGGAATACATCAAAGCAAATGCAGACTTATATGACTTGAAACCCGAAATTTTTGACACTTATAACGTCCATATTCATGTCCCGGAAGGCGCTACACCAAAAGATGGTCCTAGTGCAGGAATTACAATGTTAACTTCTTTAGTGTCTTTGTTTACTCAAAGGAAAATAAAGAAAAACTTAGCAATGACTGGCGAAATTACCCTTCGTGGCAAAGTACTTCCTGTGGGTGGTATTAAAGAGAAAATTTTGGCGGCCAAACGTGCAAAAATAAAAGATATTATTCTTTCTAAAGACAATAAAAGTGATATTGAAGATATCAATCAAACCTATTTAAAAGGATTAACTTTTCATTTTGTTTCAGATATGAGTGAAGTCATTGATATTGCGATTACAACTCAAAAAGTTAAAAATGCAAAAACACTTTAATTTGGTTAAATTTTTTATCATTTAAAATAAACACTCTTAATTGCCGTTTTAGAACTGATTTACTTTCACATGAGAATTAGGATAAGTGTTGCGTTTTTTTTGTTTTTATGTAGCTCAGCTTCGTATGCGCAGTTAGGTGGTGAATCTACATACCAGTTCTTAAACCTTGTATCCTCACCTAGACAAGCTGCTTTGGGCGGAAAAGTTCTTACGAATGTTGACTATGATGTCACTCAAGCATTATACAATCCTGCTACGATAAATCAAGACATGGACAATCAGTTGGCGCTAAATTATTCCAATTATTTAGGGGATTTAAGTTATGGCACTGCCGCTTATGCTTATACTTGGGACCGAAGAACTAAAACATTTCATATTGGAATGACTTATATCAATTATGGGAGTATTGATGGCTACGATGAAAATGGAATAAGTACAGGAACATTTACTGGAAATGAAGCCGCAATTTCTATGGGGTATGCAACTCAAGTTGGGTATTCTGATTTTTATATCGGAGGAAACCTCAAATTAATTTCCTCAAAACTTGAACAATATAATTCCCTTGGCGTTGCAGGAGATTTAGGGTTAATCTATATTAATGAGTATTTAGAGTTTAATGCGGCTCTTGTAATTCGTAATTTTGGAACACAACTCACAACCTATGCAGGCTTGAGGGAGTCGTTACCTTTTGAAATTGCACTTGGATTTTCTCAAACGCTTGAAAATGTACCTTTAAGATGGCATCTTACTTTTGAAAATCTACAACAGTGGCCAATTGCTAAAGCCAACCCTGCACGAGCGACATCAGATTTAAACGGAAATCAAACAGAGGAAAACGTTGGCTTTCTTAGTAATGTTGTTCGTCATACGATTGTGGGACTAGAACTTTTTCCTGAAAAAGGATTTAACCTAAGATTAGGATATAGTTTTAGAAGGGCAGCGGAGTTAAAAATTATAGATCAGCGGAATTTTTCAGGATTTTCTTTTGGAATTGGCTTGAAGTTTAATAAAATAAGATTTAGTTTTACACATGCGCGCTATACATTAGCCTCAAATACTAGTTTTCTGGGGCTTCAAATACATTTAAACTAATGAAAAAAATAACAATTGCTATTGATGGATTTTCCTCTACTGGAAAAAGTACACTTGCCAAACAACTAGCGCAAAAGCTTCAGTATGTTTATGTCGATTCTGGAGCAATGTATCGAGCAGTCGCCTTATATGCCTTAGAGCATAAATTAATCGATGATAATGTTTTAAATACAGAAAAACTCATAACAAGCTTACCACACATAAATGTTGCTTTTCAATACAACAATTCTTTAAAAGCTTCTGAACTATATTTAAATGAAGTAAATGTAAATACCAAAATTCGATCCATGATCGTGTCTAATGCAGTTAGCATAGTCGCCTCAGTACCTGAAGTTCGTAAGCAATTAGTCGCTCTTCAACAACAAATGGGCGCAAAGAAAGGTATTGTGATGGATGGAAGAGATATTGGCACAGTTGTTTTTCCAGATGCAGAACTAAAGCTGTTTATGACCGCTTCTGCCCATACCCGAGCACAAAGACGGTATGAGGAGTTAGTTAGCGGAGGAACAACAGTCTCTTTTGATGCTGTATTAGAAAATATAACTTCACGAGATCATCTTGATTCTACACGAGAGGATTCGCCACTTTTTAAAGCAAAAGATGCCATTGAAATTGATAACTCTAGCCTTAGTTTAGAAGACCAATTCGAAAAGGTATTAGCGCTCGTAAATTCAAAATTAGCAATTGCGTAACTTCTCTCTTAAAAACAGATAAGAAAACATTAGGAATCATTAGGGATTAATTGTAATATTGTACTCCTTTTAGCAAATAATAGGTTCAGTAAAAGGGATTAACTTTAATTAATAACACTTTTATAGGGGTGCTTAAACGAATCTTTCCTCTGTAAAATACAAATTTTTAAACAGCCATGGCTGAAGAAAAAAACACAAATGTGGAAGAGGTAACTGCAGAAACTACCGCAGTAGAAACGCCACAAGTAAACGAAGCTCAAGCAAATCCTGAGCAATTCCTAAAAGATTTTAACTGGCACAATTACGAAGAGGGTATTGATCCCGTTGACGACGCTAAACTTGATGAATTCGAGAAGTTAGTTGCAAGTAATTTTGTTGATACACTTGATGATCAAGTTGTAGAAGGTACAGTTGTTCATATTTCTGATCGTGATGCGATTATTGATATCAATGCAAAATCTGAGGGTGTCATCTCATTAAATGAGTTTCGATACAATCCTAACTTAGCAATTGGAGACAAAGTAGAAGTTTTAATTGATGTGCGTGAAGATGCAACTGGTCAATTAGTTCTTTCTCACCGAAAGGCTAGAGTTATTAAAGCATGGGATCGTGTGATCTCTGCTAATGAAACTGGAGAAATCGTAAATGGTTTCGTTAAATGTCGTACTAAAGGTGGTATGATCGTTGATGTATTTGGTATTGAAGCGTTCTTACCAGGTTCACAAATCGATGTGAAGCCAATTAGAGATTACGATCAGTATGTCAACAAAACAATGGAATTCAAAGTGGTAAAAATCAACCACGAATTCAAAAACGTTGTGGTATCGCATAAAGCGCTTATTGAAGCAGACATCGAAATCCAGAAGAAAGAAATTATCAGTCAATTAGAAAAAGGTCAAGTTCTTGAAGGTGTTGTTAAAAACATCACATCTTACGGAGTATTTATGGATCTTGGTGGCGTTGATGGTTTAGTTCACATTACTGACCTTTCTTGGTCAAGAATCAATCACCCAAGTGAGATTGTAGAACTCGATCAAAAATTAAACGTTGTTATTCTTGACTTTGATGAAAATAAATCAAGAATTCAATTAGGTCTTAAACAATTGAGCAAACATCCATGGGATGCCCTTGGCGAAGATGTGAAAATTGGAGATGAGATTGAAGGTAAAGTTGTAGTCATTGCAGATTATGGTGCATTTATCGAAGTCGTAGAAGGTGTTGAAGGATTAATTCATGTTTCTGAAATGTCTTGGTCTACACATTTACGTTCTGCTCAAGACTTCGTAAAAGTAGGAGATAAAATTAAAGCTCAGATCTTAACTTTAGATAGAGAAGATCGTAAAATGTCACTAGGTATTAAGCAATTATCTGCTGATCCTTGGACTGACATTACTTCTAAATTCCCAGTAGCTTCTAAGCATACAGGAATTGTAAGAAACTTCACAAACTTTGGTGTTTTTGTTGAATTAGAAGAAGGTATTGATGGTTTAATTTACATCTCTGATTTATCTTGGACTAAGAAAGTGAAACATCCTAGCGAATTTTGTGCTGTAGGTGATAACTTAGAAGTTGTAGTTCTTGAATTAGACGTTGAAGCTAGAAAACTAAGTTTAGGACATAAACAAACCACTGATAATCCTTGGGATAAATATCAAACTGAATTTGCTTTAAACACTAAGCATACGGCTTCTATTGAAGAAATCGTTGACAAAGGTGCCACGGTTAGATTCAACGACGATGTTATCGCTTTTATTCCTTCACGTCATCTTGAAAAAGAAGATGGAAGTAAGCTCAAAAAAGGAGAAGAAGCGGAGTTTGTAATCATTGAATTCAATAAAGAATTCAAACGTGTTGTAGCTTCACATACTGCTTTATTTAAAGCAGAAGAAGTGAAGCATGTTAAAGCAGCGGTCAAAAAAGCAGCGAGTACTGCAGCTGAAGCAAAACCTACTTTAGGAGATGCGAACGATGCTTTACAAGCACTTAAAGACAAAATGGACGGGAAATAATCCTCTCCTAAGTCTTATAATTTAAGAGCCTTCTCAGTAGAGAAGGCTCTTTTTTTATATATGTGTTAAGTTTGTGTTTATAGTTTTTTATTATCGGATTTATGCTGCCACAGTGCTATATATTGTCCTGTTGCTATTTTTCGGGCCATGTATATTGCTTTTTTTGCACGCGCTCCTGAAAATAATTCTTCTATGGTTTCAACCCATAAATTAAGCCATTTCCCAAAATGCTGTTGGCCAATTGAATAGTTTAGGTTTTCATCAACCTTCAGGAGTTTCTGAGTTGGATTTCCCTTAAATTTTGCTATACCGAACAAGTTTGTTTCCCAAAAATCTGTAAGTTTAGAGCTATGTTCAGGCCATTGATCAGGACTAATATGAGAATTAAATATAGGCCCTAATAAATCATCTTTTCTGATTTTTGAGTAAAATGTGTTTACTAACAAAAGAACGTCTTTTCTGGAACCTATAGTGTTCATTGGTTCGCGTATTTTCCAAACCATTTATCTCAAAAACTACATTTTAAATTAAATAGATGTTAGTTACATATTGCAATCAAATTCCATCTCATGTAGTGATCAATTGACTTTAGGATTGGGACTTTATATGCTATAAATGTAATATAAAAAAAGCCACTTCTAAATTAGAAGCGGCTTATATTATAAGTGATTTTAAGTTCTAAGAATCAATAGATCCTAGAACACGTTTCATAAAACTATTTAACGCTTCCTTTTGAGGAGTACCATCTTTAACCATTTTATGAACTTCCAGTGCACCGTACATATTAGAGATTAATTCTCCAATCACATCTAATTCTTCATCTTTTAGACTCGGAACTTCAGTGAGTGCTTCTAAGGTTTCAAGGGTTTCAACGATATAATCTTCATCATTGGCCTCAATAAATTGCGTTAAATGCTTAATTACTGGCAGCTTCATCAACAAGAGCTTTTAGAACGTCAAACTTGTTGGTTTGCGTTTGGTTTATAAACTGACCTGATTTGAAAACAGCAAAAGTAGGTAAGTTGTCTACGGTTGCGAGTTTTCTACTTTCAGGGAATTTTTCTGCATCTGCAATCACAAACGTCGCGTCTGTCATTTCAGATGCTAGTTTTTTGAATTTAGGTTTCATAATTCTACAGTTTCCACACCAAGTCGCGGAGTACTGAACCACTACAAAAGCGTTGTCGGAGATTATAGATTGTAAATTGTCTTCAGAAAGTTCCTGCATGATAAATTAGTTTTAGTGAGATGCTAAATAGCTAGCAGTTCCTTTAGCATTGGGTTGCATGGCATCTTTACCTTCTTCCCAGTTTGCTGGACATACTTCGCCTTTTTCTTGTACGTGTGTGTAGGCGTCAATGAGTCTTAAAAACTCAGCAATATTACGTCCTAGTGGCATGTGGTTAATGCCTTCATGAACAACAGTTCCTTCTTCGTCTATAATATAAGTTGCTCTGTAAGTAACGTTATCACCTTCAACTAAAACTACGCCAGTTTCTTCATTGTAAGTCTCGTTTGAAATGTCTAAAATTCCTAATGTAGATGCTAAGTTTCTGTTAGAATCTGCTAAGATAGGGTAGGTAACGCCTTCAATTCCACCATTGTCTTTGGCAGTAGATAGCCATGCAAAATGAACTTCAGGTGTGTCACAAGATGCGCCAATTACGATTGTGTTTCTTTTTTCAAATTCTGCTTTTGCAGCTTCAAAAGCATGTAATTCTGTTGGACATACAAAAGTGAAATCTTTTGGATACCAAAATAAAATTACTTTTTTCTTGTTGTTGATTGCTTCTTCTAGAACGTTTACTTTAAAAGTATCGCCCATTTCATTCATTGCGTCTACGCTTAAGTTTGGGAATTTTTTTCCTACAAATGCCATAATGTATAGTTTAAGATATGTTAAATTATTTAGTGTAAAGATACACTAAGAAAGACGATCTAAATCCCTAAAAAAATTATAATTTCTTATACAGCTATAAGTATAAATTATAATTTTATGTTAGAAAGAGACTTAAGAGGCTTTAAGTTGTTTTATCTTAATAGAAAATGCTACAAATAGAAGTGTCATAAAAGGGCTAATCCAATTGAAAAAGGCAAAGATGAAATAATCTGCTACAGAAACCCCCAAAACACCACTTTGATATGCGCCGCAAGTATTCCAAGGTACTAATACAGATGTAACTGTTCCAGAATCTTCAAGAGTACGACTTAAGTTTTCTGGAGCAAGCCCACGATCTTCATACGCTTTTTTAAACATTTTTCCAGGAACAACTAATGCTAAATATTGATCAGAAGCGGTAACATTAAGCGCCAAGCAGCTTGCCACAGTACTTGCAAATAAACCAAAAGTTGTCGTAGCTAAACTCAGCAAAGCTTTACTAATTCTGGAGAGCGCGCCAATGGCATCCATAACCCCTCCAAATATCATTGCACAAATTATTAACCAAATTGTCTGTAGCATGCCATACATTCCACCTGCAGTAAATAAATCATTCAGTTCTACACTAGTTGTTTCAACAGCAGTATCGACTGTGATCGCTTTCATAACGCCTTTGTAAGCTGTTTTAAAATCGAGTACAGTGGCGTCTGCAACTGCCATTACAATTTGTGGTTGCGCAATAATAGCCGCTACTGCTCCAAGTAATGTTCCAACAAGTAAGGCAATTAGTGGCGGTGTTTTTTTAACAATTAATAGAATCACTAATACTGGAACACTAAACAACCAAGGCGAAATGTTAAAAGCACCATCGATTGCTTGAAGTTTATCTGAAATATCTGGTGTGCCATTGGTGTCTAGATTTAACCCTATAATTAAAAAAATAATTAGAGTTACCGTTATCGTAGGTATTGTTGTGTAAGCCATATATTTGATATGATCAAATAGGTCACTTCCTGCCATTGCAGGGGCTAAATTGGTGGTATCGCTTAGGGGTGACATTTTATCACCAAAATAGGCTCCAGACAATACCGCCCCGGCAGTCATTCCTGCTGAAATCCCTAAAGTGTTTCCGATTCCAATTAATGCAATCCCTACCGTTGCAGATGTAGTCCAACTACTTCCTGTTGCTATTGATATGATCGCACAGATGACAACAGAAGCCACAAGAAAAAAAGTGGGGTTTAAGATTTGTAAACCATAATATATCATTGAGGGAATTACGCCACTTATAAGCCATGTTCCTGCTAAGGCCCCGACCATTAATAAAATCAAAAGTGCTGCGGTTGTAGATTTAACATTTTCAGCAACTTCTTCTAGCATATTTTTATAACTTACTTTGTTATAAAATCCTACAACTGCTGCTACGGCGGCACCCAAGATTAAAATGAATTGATTACTACCACTAAGGGCATCATCTCCAAATACATAAAATACATTATAAAATAACATAGCCACTAAAGCGATAACAGGAATTAGAGCATGCCAAAGATTTAATTCAGGTTTTAATAGGGTAGTGGTGTCTACCGGATTATTTGAAGTAGTATTTTGACTTTTCATAGGACAGCTATTCAGTATTTTATAACTGTAATGTTACGATTTTAGTCCCAGTTCTGCAAGTGAAAAATTAAGTAGTAAATCGTATTATCTTAACTTGGGGAAAGCGCTAGGGTCAACTTCGTGAAACATTGAATAAACTTTTTCAAAAACATCGTCACTTGACGGTTTACTGAAGTAATCACCGTCAGAACCATATGCAGGGCGGTGTTCTTTTGCCGTAAGAACTTGTGGTTTGCTATCTAAATTTTGATAAACTTCCTGATGTTGTAATATTTCATTTAGTATATATGCAGAAGCGCCTCCAGGAACATCTTCATCGACAATAAGCAAACGGTTTGTTTTTTTGATACTTTTAGAAATCTCTTTTTGAAGATCAAAAGGAATTAAAGATTGAATATCAATGATTTCAACATCGATATCAACTTCAAGTAATTCTTTTGCAGCGTGCTCAACGACGCGTAGGGTAGATCCATAAGAGACAATCGTAAGATCTGCTCCGTATTTGATCGTTTCAATAATCCCTACTGGAGTTTTGAATTCACCCAAATTCGAGGGTTCTTTTTCTTTTAATCTGTAGCCATTTAAGCATTCTACAACCATCGCAGCTTGATCACTTTCTAACAGTGTATTATAGAACCCTGCTGCTTTTGTCATATTTCTAGGCACCAATACAAACACACCTCTGATAAGATTAAGAATACCTCCGAGCTGTGATCCAGAATGCCATATCCCTTCTAAACGATGCCCACGAGTTCGAATAATTAATGGGGCTTTTTGTTTCCCTAAAGTACGGTAATGCAATGTCGATAAATCATCACTTATGATTTGAAGCGCATAGAGCATATAATCGAGGTATTGAATTTCGGCTATTGGTCTCAAACCACGTAACGCCATTCCAATACCTTGCCCAATAATAGTCGCTTCACGAATTCCAGTATCTGAAACTCTTAACTCTCCATACTTTTCTTGTAAACCTTCCAAGCCTTGATTTACATCTCCAATTGTTCCCGTATCTTCTCCAAAAATTAATACTTCTGGATATTTGTTTAAAACTTTATCAAAATTATCTCTTAAAATAACGCGACCATCAACTAATTTTGAAGTGCTATTAAAAGTAGGAAGAACTTCAGAAATATTTGTCGCTCTTGAAGCAGATTCGCTATATAAAAGCGAACTGTATTTCGGTTGAATTTTTTCAAAATAGGAATTAATCCATGCTACTAATGCGTCTTTTGCTGCTGATTTTTCATGAACAAGATATTTTAATACATTTCGAGCTGTACTCAGAATATCTTTTTGTAAGGGTTCATTAATACTTTCTAATTGTGAGACTATTTTGGTGATAAAAACGCTTTGAACTGAAGGTTTTGCAGCAGATTGTATAAGATTTATAACCTCTTGCTTTTCTTTAAGAATAGGCTCAGAGAATTTTTTCCATGCATTTATTTTGCCTTCTCTTACCTTCTTTTTTAAATTTCGATCAATAGCTGTAATTTCATCTTCAGTGGCAATATTATTAGAAATAATCCAGTCTCTAAATTTTAGGTTACAGTCATTTGATTGTTCCCATTTTAAACGCTCAGTCGTTTTATATCTTTCATGAGATCCCGAAGTAGAATGCCCTTGTGGTTGTGTGAGCTCATTAACATGAATTAAAACAGGTATGTGATCTGTTCTCGATAATTGACTGGCTTTTTGATAGGTATTAATAAGTTCTACATAATCCCATCCTTTGACTCGTAATATTTCGTAGCCCTCATGTTCTGAATCTCTTTGAAACCCTTTTAAAATTTCAGAAATATTTTCTTTTGTTGTTTGGTGTTTTGCAGGAACAGAAATTCCGTAATCATCATCCCAAACACTAATCACCATGGGAACTTGAAGTACGCCGGCAGCATTAATAGTTTCAAAAAACACACCTTCGCTAGTACTCGCATTTCCAATAGTTCCCCAAGCGACTTCATTACCTGAATTTGAAAATTTTTCTGCATCAATATCGTTTAGATTTCGATACACTTTTGAAGCTTGCGCTAAACCTAATAGTCGAGGCATTTGAGCCCCAGTAGGCGAAATATCTGAACTTGAATTTTTTTGTTGTGTTAAATTTTTCCAGTTATAATTATCATCTAATGAATGAGTTGTAAAATGGCCTCCCATCTGACGACCTGCACTCATAGGATCCTGATTAATATCTGTATTTCCATATAAACCGGCAAAAAACTCCTCAATACTGAGTTTTCCAATAGCCATCATAAAGGTTTGATCTCTATAATATCCAGATCTAAAATCGCCATTTTGAAATGCCTTAGCCCAAGCTAATTGTGGAAGCTCCTTTCCATCACCAAAAATACCAAACTTTGCCTTTCCTGTTAAAACTTCTCGCCTTCCCAGTAAGCTGCATTCTCTACTAGTGACCGCTATAGTATAATCATTAAGTACTTCTGCTTTGAAGTCCTCAAATGTAATATCTTTAGTAAGGTCATTTTTAATCTGCATTGTAAACTATTTCTTTTGTGGTGCAAATATAAAATATTTCAAGGCGATGTCCTATGCTTTACAATTATAATTAATTACTGCAAAAATAGTAAAGCTTACACAAATGAAATTTCGAAAACGAGTGTTTATGAATCCAAAATAGAGACTTTGATTTTTTGAAAATTAGAACCATTCTCTTCGGAATAACCCTAACAGAGCCTGAGGATCAGCCGTAAAAACAAATCGTATGTTATCACTATAATTTGGTTGAGCAATTTCCCAACCCAGGTTTGAATAGAAAGGGAAGTGGATTTCAAAATAATCCGTTATTAAATTTAAACGAATTCCAGCGTCATAAACGAATAAGGGTGTATTGCCTTTATTTTTAAGAAAACCAATATCGCCGTAGGCTTGTATAAATTTCCAAATAGACGCACTGGCATTTAATGTGGTTAACCACTGATTAGCAAAAGCAGTATCTAATTTTGATCTGAAGCCACCTTCAGCAATAATGAGTTGTTGACTAAATATTCCACTCGATTCAAATTGGCCTAAATAATTATAATCAAACAAATAATCTGTTGGTCGATCTAAAGCAAAATCAAAATTTTGCTCTCCCGCTGGAATTTTAGAATATAAAAATGCCCCTGCATAAAATCTTAAGTTATAAAACTGATTTTTATTGGTACGACGTCTCACTTCAAAGTCAAATGAAAGCTTTCCGAAATCACTAGAAAATTGAGTGTCTAAAAACCATTGTTTATATTTTTTAAAGCCATTATAAGAATTTAAATACCTGATATTAAATATTTGATAGGGTGGCCTTGTTGATTCAGACGTTTCAGAGGTCGTAAAATCTTTTTCAATACCAACATATCTTATATTAAGTTTCTTAAAAGCATTTGACCTCAAATCATAAGCATTTCTAAAATTGAAACTCAAGTAGGGGACCGTCTTTGTAACAAAAGCATTTTTCGCAAAACTCGAGCGCGATACAGATACTCCATATTTTATATTGTATAGGTTTTGATCTTCAAAGAAGTTTGTATATTGTAATTGAACAGAACCCGTTAAAGCTCTAGAACGTGTACTGAATGTAGGAGTAATTCCAAATATAAAAGGTTTACTTAAAATGCCTTTGTTGTTGAAGTTAAGCCCCAAATCGACGCCGTCATAAATGTTTTGAAACTCAACTATAGGTAAAAAATACAACTGATGATCATGCGGAGATTCAAAGTCTTTGAACAGTCGAACCTGTAAGGGTTTGGTTAAAAGAGATTTTCCGTTTGCAGATTTCCAATTATTTCTCAAATCAAACTCAGGTACTTTTTGATCGTAATTAAGCACTAAATGGTCTGCTTGATTATTTGCAACTACAAACTTCTTTTCGTTTTTAATTCCACTCAACCACTGTTTTGAAATGATTTCACCATCTTTTAACATAAAAAGAGATACCGGTCGTTGCCCACTTTTTGTGTTTTTTACAGTAAAATATATCGAATCTTTAGTGTTTTCTATGGAGGTGATTTTGTAATCTACTTGTTTGGTGTTGGTAAGGAATGAATCAAAAAACCAATCTATATCTTTTGAGGTTTTAGTTTTTAAATACGTTTTAAAATCCTCAGTAGTTTTATGGGGCTGATTTGGATTAAAAATAAACTCTTTTATCCACTCTTCTATAGTTGAACCCTGAATACGATTTTCAAGATACAATAGTCCCTTAGCTGCTTTGTATTTGCTTGATAAGTTGGCATTAAATTTTAAAAGCTGATCTTTTGGTGTATTTAGGGCTTGATCTCGCCCCGTTCTGATCATATGTAAATAGGTTAAATGATACTGATCATTAAACTTTAATTTGGCTAAATTATAGGATCGCAAGCCCCAAATATCTGACAAACTTCCAATTAATTTTTCATCTTTGTAATGTTTTTCGACATACTTCATCAATAGAATGTTCTCAAAACCAGATTGTAGCCAATGTTCTTCTCGAGGATTCATGCCTAAATGGCGATCCAAATACAAGCGTAACATATTTTTTACAAGGGTAATCTCATATTTGAACTGCTTGGAAAATGGGGACAAAAAATCGGGTAGAATATTGAGACCATAAATAGGATATTTATCTAAATCTAAGGTTGTAATTAATACATTTTCGTGTGGATAGTTTGCAAGTTCTGCTTCTATAAAAGTTTTAACTTTATCAAGTATAATAATCTGTTCCGTAGAACTCAATACGGACTCATTATCGTTAGTAATAATAGTTAAGTTTTCAAAATTAACCTTTAAAAAAGGAGTTTTAGAAATATACAAGCGACTGTCGGTTCGGTTTTCACCTGTAAAAGTATAGGTGCTTTTTTGCTGTTGTGTTTGTTTAGCGTCTAAATTTAACTCAGAGGCTATATCGAAATACTCAGGAACAGTAATAGTTAGCTTTATAGTAGATTCAGGAGTATAATAATCATTAAGGTTCTTGTTACTGTATAATTTCCATTGAGAAGCTTCATATACTGCTGGAGTAAAATACCAGTAATTCAAGTTGAATTCTCCATTTTTAGTGACACCATAGCCCGTAAACTTATCGTTTTGGATTTGAATTGTATAATCAAAAACTAAAGTTGTGATTGCATCAGGTTTTAGAATTGAATCTAGGGTTACTTTAAACAGGTCAGGATGCTGCTCTAAGTAGGTATAATTAAGAGAGTCATTCCTTAAATTTTGAATAGATCTAATTTTAGTATATCCACGATCTTTAGCTTTAACCGCTAGTAAATCTCCGTTAAACTCTTCTACAAATCGGTTAGCTAATGGAGTTGTAGGACTACTGAAACTAGAGGTCCAGTCGTTAAAATATAATTCACTTAAGTCCTCCTTTGAAGTGTTTTGATAATGGATGCGTTGTTTGATCGATATTGTATGATTATCTTCATTCAAGAACGCCTCAATTTGCATCGTTTGTTGTCCAAAAACAGAACACAAATTTCCAAAAATAATAAGGCTAAAAAGGGGCTTAAATATCAGTCTTAGGTACAACAATTTCGTTTTGTAGAATTAATAGCTTTTTAGTGCAATGAAAATTTATTAAAAATTTGGACTTAATTTATATTCGTTATAGAAATTATTAAGAATACTAATGACTTCTTCAGATGTGTCTACAACGTGAATTAAGTCTAAATCTTTTGCACTAATAGTTTCAAATTTTTCTAAAAGTGTGGCTTTGATCCATTCAAGTAACCCATTCCAAAAATGTGTACCCACTAAAATCACTGGAAATTTTTCAATTTTCTTAGTTTGGATTAAAGTAATTGCTTCAAACAATTCATCTAAAGTTCCAAATCCACCAGGCATCACAACGATGCCTTGAGAATATTTGACAAACATCACTTTTCTCACAAAAAAGTAATCAAAATCTAAACTTTTATCGTCATCAATATAAGGGTTGTTGTGTTGCTCGAAAGGAAGTTCAATATTTAGGCCTACAGAAGTTCCTCCAGCAAGATGGGCACCTTTATTTCCAGCTTCCATAATTCCAGGACCACCGCCTGTAATGACGCCATATCCAGCATCAACAATAGCACTAGCGACTTCTGTAGATAATTTATAATAGGCATCATCTGTTGGGGTTCTTGCTGATCCAAAAATTGAAACACATGGCCCAATTCTGCTCATCTTTTCAAACCCATTCACAAACTCTCCCATGATTTTAAATATCGCCCACGAGTCATTTGTTTTTATTTCATTCCATCTTTTGTGTTTCTGTTCCGGCCCCATAATTCATTTTTTT